>Ga0172382_10008155_pt1 | contig 14682 bp, 18 predicted proteins | sample Leawel138RmetaG_FD_122245 | JGI IMG/M metagenome (GOLD analysis project Ga0172382, IMG submission 122245) | Leachate microbial communities from a municipal landfill in Southern Ontario, Canada - Leachate well 138R metaG | ecosystem: Engineered > Solid waste > Landfill > Unclassified | place...
AGTCACCAGTATTTATGCCTTACCGCCCTTATTACAGGCAAGACGTCAGTTTTTAGCCCTGCACGCATTAGCGTGGTACCAAGGTGAGCTCGTTAGTCTGTTGGATGCCAGAGCATTGCAGCAACTGGCAATCACTTAAATATTTAAGTTGATACATGATCAATAGGCTGACGTACTATTGATTGGAAAATATTACTCTTCAGTTCGTTCTGGATTTTTCGCACCAACTGGATCTGTCGCAGTCCAAGCAAAAATAAGTAAAGCACGCCAGCCACCCCGTCACTAGGTGTATCCTTTATAGAATTGCAAAAAAATCCTGCGAAGACGAATAAAAGACCGGAAACTGTTTGTAGCGCATCACAATGGCGAGAGCTTATCAATTTTTGACAATCATTAATGATTTAAGAGCGCTTCGGTTTTCTTTTTTTACCTAATACCGGCGCTTTGCCGTGACCTCTTAACCCTTCAAACCTGATATGACTGACTTGCTTAACCAGTAGATTAAGACCATCGAGCATTGGCGACATAAACTGATTGTAGCTCATACGTTTTTCCGAGATGGCTTCTAGTTGCGACTCCCAGTGCGCAGTCATATCAGGCAAAACCATCACTTCTGGCAGTGACAAGATTAACCGTCGACCCACGTCAGTCGCATATATCTCCTTACCTTTCTTGATCAGAAAATCACGCTTAAATAGCAACTCAATAATGCCCGCGCGCGTCGCCTCGGTGCCCAAGCCATCCGTCTCTCGAAGAACTTTCTTGATTTCAGGGTCGGCAACATAGCGGGCGATACCAGTCATCGCTGCCAGTAAAGTAGCATCAGTAAAATGCTTCGGTGGACTGGTTTGTTTTTCATCTAAGCGACCATCAGTACAGAAGACGTTTTCACCTTTGCTGACATTGGGTAGTTTGACCGCTGAGAACTCAGAGTCCTCAGCCGTTGCTTTTCTTGCTTGAAACAAGACTTTCCAACCCTGAATGATGACTTCTTTTTGCTTGCTGACAAAGAGCCCACCAGCCACTTCAGTATCAATCTGTTTCTCTTGATACTGGAAAGCCGGGTAAAACTGCATCAGATATTGTCTGGCGACCAACTCATATATTTTCTGTTCATCGGCGGATATACGGCTGGCGTCTAGCCCGCGACTGGTGGGAATAATAGCGTGATGCGCACTCACTTTTGCGTCATCCCAGGCTTTGGATTTCAGAGATAGGTCTGCTTGCTCGATGGCCTTACACAGTGCCGGGCAGGTTTGACTGATAGCCCGTGTGACCGATGACTTATCGGCATAATGTCCTTTAGGCAAGTAGCGGCAATCTGAGCGAGGGTAGGTCAGAAGCTTATGATTCTCATACAGTTGCTGACAAATATCGAGCGTTTTTTGTGCATTGAAGTTGAAGCGTTTGGATGCGTCTATTTGTAATGAGGATAAATTATAGGGCAGGGGTGGTGCTTGTTTTTTAACACTTTCTGTTACCGCAACAACCTGTCCTGGTTGCCGGATGACTTTGCGCAAGACAGTTTCTGCCAGCTTTTTTAATAGCACGCGTCCGTCTTCATCCATATAGGCTTCACAGGCCGCACTGGGCTGCCATTTTGCCGAGTAGGTTTGCTTGTCGATCGTTGTCAGATCGATAAAAACCTCATAGAAAGGCTTGGTAATAAAGTTTTCGATCTCGACATCTCTGTGCACCACCAAACCGAGTATGGGGGTTTGCACTCTACCGACTGACAACACGCCTTTATAGCCAGAGGCTTGGCCCTGTAAAGTACACAGGCGAGTCATATTGATACCATAGAGCCAATCAGCGCGCGCTCTCGCTAGGGCCGATGTTGCCAGCGGTATAAAGTCGATATTGCGGCGCATATCTTTTAAGGAGCGTTTAATTGCATCAGGGTTCATATCACTGATCAAGCAGCGTTGCGCCGCGATGCGTTTGGCTTTAGACACACCACAGTAATTGATGATCTCATCAACCAGAATTTGTCCAACACGGTCCGGATCACCCATATTGACCAGCACGTCGGCTTGTTTAACCAGCTTTTTGACCACGTTAAACTGCTTTTTTGTCGCAGGCTTGACGCTATGCAGCCACTCATTCGGCACGATAGGTAAGTGTTCTTTGCGCCACTGTTTATAATTAGGGTTGTACGCTTCAGGTTCGGCTTGTTCAAGTAAGTGGCCAATACACCAGGTCACCACATCACCATTGGCAACTGTAATAAAACCATCACCTTTCTGATGAGGTGTTGGCAAAACGGCAGCAACCGCTCTACCGACGCTGGGCTTTTCTGCTATATACAAGATCACTTACTTTTCTCAGTGTGAGTTGCAATCGTAGAAATAAGCATAACAGTAGGGGCTGTATAAAAAAACAGTACCGGTGCTTTATTGCGTTGAAATATGTGTTGTATGACTAACTCGGTAGTATGAATCTAGGGTAGCGCACTGTATTAGCTGCGCATAGCCTGTTTCAAACTAGGCAGTGACCCGTCAGTCGGCGCTCTTGCCATCTTGCAGTGCTTGCAACTTGGTTTGCAGGAAGTCGTCGTAGCCTTTTTGCACCAGTTCGAAAGTTTTACCAATCTCAGCTTCAATGGTATTGCCTTCACCTAGTACACCTAAACCTTTGAGGATGTTCGTTGCTTCGCTGTAACCTTGCTCAAAACCACCGCGGATTAGACCAACAAAATTACTTACCACGTCCTCTGGCTCTTGGTTAGGATGTTGACGCGCGTAGGCATCAAAAAACGCGGTCGACTGTGACAGGATGCGCCCAGCTGTTGCTTCGGCACTGTTGTCTTGTTGCATTGCTGCCTGCAAGGCGTTGGGACCCAGTTCAGGAGCCAGTTGTTGATTAATATGGTCGATAGCACTGCGATATAGCAAAGCCATTGAATTGTCACCAGCGCTGATCGAAACGTCTAGAGACGCCTGTAAAATCTGCGCGCCTAACTGAACCCGTTGATCTTGAGGACTGGCGGCGGCTTTTTTTTGTGCTTCATCAAGTGTTGCGCCTTGAGAAGTCGCCTTTGACGTTGCGCTACTGGTATCGGGCATTGGCGGGCGTGAGAGTGGCGGTATCATGGAGTGACTCCTTCTGTTAATCCGACCTTTTCTGCAAAGGGATGGCGTCTATAAGTTGTATCGGCTGATAGGCGATAAACTGAAGGCTTGTAGACGCTCGTCAGCATCTAAAGATTGAGTCGAAGAAGAAAGACAGCGGCACTATGATAAACAGCAGGCGAAAAAAAACCCTTGAATAATCAAGGGTTTTTTAAATATGGCGGTGAAGGAGAGATTCGAACTCTAGCCGTTATCAGTCATTAACGTTCAAACCCGTGCAGTGTGTGGGTTTTACATTTATCAAGCCGTCTATAGCGCCCACTGTAGCGCTTTGTTTTCGACACTTACGCGACACTTAGGGAATCATATCAGCAGGACCACAAGCAGCCTTGTACTGGCTTGAGCAAGCGTCTTTGAAGTATTTTTTAGCAGCTTTACGGCAATCTCGATAGATAAAAGAGCCGCGTTTGTAATTGCTGCAAATGCTCATGATGTTAATACCGTTGCGACTTTCAGTGAAAGTAAATGTGCCGCTTCTATGCGTTTTTTCACTTTTCCAAGACCATGGGATAGTGCGTTTATTGCTTACACCACTAAATGAACGATGGACTTCCCTAACTTGTGCGTTACTTCTGGCTTGGCCTTGCTCATAGTATTGGCTTGGTGGTGGTGCGATCGTGTTGATCGAGCTTTTGGGCTGATAGTTTTGATCGTTAAATACAGTTTGTTTTGCAGGTGTTTTTACGGACTCTAGCAATTGCTTTGTCGCTCCAGGAGCGCTTATTTTACGCTCAACCAGCTCAAGAGGTTTGTCTTTTAGAAAATAGATTAGTCCGGCAGCACAGCACATCAATGTAATTAAAAGCCACATGCCACTTTTTCTTTTTCGCTTTGTAACCCTGTCTTTAAAATCCGCTTTCACTTTATAACTTCCTGTCAAACCATCTCTGAGCTGCTTTAGCTGTGATTTTTAGCCCACGTTTGGTGTTGTTAATTTTTCGTTTGCTTCGTCATAAGCTGGACTTGTTTGGCCTATTTCAGGTGCTATTTCACCAGATGCCAACCAGAGCGCATAGCTTGGAAAAACTTTTATAACAGCTTCAATTTCAGCAGCTGAAAGCCTTACTTTCCCGTTTCGAATATTTCCCCACCTATACCTATCAATGCCAGTTTGTTTTTCAAACCACGCACTGGTTCTCTCTTCATTGAATAATTCTATTAGTCTGCTTTTTATCATAGATTTAATTTTACTTAGTAACCTTTACTTTGCGATGATACGCCACTAAACTACTTAGTAACAGTTACTTAACGTTCTTTGTGGCTCTATATAGTGTAAGGCTTAGAAAATGGAAAACATAGACTTTAAAACCCTTTTAGTTTCTCCCCCTGTTATGCCTTGGCGTGAGTTTGCTGATTGGGTACGCATGGACGTTGAGGTTGTTGAGAACTGGGTAAAGCGTGGCTATTTGCCAACAGTCAAGATAGGTCGCTATCGCATGGTCAACGTTGCCCAGCTTACCCAGTCGCTTTTAAACGAAGAAGAAGAGGTCTAGGCCATGATTAATCAAATAGCGATTAAATTTGAAGAGTCAACCAGTTCTGACATAGATTTTCTTTTGAACATCAATAAATGCTTGACGCTTTGTTCTTATTATGTAGAGCACGGTCAATCCAAACCGCACTACTTTAGCGATATAAAAGGTGTTGGTCTTTATTGGCTTTCACAGCTTCGTAAAAATGCTTATCACTCACTAGCTGAAGCTCAATATCTTGAAGATCAGTTTAATGATTTGAATTGTCAATTCTTGAAGGTGCACGGCTTAAATGATGAGGTTAAGCAAGTATCTCAACCAGCCGCACCAAAAAAACTGCAAGTGTTCCGTGTGTTGGGTCAAGTCGCTAAAGCCACTTTCCCGAAGCTCTCAATTAGCTGGACGCTTACCCAGTCCCAGGCAAAAAAACTTTTTTCAAATACTCGACCAGTCGGAGGTTTAGCATGATTCCGTCTCGCAAAAAAGATATTCAGCCGGAACAAAAGCGCTTTTATGTGCATTCAAACACCTTAGTTCACCTGGAGCTTCAAAAAGAAGCTTATCGCCGTGGTTTAAACCCTTGGGCTTTGGGCGGCTTAGTGATTCAGCAGTGGATTGAAGCTGGTTTTCCTAATCTTGCGCCAATCGAAACTCAAAACCCTTGCCCGTCGCCGCTTTCGTCGGTCGCGGAATCTACCAGCGGTGGCCAGTGATGAGCGGCAAGCGCACGAAGTGTTCATTTCACGCTTGCCGCGAATTGATGGCCACCGCAGATTCTAACGCGACCACGAAAAACGGAGATGGGTTAGGGCTTTTCACCCCTTGCCCCGAGCTGATAGAGGAAGGGAGCGCTTTTAAACCCTTTGCTAGTACTGGATATGTATCTAGTGCAAGTGACCGTGGAATAAATAGCAAACAGCTTCACCGTTTGCGTTTTATGCCGCGAAAGCACTTGAACCATACAAAACCATTGAGCCTTAGCACGGGGAGCGGGAAAAGCTTCACCTCCCGCACCCCGAGCCCTCGGCGGCAAGAGCGGATAACAAGGCAGCGCCTTGGTTCTAAAGCGCATGGAATGCAAGAGGCTTAGGGATCGTTACCCGGTAGGGACAAGACAAAAAAGGCTTTATCTTTTTGGCTTGGTTCGCTTGCGAATAGAGCCCGTAAAGCCAAAGGAACACCAGTAATACCAAACCAGTCATTTGACTAATCAACCGAAGAACTAGCTTTAAAAGCTATTGGAGTAATGAAAATGCAAATGTTAATGGAAGCTCAATTATTAAGCGTTCAGTTAATCAAAGTAGATGGCAACACCTACGCTAAGGCATTCGTAGCATCCTCACCGGATGGCAAAAGCGAAGCCATTTCAGCAGTGACCAGCATGAATCTAATTGAAGAAAACGCAGAATCAATTTTCCGTTACGTACAAGAGCAAGGCATCCAGTTGGGCGAAAAGGTACGCCTATCAATTAAAGCGGTTCGAGGCTCACAGAACACCGTGAAGAACGTTATTGAAAGTATTGAACGCTTAGCGCGCCCAGCTGCACAACAGCAGCAAGCAGCACAAGCAAAAGATAAGTAGGTTTAGCCATGTTCGTACCTGATGAGAATTGTTCGCGTTGCGGCATACCTCGCGCTCCAGACTTTTTGGATTCCGAAAATGTTTGTGAGTTTTGTAAGCCACCAATTCAACCAATTTATGAGGACTTATTAGAGTGCGCTGATTGTGGTGCTGAGTTTTATACCTCTGAATCACAAAATGAATTTGCTTGCAGCGATTGTGCAAACAATCCTTATCTTTAAGAGGTTTTAAATGATTAACGCCCTTTCTTGTAACGGTGATTTATCAGTTTCGTTTGAGGGCGTTCCTTATTGTGCAGGTACTTGGGAGCTTATCCCGATGCCTGAACAATTCGACATTGAGCAATTAGATCCCTCTGTATTGGGTGGGTTTTTCGGTGTCGGTTTCGCATTAGTCGCGGCTGTTCTAATTGGCTCACTTGGTGCCAAGGCAGTTTTAGACTTTATTAAAAGCGCATAAGCGCTGGAGTTTTAAATATGAAATTACGTACTCAACTTAAAAAATACGCAGGTTATGGCGCTCTTGCTGCAACTGGTCTAACTGTTTCTGCGCAATCTCAAGCTGCTGATGGTTGGGATTACTCTACTTTAACTTCTGGCATTGACTTTGCCAGCATCGGGACGGGTGTTTTAGCTGTTGCAGCTATGCTTGCGGTTGTTTATGCAGGTTTGAAAGGTGCAAAAATCGTGCTCGGCTTCCTCCGTAGCTGATTAAAAAACGTTGTTGGCCAACAACACGGGGCGGCCTTATAGCTGCCCTTTTTTTTCTAAAAAATAATCGGTGATTTAAATGGAACATCTTTGGCACTTTGCATTTTTTGTTATTGGCGCTGCTTGCGCTTATGCCGCATTTTCGAGGTTTTAAAGATGTTTAATTTTCGTTATTTATTTATTTTATTATTATTTTTACTCTTTTCATCCTCTTCATTTGCGGAGGAATTCTGGTGGACTGGTGAAGGTTCTATACGTTATTCATCTCCAGAGGCCGGCTGCTACTCTATGATTTCTCAGACTAATAGAAAACTAAATAGAATTTCAGATGTTCAGTTTCAATGCTTTGGCTACAGCGCCAGTGATACGGAACAGAAATATGCTAATCAATTATCTTATTCAAATAGGCGAGGCGATACTTGCCCTCCTGATACTTCTTATAATCCTTCTAAAGGTGTGTGTGAATCTCCTTGTATGGATAAAGAACCGCAAAAATTTGAGTTTTTATATTGTTATGACTATGACGGTTCAGGTGGTTGCTCTGCTGGTACGGCAACAACTAGACCATCTTCTTTTTGTTCAGGCTCTTGTTCTTTTACAGCTGATTACAATCCTGCAACGACTGATGCGGATTGTTTTTCATATAAAAACGGGGAGGGAAATCCGTCCGGCCCCGCTGTGATGTGCAGTGTAACGTCAACTGCTGGCGGTGGTTCTTGTTCTAGTGCTGATGAATATACCCCAGAAACGCCAAACAACTCATGTCCTGAAGGTACTTCTTCTGGTGAGTTTAATGGTAAGAATGTTTGTGTTCCTTCTGCTGGTGGTGGTGAGACTGGTGGTGGTGATGGTACTGGGGATGGCGGTGATACTGGCGGCGGGGATGGCACTGGGGATGGTGGTGATACTGGCGGCGGGGATGGTACTGGTGATGGTGATGGTACTGGTGGTACTGGCAATAATGGCGGGACAGGTGGTACCGGCGGGACAGGAACGGGTGAGGGCGAGGGCGAGGGCGAGGGCGAGGGCAATGGTACTGGCGAAGGTGTAGAAAACTGTACTGATGGCCGTTGCGGGTTTGGTGATGAGCGTGGCGACCCGTTCGGTGGCGAAGTTCGCTCTTATTCTGAGTCTATGGACGCGTTTTATAATGGCCTTAAGTCCAGTCCTATATCCAGTGCAATTAATAACATTAAATTTCCTTCTGGTGGCGTCTGCCCTACTGGATCAACAACTATTCATTTTGGTTTTGGTTCTTTTCCTATCGAGTTTTCTGAGCATTGTGTTTTTTGGGAAAATGTTGCACCCATCCTCTCGGCTGTTTTCTTGGCTTTGTGGGCGATTATCGCCGTTCGTGTTTTCTTAAGTGCATAGGTTTTTATCATGGAATTTATAGGCTCTTTACTTGCAACCGTTGTTAATTTTTTTAAAGTTATTTGGGATGCTTTTCAGCGGTTATTTGACTGGTTAGGTGATGCTTACGATGCTTTTATTGATTTTTTAAAAAATCTACCTGAATGGTTATTTTCTAAATTAACTGATGCTTTTGTCAGCTTTTTTAATTCGATTCCGGTTCCTGATTTTTTCGCAACTGCTGCAAATGCTTTTTCTTCTATTCCTGACTCTGTCGTTTTTTTTGCGCAGCCGTTTCATATCGGTGCAGGGGTATCAATGGTTCTCGGCGCTTATTTGTTGCGTTTTATCATTAGACGCTTACCTGTTTTTGGCTGATAGGAGGGATCATTTATGGCTATTGATGCTTATGTTGGCTTGCCTCGCAATGGTAAAAGTTACGGTGTTGTTGAGCATGTTATTATTCCGAGCCTTAAGCAAAACAGGCATGTTGTAACAAACATCCCTTTAAATATTGATGCTTTACTTATGGATTTTGGCGGCACAATTAAGCAGCTTCCCGATGATTGGTATGAGTTAGATGACTTATCAGAATATGCTTTGCCTGGTTGTGTATTAGTATTAGATGAAGCATGGAGGCGCTGGCCATCAGGTCTAACAATTAATCAGGCATCGTTTCAAGATAAATCGCTTTTTGCTGAACATGGTCATAAAGTAAATAAAAATAATAAAACTATGCGGATTGTAATTGTTACGCAAGATTTATCTCAAATATCCAATTGGATTCGCGTCCTTATTCAATCAACTTACCGTGTAGCTAAAAAAGGTAAAAATTTTTACGTTGTCAGTATTTACAGCGGTGCTGTTACTGGCAATCGACCACCAAAAAATGCATTACTTCGTCAGGCTACAGGTAGATTTAAAAAACATATTTTTGTTTACTACTCATCAGCCACACAGTCTGAAACGGGTGATGTTGGTGATGAATCAACTGCAGATAGCCGAGCCAGTATTCTCAAAAGTTGGGGATTATGGGGACTTCTTTCGATTGTTGTATTTGGTTCTATTTTTGGAATATATGGAATTACCAGCTTTTTTAGCCCTAAACAGGTTGAAAATCCTGTTATTTCTCAACCTAAAGCTACTGAGCCTGTAAAGCCTTTTAAACCTGCTTCTAACGTTGCCGCTGCTGTTTTTAGCCCAGCAGTAGAAGGTTTACGTCTTTCACCACTGTGGCGCGTTACGGGCTACGTTAAAGCCGCAAAGAAACGCTCTAAACTTTCATCTGAGATGCTTGGTCTTGATTATGTAGAAGTCAATGAGCGTGCTGTTATTTTTAATGGTAGTAGATCTCGCTTTATCCCTCTAGACCAGTGCGATTTTTTTGAGGGTGGTTTTGAGATTTATTGTGATGTGGATGGCGAACGTATTACGTCATATTCGGGTGGTGGTGCTGTTACTACCGTTTTTCAGTCTGCAAATAATCAGTTACAACCGGACTTAACGCGTTAGCTCAGGTTTTGCCGTTTTTTGTCGAGCGTGCGAGGCGAAAAACGGCAAAACCTGAGCAACGTTGACGTCCCTGTAACACGTCATTAAAAAGACCTTTCAAACGGTCATAACAGTTCATTAGGTGTCTATATGTCTAAAGTAATCCACCAGCACAGAATAAATAATAATGGCCTTTCATCTAATGATGGCCGAATTTTTGTAAACCCTAAAACAGCAAGAATTACTGACCTTTCTGGTGTGCGTTTATTACGTTGTGCCGTTGATACCGTTCGCCAGTTGTACCGTGGGAAAATTAAACCTGCTGTTTTAGAGCTATTTGAGACTTCTGGCATGGTTAGCCTGGGCAACTATACTTTTCATGCTGGCCGTATTGGCCGTGATTCTGGATATCAATTCCGTTTGCAGAATGCTGACCTTGGCATAATTCTATTAATCAAAAACTTCAACGTAAAAGAAACCGATAATGGTCCTCATCTAAAAATTGAAGTGTCACCGCATACGATTGAAAACAATACACCCGAGCACTTACAAACCCTGTTAGATAGCTTTGCAGGGCTTGTGCTAGATGACTTTAAGCAAAACCAGTGTGCTATACACATTGCCCTTGATGTGCAGGGCTGGACACCTCCTACTGATACTGTTGCTCGTATGCAGTGCAGGTCTAAGCGTGTTCGCGATATTTCAGGCATAAATAGTTTTGACTTTGCAGCAACCGCTAGCGTTTATGGTAACGGTGAAACCTATATGTTTGGTTCCGCCGGCGGTGTTCAGTTGGCCATTTATGATAAAACCAAGCAAGCCAAGGCAATTGATAAACTAGATTTTTGGCGATCACTCTGGTCGCAAGCTTATAGTGACTTAGATACCCCTATGTATAACCCCGAGCAATCTGTTTGGCGCATCGAGCTACGTTTTCACCACTCTGTAGTTCAGCAGTTTGCAGAGGGTTCAATCAATCTTGATACTGGTGAGTTTATTGGTACCCGATCATTTGCTGAGTTTGCTCCGCATTTAGATGGCTTGTGGCGCTATGGTTTCGACTCATTTAAATTGCTTGAGCAAAAGGGGTTGTATGATGCCGCTTGGTCACTATTTGCAGCTGATGCACATGTACAGACAGGTGTTGATTCACTGGTTGATGAAACTGAATACAAACGCTATTACAAGACTGCCAGCGGGTTTAGTGGCAAGAACGTAGAGCTATTTATGGGCAACATGATTTCTCTTTTAGCCAGGGAGAAAGTGGGTGCAAAAAAGGCTTTCCAGCGTCTTAAGGAATGGGAATGCTGGCCAGTAATCAAGGAGCACTTTGAAAATAAAGGGCAGACTGAGCGTGATATTTATGACTGGATACGGGATAAGCTAACCGAGCGAACTGTTAGATGGGGCGTGGCTGTTTAATGGCAATCATTAAACTAGATGATGGCCGTTGGCGTGTTGATGTTGAGCCCGTTAAGGGTAAGCGGTTTCGTAAAACTTTAAAAACCAAGGCTGAAGCACTACGTTTTGAAGCACATTGCCGCGCTAACTTTCAGCAGTTGGTAGATCAACAAGCAAGTACGCGTGATAAGCGCTCGCTTCTTGAGCTAGTACAGCTATGGCATGATTTGCATGGTGTTAACTTAAGGGATGTTAAAAAGACTTTTTCAAGGCTTTGTATCATTACTGAAGCTTTAGGTAATCCAATTGCTCAAACCTTGCCACCAGGTACATTTATAAAGTATCGCAACGTTAGGTTAAGCAGTGGTATTAAAGCTAAAACATTAAATACAGAATTGGGTTTTCTTCGGTCTGTTTATAATGAGCTATACGCACTTGAGCAAATAAGTTATGCGAACCCGCTTCGTCTGGTTAAGCCTTTGAAACTTCAAGAGCTTGAACTGTCTTTTTTAACCCTTGAACAGATCAAAGTACTGCTTGATGCAGCATTAAATAAAACCTTAAACCCTCATGTTCATGCAATCGTTTTGATTTGTCTTAATACTGGTGCACGCTGGTCTGAAGCTGAGAACCTTAAGCGTTCATCTGTTAAATCGGGCCTTGTGACTTTTGCAGGTACAAAGTCTGGTCGTGTTCGATCTGTTCCTATAGCTGATGATTTAACTCGTTTTTTATACAGTCATTGGTCAAAGTATGGTGAATTTACACCTTCTTTATCATCATTTAATCGTGTGCTTGAACGTTCGGGGTTAGTGTTACCAGCTGGTCAAGCTTCTCATGTGTTGCGCCACAGTTTTGCCAGTCACTTTATCCAAAATGGTGGCAATATTCTTACGTTGCAAAAGATCCTTGGCCATACCAGTTTAGCTATGACTATGCGTTATGCGCATTTAGCCCCTGACCATTTACAGGATGCTTTGCGTTTTAATCCCTGCGCCAATATCGACACTTTTTCGACACATAAACAGCAGGCGAAAAAAAACCCCTGATAAATCAGAGGTTTAGATTCAAAAACTGGCGGTGAAGGAGAGATTCGAACTCTCGACACGATTTCTCGTATACACGCTTTCCAGGCGAGCTCCTTCAGCCACTCGGACACTTCACCGCAATTCTCAAACAAAACAATCACTTGCTTGAGGCGCGTTAATATAGCCGAACATAAGCTGTAAGGCAAATATTCATTTCGCCTAGCAACTTGCCTTATGATAGTTGTTATTTGCACTTTCTCAGCAGACATAGATAAGGCGACAGTATGCGCGTGACCTGGGATATTTTTTGCCGAGTGATCGACAACTTTGGTGATATTGGCGTGACGTGGCGCTTGGCTCAGCAGCTCAACCAAGAGCATGGTTTTGCGGTGCGGCTGTGGGTAGATGATTTATCGGCATTCCATGCCATTTGCCCAACAGTGTCTACAACAGCTCATCAGCAAATGATTGCGGGCGTAGAGATTTGTTGGTGGAGAGCCGACAGTCCTGCTTTGTTGCAGCAGTATTGCGCGGACGTGGTGATTGAAGCGTTTGCTTGCCAACTGCCTGCAGTTTATATCGACTTAATGCGCGCTAAAAACAACGTGCTCTGGCTTAATTTAGAGTATTTAACTGCTGAATCTTGGGCTGCTGAGTGCCATGCCTTACCGTCGATGCAAGGTACTGGCTTGCAGAAGTATTTCTTTTTTCCAGGCTTTACTGAGCAGACAGGTGGATTGTTGCGTGAGGCGTCGCTACTGAGCCAGCGCGATGCTTTTTTAACCTCAGAGGTGCAGCAAGCTGAGTTTTTAGCCTCAATTGATGTGCAGACAGAACCAAGCGAGCGGCTGATCAGTTTATTTGCCTATGCTAATCCAGCATTGCCTAGCTGGCTTGATGCGCTCAGTAGTGACACCTGTATCAATCATATTTTGCTGTTACAAGGGCCATTAATACCTATTCTGGCTGAGTATTTTGCCTTACCTGAGCTGCAGCAAGAACGAATTTATCAGCGCGGCAACTTAAAAATACAAGTATTACCCTACATTGAGCAAGAAAACTTTGATCGTTTGCTCTGGAGTTGTGATTTTAATTGTGTACGTGGTGAGGATTCTTTTGTACGTGCACAATGGGCGGCAAAGCCTTTTCTCTGGCATATCTATCCTCAGCAAGACGATGCACATTTAGATAAGCTGCAAGCTTTTTTATCTATATATAACAAAGAGTTAGATGATGAACCTAAAGTGGCTTTAGAACTATTATGGCGCGCATGGAATACTGCAGGTGATATGCAACAGGCTTGGCAGCAATGTATTGAGTATGAAAAAGAGCTGCAAAAGCATGCAATAGACTGGTGTGAGCGACAAAGAAAATTGCCAGATCTTGCAACAAAGCTAGCATGCTTCTATCAAGATTGGCTATGATGCGCACCTAAATATTTTTTCAACATTCCTAATGGATTTTCAGCATGAAAACTGCACAAGAATTTCGCGCCGGCCAAGTCGCTAATATTGATGGTTCACCTTGGGTGATTCAGAAAGCCGAGTTCAATAAATCTGGCCGCAATTCTGCGGTAGTTAAGATGAAGTTGAAGAATCTACTTAACGGTATGGCGACTGAAACTGTGTTTCGTGCTGACGATAAGTTTGAAGCCATCATCCTTGATCGTAAAGATGTAACCTACTCATACTTTGCTGATCCTTTGTATGTGTTTATGGATGCTGAATTTAACCAGTACGAAGTTGAGAAGTCTGACGTAGAAGCTGTACTGCCTTACATTGAAGATGGTATGACTGATGAATGCGCTGCCGTTTTTTATGATGACAAAGTCATCTCTATTGAGCTGCCAACCACCATCGTACGTGAAATCATCTACACTGAGCCATCAGTGCGTGGTGATACATCCGGTAAAGTGATGAAAACTGCACGCTTGAGCACTGGCCATGAACTGCAAGTGTCTTCATTCTGCGAAATCGGCGACTCAATTGAAATCGATACCCGTACTGGCGAATACAAGTCTCGCGTTAAAGCTTAATTTGTAACTGTCGCTTTGCGATTAAAGCCCAGCTCTTGCTGGGCTTTTTGTTTTCAGTGAGTCTCGACTCAGGTTGCTGAAATATTAAGAGGCAGCATAGGTTATGATGGTTCTTTGGTTGAGCGGGGGAGTGCTTGTACTGCTGGCAGCTTACTTCCTAAAGCACTATCTGTACCTCCAGAGGCAAGCACGTAAGGAATATGCGGTGTTAGTTGAGCAAGCAGAAAGACAAGTTATTACTGAAGAAAACGACGAATACGGCGTGATTCGCGTCGTTGAAGATAACGGTTTTCGCTATTTAGAATTTGGTAGTCAGGTTGAGCAAAGCTGTGTGCTCTATGAAAACCCACTGTGGCTTAAGTACGATTACACCCGCGCCATGCTCGTCGCGAGCTTCTGTCATGCGCACCCAGAAACAGCGCTATTCCTCGGCTTGGGCGCCGGCAGTTTAACTGAGGTGTGCTTGGCAACGCTGCCAT
>Ga0172382_10008157_pt1 | contig 14680 bp, 12 predicted proteins | sample Leawel138RmetaG_FD_122245 | JGI IMG/M metagenome (GOLD analysis project Ga0172382, IMG submission 122245) | Leachate microbial communities from a municipal landfill in Southern Ontario, Canada - Leachate well 138R metaG | ecosystem: Engineered > Solid waste > Landfill > Unclassified | place...
CCTCCGTTATCAGGCTGGCAGAGCCTGCTTACAGAGAACAGGACATATACTGCATTACCAAGTCATCTAGGTGCATACGAAGTCATGTTGTTGAAATGCAATTATTGAAACTGATAGATGAATAGATGAATAGATGAATAGATGAATAGATGAATAGATGAAAAGAATACATCTGTAAATGCAAATTTGGATGGTTATTCTTTGAGGATAATTTCAATGACTGTATCTTTATCATTGGGTAATGGATAAGTTGCATTGGGGTCTTCTCCAAAATTAATATATAAGTACTCCCCATATTGGCTGTTTGCTTTTGTCGGATGTATTTGAATCTCAGATCCATCTGCTAGCAAACGCATTGATTCTACTTTACCACCTAGATTCTCCATTGGTAATGGACCAATATTTCCATCGAAAATGTGCGCATATAGTCTTCTACCTGCCTGAGTATACCATCCCCATTCTGGTTTTGGCAGATTTGATCCGCTACATCCATAGATACTTGCACTATTCTTACGCATCCAATCGCCAATTTCATTGAGAATCTCAATAGAGGTTTGTGGAATATTCCCTTTTGCATCAGGGCCTATATTGACAAGGAGATTCCCATTTTTACTTACGCATTCAACAAGCTTCCGGATCAATAATCGAGGCTGTTTCCACATATTATCTCTTGCATAATATCCAAAATGATTGTTTAGTGTTACACAAGCTTCCCAAGGAATGGCATTGCCTTTCTCATCAGTTAACCCGCGAGGAGGTATAATTTGTTCAGGACAAGCAAAGTCGCCAGCATATACCTTGGGACGGATAGAACGGATACTTCCTGATGATTCCCCACTACCTTCCAAACGGTTGTCAATGATTACGTCCGGTTGTAATTTCCTCACCATCTTTACTAATTTTGTTGCTTGCCATTTTTCACCAGACATTTCACCATAAGAAAAATCAAACCATAGGATGTCAATTTTCCCATATTTTGTACATAATTCTTTTACTTGTGCGTGCATATACTCGATATAGCGATTAAAGTCTCTAGGTTGATCTTTTGTAGAGATATTATTTCTTTGCGGGTGGAATGCATCACCATAGTGCGGATAATCAGGATGATTCCAATCAATAAGTGAATAGAATAATCCGACTTTTAAACCTTCAGCCCTACATGCTTCAATATATTCACGAATCAAGTCTCGTCCAGCACGCGTATTCGTGGCTTTGAAGTCAGTATATTCAGAATCGAATAGGCAGAATCCATCATTATGCTTGGCTGTCATAACCGCGTACCGCATACCTGCGTTTTTTGCAATACGCAACCATTCACGTGGATTATAATCAACCGGGTCGAAAGCTTTAAAATAACGCATGTAATCTTTGGGTGAAATACATTCAGCACTCTGGATCCATTCCCCTCTTCCCCCAACAGAATAGAGTCCCCAATGGATGAATAAACCGAAACGGTCATGTCTGAACCATGCAGTCCGCATAGTTCTTTCGGCAATCAAGTTCACTCTTCCACCTCATATCCATTTTCCTTGACAGGAATCGATTGTGAAACCACATAATGGTGAAACATCATCGCTGCTTCTGAGTTTTTTCGTTCATTTGAGATCGCAAGTGAAATATTAAGTTTCAAGGGGTGGTTTAGATGAATTGCTACCATTCCTTCGGACTCATACTGTTTTATGATGGTCAATGGTAGAAAAGATACACCCCTGCCTTCAAGAATATATTCCACCAATTCTTCCAAACGAGAGCTGTATTTCAATGTTCTATTTAATGTGACTTGCTTCGACAATGCATCTTGGGCTATTGCTGAGACTTCTTCGAATTCATTCGACAACATAATCTCAACATTTGTCAATTCTTTAATTGATACTGCATCACGATGTACAAAGCTATTTCCCGACATAGCCGCTAAACATATCTCTTCTTCAATCAATGTTTCATAATCAATCATTTGCAATGTTCGTGGATTAATTAACGAGGGAGATATAAAAGCGAGATCAATCTTATGATCAAGCAGCTCATTTACCAATTCGGAGTTGGATGACTGGTTCACCTCAACAAGAATATCTTCATGGATTGAGGTGAATCCAGAAATGTAATGAGCAATGTTGATCAACATTGCATCGGGAAGTATTCCAATACACACGGTACCGCGGGAAGCACTGCGGTATCCTTGCATGACATTTTCCAAATCTTCAACCGCATTGAGAATCTTTGTCGCATAGGTGATGAAATCGCTGCCAGCATTGGTTAAGGAGACAGTCCTTGTCGTCCGATCGAATAACATGATCCCCAATTCAGTCTCGAGCTTTCCGATCTGTTGTGTCAATGTAGGTTGTGAAACAGAAAGGGATATGGCAGCTCGTGAAAAATTCATGTATTCAGCGACTCTAAGAACATAGCGCAACTGATTGATTTCCATTCCAACACCTTTCTTCAATCAAAATTATCAAAACCTTTTATAGTATACAAGATTAACAGATTATTCTCTATCATTCTCCGTAGCCTAACAATGCCATGTAAGCAAGGTTAGGCTGTTGCACATCCATTCGACCATATTGGACTATTACATCCTTGTCAGAATGTATCTCCAAAGAATATTGAACATGTAAACCAACATCAACTCCTCCAAACACCTCTTTATCAGAAGAATTGATTGTCATGATTCGTTTAGGAGGTACTGTCAGAGTAATTCCTTCCACAGGATCTCTATCGGAAAAATAAATGGTAATTCTTACATGTGCTTCTTGCTCATTTGTGTTTAGGATCATTATGCATTCGTGACCCATATATTTTATACTTTCAAGTGGGTTTGGAGCAGGACAATACCCATCCACGATATACCAACTTTTCTTACCTCCCATAAGAAACCTCTTTTTCACTTAAAAATTGTTTATCATTAATGACACCGTGCCTTTCAAGTTGTACCTGCAGAGATTTGATAGAAAGTTGAGGTATCATAGTCTTTGTTTTTATTGAAAGTGCCGCTGCGGTTCCCACAGCTTCCCCACTCACGACGCATGCCGGTATCGATCTAATTACATCGCCAACTTCCGATTCAGCTGAAATACAGCGTCCAGCGACGAGGAGATTATTGGTATTTACTGCACGCAAGCTTCTAAATGGTAATGAGTATATGATTCCGGATTGTAACCAATCAGAAATCAAACCGACAGAATCGTTGAACCAAATACCTTGATCATTTGCTTTCAACTCATAATTTCCAACAAAATGTCTCGATAATCGTAATTGCGGTATTGAAGGCAAAATAATTGGATAGGAATCTTTACTTTCTTTAAGTAGATAATCGATCATCAATTTTCTTCCGTCGAGCATGAATTCAGTGATGTCCTTAACATCGACACCATCGTATGGCCGAGCACCTTCTGGAAAAGACCCAAACAATGGAACTTGCATTTCTTTTCGTGAGTACAATCCATTATTGATATACCCACACCAGCACGCTAAACGATTTGATTTCGTTGAGAAAGTTTCTTCGCCTGAATGCAGACAGACATCTGCATCACCGGTGGCATCGATCACGATACTGGACTTTATCGCATTCCGTCCTGATTTTGTTTCAACAATTACCGCTGTAATATTTCCATCTTCTTTGATCACATCGCAAAATAAACTTCCGAAAAGTACTTGTATATCATACTGTAAGATTTCTTCATCAAGGGATATCGCAAAAGACGCTGGGTTAAACTCAAGCTCATAACGTATTGTATCTCTTTTCCCTATAACACATTCTGTTCGCCAACAAACAGGAATTTCACCTGGGCCATATTGAATTGAACGCTTTAGAAATCGTTCAGCAAGAGAGCCCATGATTTGATGTCCATTTCCATCACAAAGTGGCAGATAACACCAGACTAGTCCGAGGGTTGCCAATCCTCCGAGAGAATATTCACGTTCGAGTAGACACACCGAGGCTCCATCGCGTGCGGCTGCGATAGCAGCTGCAACTCCAGAAACCCCACCACCAACGACAACCACATCATACGTACCAATAACAGAGATTTTTTTTTCTGATTCAATTAGAAACGATAGACCATCCATGCCATCACCTAAAAATCCAACAATCTTGCCGGTGTCATGATGGTTATGTGCTGGATTGTTTTTTCAGGAATACCGTTATCCCGCAACGAAGGAATAATCGTTCTTGGGATATGGCCATACCCCCCTCCTCCGTATCTATATAAATCAGTCTTCAGACAAATATCTGTCGAAATTGTAATCTGGTGTTCATATCCTTCTTCAATCAAGGTCATCAAAGCTTGAATCCGCTGTTGATCAGAATCGAAATGTAGATTTGGCGTTTGATAATTCTTAGCAAAATTATCAAACTCAATAACGCATCCTGCCTTTAATAATGTCCTGCAATATTCGAGATCAAGCACGGCATCAACATGCCCAATGATAACACGTTTAAGATCTGCTTTCCATGTTTCCAGTTTTTTTGCCACAACAATTCCATTAGGTTTCCAAGGATCGATATGGATTGAAATTGCAGCCCCTGTACATCGTTGGGCGAGTACCGCACCTTCGAGTACCCTCCACTCCATATCTGTTATAGACGCGCTGGTACCGATCTCTCCAATAATTCCCGCGCACACACCGCTATCTTCAATGCCTTCGTTGATATCGTGAATGATTAGGTCAGCAATTTCTCGAACTGAAAGGGTCTTGACGAAGGATGGATAGGTGGCTTCAGTATAAAAACCCGTACTGGCAACGATATGTACTTTGCTTGATTGAGAGAGCTGTTTAAGTAATGCAGGTTGTCCACCCATGCCTCTGGCACTAATTTCGACGATGGTTCCGCCACCATGCTGTCTGAATTCTCCCAATTCCTGCGAAGCAAGTTTCTCATCACTGAGATATAGGTTGTCCTTTAATAATCGATGATTTTTTCGGAGCAAATGAACTGCTTCATCGGTAACAGGGTCATCAAATTGGTTGATCTGTGTCGCATTGAATTTATTCCTTAAATCCATAAAGATATGTTCATGCATCAGTGTGATACCTTGGGTGCCAGCTTCGATTGCTCCCAATACTGTTCGAATCGCCATACTTAAACTCCTGTCAACCTTTTACAGCACCTTCAGTCAGACCTTTAACAAATTGCTTTTGAAATGCTAGATACACTACGGTGATTGGCATCGCTGATAGTATCACACCTGCAGCCACAAGATTCCAGGGTGATTCCCATTGTCCGATATATCGAGCAATCCCAAGAGGTAATGTATATTTTTTTGTGTCGCGCAACAAAATGAGCGGCATGAGATAATCGTTCCAATTCGTTACGAACAACATAATAGTTGATGTTGCAATGGCAGATTTACATAAAGGCAATCCCACACACCAGAAAATCCGCAATTCGTTGCATCCATCGACTCGTGCTGCCTCTAACAACTCTTCAGCCAATCCAGAAAAAAATCCTCGGAACAGTAACACTGATAATGGGATGCCGAACGCAACACAGGAAATCACTACTGATAGGAGTGTATTGTAAAGTCCCATCAATCGCATTAAAAGAAAAAATGGAATGAGTATACCTGCTTGAGGTATCATCACACCTGTCAGTAATACTATATATATTGAATTTGAATTATTGTACTTCAATTTTGCAAATCCATATCCTGCTAAGGATGAAAACATTAACGTCACTACAATCGATATGCCAGTCACGAGAATGGAGTTAATGAACAGATCTGAAAAATTAAAGGTGTTCCAAGCTTCAAGATAGTTTTCAAAATGAGGATTACTCATGGCGAAGGTGGTTGAGAATACATCCTTCTCCAAACGAAGCGAAACTGATAAAATCCATAAGACCGGAAAAATAAACACGAGACATATTAATGCCACACCTAATAATCCTAGCATCTTTCGTGCTTTTGGATGAATTCGTCTATGTAGTAAAGCCATTAGTTTCTACTCCTCCACCAATTTCATCCGTACTACGGAAGCGATGATGCATAAAACGACAATTACGATTGCAACTACAGAAGCAGGACCCATTTTGTTAATCTCAAAAGCGCTGCGATACAGATAGGTAGCAAGCACCTCGGTGGCGTGATTCGGGCCACCTCCAGTCATAATTGCAACTACATCATAGACTTTAAAACCTCCGATAAGATTCCATAAGACCGATATGGTCACAATTGGTCTCAGTTGCGGAATGGTTATATGGTAGGTTGCTTGCCAATATGACGCACCATCCATTGTCGCAGCTTCATAGAATTCGCAAGGAATTGTTTGTAGCCCCGCATAATACATAAGTACATTGAAGCCTGTCCATTGCCATATCGAAGCTACGATAATAGTGATTAACGCCAGCTTCTTATCGCTCAACCACATTATTGGCAATTCTATGATTCCGAGTCTCTGTAACAGTACATTGAGGATTCCGAAAGCATCGAACATCCTCGACCACATCACTCCGATGATTACCGATGATAATAAGCAAGGAATGAAAATAATGGTTTTCAGAATATTTCTTCCCGGTGCTTTTGAATCGATTACCAAAGCTCCTAGAATTCCGAGAAGGTTGAGAAACACAACACGAACGATGACGAATATAAAAGTATTCAATAAAGCACGAAGAAACACAACGTCAGAGAAGACTGAGATATAGTTATCAAGTCCGTTGAATTTGATTTGACTAAAATTATATCCAGACCATTTGCAAACAGAAAGGGCAAGTGTAAAAAGTATAGGCAATGCCAAAAAAACCATGTAGAAAAGAAATGCAGGCAATGTGAACAGCATCCCTACACGCCTTTTGGTTATTTCCATTATTATTTCCTTTATGCTGGTCAACAGGAACCGTTCCCGTCGGAACGGTTCCCATTGCATTCAATGCGTTATCATTGAACTAGAAATGCATAGCAATCAATACCTATTTTGCATCGTAAGCTTTCTGCAATGTTTCAACAAATCCTGCACCGTCCAAAGTACCATCCATTATCCCTTGCGAGGCAGTATATGCTGTTGATGAGACAGCCGAATTAAATGGGAGGTCGAGAATCGCATCTTGTTGTACTTCTAGGATTTGAGCGAACAAATCAGTGGTCTCCATCGATCCTGTGTAAGTATATGGGAAGGAAGGAATCATGCCTGCTTCATAAATAGCTTTGGCTGCAGAATCTGTGTAGAAATATCGGAGGAACTCAACTGCAAGATCTTTGTTTTTTGATCCACTTGATACGGCAAAGTTCAGCCCCATCGCTCCCATGGCAACAGCTTTCTTGCCGTTTGGTGCTGGAAATGGGAATATTCCAATTTCAAATGCATCGCCAATACCCTTTAGTATTGAAGCACTATCAAATGATCCTACAGGATAGAACATGGCGGCTTTACCTTGTACAAAGAGCTCTTGTGCGCCGACAAAGGCATCCATTGAGTTTGCTCCCGGAGCGAATAATCCAGCTTTTACATATCCACTTACTATATCAGCAGCTTCAGCAAGCTTCGTCTCAGAGAATTTGATTTTCCCAAGCTCAGCTTTAGATAATAGTTCATGTGATTCATCCAAATAAATGTTCTGGTTGTAAATTAAATTTGCTCCTACCCACTTATCCTTTGTCCCGACGGCAATACTATAATAGCCATTATCTTTGAGTATTTTTGATATTGCCATGAGCTCATCGATCGTTGTAGGAACCTTGAGTCCCAACTTGTCGAAGATTGCCTTATTGTATCCGACATTGTAGCTGATGACATTGAAGGGAGCCATATAATCTTCTCCTTCATATTGCAGCTTCGCAACTGTTGCATCATAGAATTTAGGGAAATCTTCTGCAGCAAAATAGTTTCTTAAGGGTAGAACAGCACCAGATTCAGCCAGATCTGTAATCATGTTAACCGGAACCTGCATGATATCCGGAGCCTCACCACCAACTATAGCTGCTTTGAGTGCCGCACCAAATTCACTGTAACTGATGATATTGATGGCAACAGGAACGTTGGGATGTTTCGCATTGAAATTCGCGATGGCATCTTGATACACCAAAGCGTATCCTCCATCACCATTCCACACCCAAACATCTAGTTTACGTTCTGTAGCGCCACTCGCAAATAACATGGTGCCAAGAAGAACTGTACCGATTAAGACACACAGTACTTTTTTCATCGTAATCTCTCCTTTTTTTGTTTTTTTAGTCAAGACTAAAACCTTTTCACTACAATTTGACGTGGCGAGTCCTGTTAATGATTTCCTGTTGGAATGTTTTATCCAATTGGATGAAATGTGCTGAATATCCTGTAACTTTAACTACAATATGAGAGTATTTCTCAGGATGTATCATAGCGTTCTTTAAATCCTCGACAGAAACAACATTAGTCACCACCTGTCCTCCTCCACCGATAAAATATCCTTCAATCAAAGCCATCTCATAATCATCGTCCGGACCTTCGGTATTGAACATCGAAGGCTCAATCTCCAATTGGCAGATACCACCCTGGACTTGATCGAACGGTAATTTCATCAATGACTTCATTGTCGCGGTGATTCCTTTATTATTACGGCCATGCATCGGATTACACCCTTGGGCGAGAGGTTCTTCTGCTTTTCTTCCATCAGGTGTAGGTCCAAAATACGGACCACCTGCAATATGCCCCATGAAGTGAAATAGCGAAGGTCTAAAGTGGTATCCCTTACAGTTTTTATAGCTCTTTAGTAGGTGCACAAGATGATGTGTTACTTGTATCGCTATGTCATCGACTTCATCAATGTCATTCCCAAATTTAGATGAGTTCAGCATCATCAATCGGATATCCTCATGATCAGCCCAATTATTTTTCATGGCATCTCGTAATTCATGAAGCGTGATGCGTTTCTCATTGAAAACAATTCGCTTTATCGCAAACAGAGCATCGATCACATTGGTATATCCCAACAGATTCACAGAGGTATATGCATAATTGACTTCCCGTTGCGTAACATCCACCCCATGTTCGATACAATCCGACATAGCGAAAGAAGAGACTATTTCAGGCCAAATAAGCGGTTGAAGCTGGTACTGCGCATTCTTCAAATCACGTAAGGCACTGATAGCATTATCGACTTGTTCACAGTAGAGATTCCAGAATGCATCATATCCAATACAGCCTTCTTCACAAGCTCGTTCAAAAGCCAGTTGAAGACATTGGATGAGTACCAGGCAATTCTTATCCTGATCACAGTATTCTTTTCCTGGAACACAGAACCATTGGCAGCCCCCCAACGATACATTCCAAGCATCTTCTGGTTTATAGCCAGAATTCAATTCCGACTGTCTGATCACATCTTGATTAATCACCACCGGAGTGGAACATCCATGACGTTTGTTCACCTCTAAGGCATATTTAAAGAATTTACGATCTATGTCAGCATGCCACAATATTCCCATGCAATTGTGTCCGCCGACCATGTCATAAGCTTCAACACAGACCCAGCTTAGTTCATTAGTGGCATCCTTACCCGATCTATCCCGCCCCGACATATTGAAGTAATTCCCGCCATATTTCATTAACAACTCAGCGATAAGATTTCGGGCTTCATCCTTTGTTATGATTTCTTTATCAATATCGTGTCGATAGAATGGATATAAGTACTGATCAAGTCGTCCATACCCATTACCATGGCCAATAGAACGTTCTGCAATTTGATAGAACTCAATCCATTGAACAGCTTCTCGGAATGTATTAGGTGCTGCGATTGCTACATTTGTACACACCTTCTCAATATTCAAATAATTATTCTTTCTCCATTGATCAGTCTCTTTAGCAGCAAGTTTTCGTGCTTTCTCTGCATGTTTTTCGACAAATCGGATAACAGCAAGGCATGTTGTCTCTGCGGCATTCAGATAATTGACTTTCTTATTCTCACCGGTCTTTATAAATTTATCTCGATAAAATCGGATTTTCTCAAGTACCCCTATCCATCCGATAGGCAGACACAAACCCAAATCAACCACGGTATGGGTAAGACTGTTTCCTCCAGCTCCTAAAGCACGGGCTTTAAATCCCAAATCATCCAGATCCGCTGGATATTTCAAAGGTCGCACTTCATCAAATCTCCAGTGGAATTCACCTACAATCATGTCATCAGGGTTAATTTCTGCTGGACTCTTATCGAGAAAATATGCGTAATCCCTAGCCCAATTTTCTGGATCCCACGAAAATCCATCTTTAATAGATGGCAGTTCAGTAGCAGGAAAAGGATATCCCAATCCCACACGTGCATCATGATCACCAATACATACCCGCTCTTCAATAGGAATAGACATTTTCCCCGTCGCTGGGGAAAAAGCAGCAGAACCGGGAGACCATTGGTAGATACCATGAACAACACTGTCATAATAAAGATTTCGTCTTTTTTCGATCACCAGACGCTCTCGCCGATCGATAAGGCGTTGGATTCGTTCATTAGGAAGCACTTTTCGTTTTTTATCAATTGCCATGGAAACACCCCTTATCAACACCCTTTTTGTTCATAATTCCTGCTTCAACGCACATACACTTCTTGTGGGCACAGCTGCTGTGCAATTTTCTGAAGTCGGTCCAAGTGATCACTTGATGGAGGGTCAAGTGATTTCAAGCGATAATTCTTTCCCAACTGTGTATATTTCTCGACACCGAACCTATGGAACGGCAATAGCTCCCATCTTGTAACACATTGTAACGGAGCGATCTTCAATGCAATTGCTTTAACATTTTCTTCATCATCCGTCATTCCTGGCACAATTGGTGTACGAATCCAAGTCTTGACATTTCGCCTTTCAAGGATCATTAAATTTTTTAGAATCGGTTCAATGGGGACACCCGTCAATTTTTTATGCACATGTTGGTTGAGTTGTTTCAAATCAAAGAGTACGAGGTCTGCAAATTCGATTGTATCGATAAAGACTTGTTCATCAGCATACCCACAAGTATCCAATGCTGTATGGATATTCGACTCTTTACACCTCTTAAATAGTTCCTGTGTGAAACTTGATTGAACAAGCGGTTCTCCACCAGAGATGGTGATGCCTCCGTTCGATGTATCGTAGAATACTTTATCTCGATTGATTTCTGCATATACTTCGTCAACTGTCATATAACGGCCAAATTGCTTCCTGCTCATAGCCGGGCAAAAACGAACGCAAGTACCGCATCGTTGACAGATGCTCAAATCAGTTACCAAACCCTCTGATGTTAAGCGGATTGCTTCATAGGGGCAGGATTGTAGGCATCGATTACAGCCAATACAGGTTTTCCCATCCCATCCGATAAGTATGGTCTCTTCTAAATGCTCTGGATTATGGCACCAAACGCAATGTAACGGACACCCTTTCAGAAATACGATAGTTCGAATTCCTGGTCCGTCGACTGTAGTACAGCGTTCGATCTCACCAATCAATCCGTTACAAGCCATCAGTCATCCCTCTTCCCCAATTTCAATCAATCACCAAGATCTCCAAATGTTTGGAAGTGAATTGATCTATACCGTCCTTTGTAATAGCCACTTGATCTTCCCACCGTAAACCATATCCATTGCGCCTAAGAAATGTATCAACACAATATGTTAGATTTTCTTGAATGATATAATCGGATGTCGCTTCTATCCATGGATGCTCTCCTTCCATCAAGCCTGATCCATGACAAGGTCCATAGAGGTTACATCCACTGGCTCCTCGTTTCTCCAAAACTTTTCGATAGACAGCATCGACTTCAGAAGCTAGAACTCCTGGTTTGAGTACATTGAATGTCGCGATATGGGCTTCGAGTCCAATTTCCATCAATTCCAGTATTTCATGAGGGACCTTTCCCATGGCAACCGGGCGCCCGACACTCGAGGCATATCCCGAAACTCTTGCACCAAATTGTAATTGTACCAAATCCCCCTTCTTGATCACACGTCGAGGATCAGGCCTTCCTATGGCATGCTGGGTATTACTCCCGGAAAGACACCACATCGGATATGCCTCGTTTTCAGCACCCAACTGCCTAATGACATATTCTGCCTCAGCAACGACCTGTGTTTCTGTCATGCCCGGTTTCAACAAAGACAAAACCTTAGTCATTGCTTCTTCACTAATGATAGCTGCACGTTTCATGATAACAATTTCCTGAGGACTTTTGATCATCTTCTGATCAATGACTAACTTTTCAGATCGGACCACTTCACATCCGAAAGCCAAAGCCGCATCATTAATTGCCTTGTATACCGGAGCACTCATCAGTGGATATCCCACAATTCCAATACGCCTATGAGCATGTTCATCCAGATGTACATTGAATAAATTATATAATGTGTTAAGTTTCTCTCCAGGATATTCAGGTTCAGAGGACTCACGCAAGACTTTGATTCGTTCGATACTACCAATCCGGGACCAATAAGCACTGTATGTGGCACTTTCAGGACCGATAAGCAAAACAGGGGCTCCTGTGAGTGGAATCATCACACAAGCAGATTCAAATGATGGCCAATAATCAGAATAATACCGTACATACTGAGGTTCAGCTTCATTGCCATAACAGAAAAGTATGTCCAAACTAGCTGCGACCATTGCTGCTTGAGTTTTTTTGATGCGTGCTGAAAATTCTTCGTCTGAAATTTGATACATCATTGCCTACCTTTCCTCATATGGTATTGTTTCAATCCCAATACATAACAATCTGTCAAAATCAGTATCATAGCCAGAATCTGAATTGTCAAGCTAATTATGCTTTTCTTCTATCAATTATTATTCATAATTGATTTATTTATTACTATTATCTATATATGATTATAAATAAAGGTAGAAATCAATAAAATCATTAGGCAAATTCTGATAATTAGCTTCAATTATAATAATAAAGAAGATTCAAAAAATCGCTAAAACTGTGATGAATAATTAAATTTTTAGTTTACTTGTTTACTATATGAACATAATAAAGACCATCTTAAGCATATCTTTATAATGGTCTTTTTATAAAACAACGAACTAAATTATAGCATCTCAATGTTATCCCTTGGAGTAATGCTCTTCATCACGTTCTTAGTGTCAAATATTGCCTTGGCATGTTTCTGAACCATTTCATAGTCAACATTGCTGTGTGCGGCGGTGATGACAACTAAATCCGCTGATTCTATTATCTCATGGTTCAATTCTTTTAATCCGTAAACAGTCGTTCCTTTATAGTCATACTCAGGTATCCATGGATCATAATACGATACATCCGCTCCTAGTTTTTCAAATTGCTCAATCACTTTCAATGCAGGACTCTCTCGATAATCATCGACATTCTGTTTGTAAGCGACTCCTAATATAAGGATGTTTGATCCGTTGATTGATTTCTTGAATCCGTTGAGTATATTTCCTGCTCTTTCTACTACATAGGTGGGCATTGTATCATTAATCATCATTGAGCTTTCTATCATGGAAGTATGAAAACCATATTCTCTTGCTTTCCATGATAGGTAATAGGGATCTAGTGGAATACAATGTCCACCTAATCCCGGGCCAGGATAGAATGCTTGGAATCCGTAGGGTTTTGTCTTGGCTGCATCGATCACTTCCCATATATTGATGTGCATCAAGTGACAGAGTTTGGTCAATTCATTCACTAAGCCGATGTTGATATTCCTGTAGGTGTTTTCAAGAATCTTTTCCATCTCTGCTACTGCAGGGCTGGATACTTCAGTAATTTCACTTGATAACACCTGCCTATACACAGCAGCAATTATTTCAGTGGCATCCTTTCCAATTCCTCCAACCACCTTAGGAGTATTCTTTGTCTTATAGATTGCATTTCCCGTATCTACCCTTTCTGGAGAAAACCCAAGATAAAAATCTTTTCCACACACTAAAGAAGAACCTTGCTCTAATAGCGGTTTAATAACTTCTTCAGTGGTTCCTGGATAGGTAGTGGACTCTAATACGACAATTGAATCTTTTTTCAAATATTTGGCTATTTCAATAACAGAATCTCTGATAAAGGAAATATCCGGTTGTTGATGTTCATCAAGGGGAGTTGGAACACAGATAGCTATAAAGCCACATGCTTTGATCAAAGAAAAATCTGTTGTTGCATTCAATAATCCTTCATCAACAAGAGTCTTCAACTCTCCTTGATCAACATCCTTTATAAAACTGATACCGTCATTGACCATTTCAATCTTTCTCTGAGACACATCAAACCCAATAGTCTTAAAACCTGTATGTGCAAACTCAACTGCCAAAGGCAATCCTACATACCCAAGACCAATAATACCGACAGTTAGTTCCTTGTTATTTATTCGATTAAGTAAAGTTTTCTTATCCAAAATCAGTTACCCTTAATGTTCATGGAAAGTACTTATTTTTGGATGCAGTATAACACATTGCTGATATGAATTAATCATATATTCAATAAAATTTTCATACTGAAGTTCCACTCTGATCATCATGACAGAGCTACTCGGCTCCCAGGGCTTGAGGATGCAGACATTATGCGGTACTAATAATAATATTATTGACACGATTTTGTTTTTTTTGACACGTCTATACAACAGTGCTATACCTTGGCTTCAGAAGCCAAGAAGCCTGAAAATCGTAACTTTTAATTGGTTTTATACTAGAAACTATTTCACTTACCACTCATACTTCTTCACTATCGTCCTAAGCGTCTATGGTAACCAAAAACTCTGAAAATTCAATTACGTTTTGAAAGTACCTTTTCCAAAAAA
>Ga0172382_10008159_pt1 | contig 14680 bp, 16 predicted proteins | sample Leawel138RmetaG_FD_122245 | JGI IMG/M metagenome (GOLD analysis project Ga0172382, IMG submission 122245) | Leachate microbial communities from a municipal landfill in Southern Ontario, Canada - Leachate well 138R metaG | ecosystem: Engineered > Solid waste > Landfill > Unclassified | place...
ATTGCTGATGCTAATAAAGTTGGAGAGCATGCTAAAGGCGTTGGTGTTTTTGTTGCTACAATGAATAAGGTTATCAGTAAAACAAATACTTGCATTATTTTCATTAATCAGTTACGCGCTAAGATCGGAGTAATGATGCCTGGTGCGGCTACCACAGATACTACGGGTGGTATGGCGTTTAAATTCTACATGACAGTACGTATTAGTCTTGTTTCAGAGAAAAAGATTTCTGTAGACAAAGCAACTTCTATGATTACAGGGGATACGATAAAAGAGGTAACTGATCAGAGGGTCAAGTGTACTGTAATAAAGAATAAAATTGATAAGCCATTCAAATCAGAATTGTTGTATCTTAAATTTGGTAAGGGTTTTGATGAAGTCAGATCCTTATTTGATTTAGCCTGTAATAGGGGCCTTATAAAAGGTACTGGGTGGTATAGCTATGTATCAGATAAAAATCCTTCTTATAATTTTAAGATTCAGGGCACAGATAACACCGTAGAGTACCTAAGAGAGCATCCAGAAATTTTTAAAGAGATGGAACCCCTTCTATTTCCTAAGGTAGATTTTGAAGAACTTAGAAAAGCTAAGTTAAACGGAGAAATTGGTGAAGGTGACGACGAACAAATGGATCCTGAAATGAAGAAGTTACTCGATGAGATGAATTCAAATCTTAATAAGCCAGTCGAAGTAGAAGTTTCTTCAGAGGAAGCGGAGTAGTTTATGGTACATGTAGTAATAAAAAACTACAAAACCATAAAATTTCTAGAATTCGATATAGATAAGTATACCATTCTTATTGGCAAGAATTTCATTGGAAAATCTGCTGCCATTCACGCAATCGTTGCTGCTCTTAAGAATTCAGAAGGAACTGGTTTTATAAGACACGGAGAAAGATTCTCTGAGGTTAGCTTATCTTTTGGAGATGATAAAATAGTATGGCATAGGGAAGAAGGTAATAATTTCTATGTTATAACGTATCAAGGAGTCACACAAGAGTTTAGTAAAATGACGAAAGGAGAAGTACCAAAACCTATTATAGACATGGGTTTTGGTCCTATCGTAGTAAGTAAAGAAAAAACATACTTATGGTATGCAAAGCAATTTCAGACTTTGTTTCTTATTGACAGACCAAAAACAGATTTTTCAACAGATTTAATAGCTTCCGTGGCTAATTTGGATGTTTTGTATAAAGCCTCAGATTTAGTTAAAAAAGACATAACCTCTAATAAAAGTACACTCAAGGTTCGTTATTTAGATTTGAATGATGCTAAAGGCGTATTGAAAAACTTCGAACCACTAGAAGAGTATACTAAGAAAAAGGTAATTGTTGAGGATCTCTATAAAAAATGCACTGCCTTAGATCATGATCTGAATGTAGTTGAAAATTTTCAAAAGGAACTCTCTAGTTGCGCCTTATCCTTAAGGACTTTAGGACCTATTACAAAACTTGGGAAACTAGAGACAAATTCTATTAATGCGATATATAGAGACCTTGAGAAAGTTACTAGTTTAAGTGAAAATTTTGATATGTATTCATTGATGATAAGTAAATTATCCTCTATCGATAGAATTAAGGATTCTTCTGAATTTTGTAATAAAATAAAGGATAACTTGAATGTTCTTATAAGGATACATAATCTTAGTAATGATCTATACTCTGCTGCAGTGTCTGTTAGAAAATTAGCCCCAGTAGCAAGCATTCCTCAGATATCAATAGAACCTAGCTATATTAAAAAGTTAATACAAGATATAGGGCATATCTCTAACTTGGAAGTAGATTTTTTAAGTTCCAGTAAAGAAGTTTCTCATCTTAGTAATGTTGATAGATTAAAATCTATTACTTTAGTAACTGGTGACCTAAGAAATAAGCTATCTTCTATAGTTGAAGTAGAGAGTCTTTCTATAGCTTATGATAACGCTTTTAACGAGGTAAACAAGTTAAGAGTAGCTACTAGTATAAAAGAGATTAAAGGACTACCCACTGACCTTATAGCTGAAATGAAGGCAATCGAAGATCTTTACACTGAGATAGAAGATCTAACAACAAGAACTGAAACATTAAAAGCAGAATATGAAAAAGTAGAATTAGAATATACAACTGCAAACAAAGATCTTAGTGATTTTATATCAGAATTAGGAGTCTGTCCTTTATGCAAAAGCAACATATCCCATCAACATTAAAAATTTTACACTATACTGATCCCCACTTATGTGAAAAAAACCCACCTACTAGATTAGGTAATTATAGGGAAGACATTATAGATAAGATAAAACAGATAATGATTATAGGGCAAGAAAGAAGTGTAGATATCACAACTTGTGGCGGAGATTTATTTGGGCCTAAGACTCCAGGATCTACCAAGCACTCTATGATTTATGAATTATCAAGCATCTATAATTCATTCCCTATCACACATCTCGCAAATCCAGGTAACCATGATCTTACTGACGATAATATGGATTCATTATCGTCACAACCCCTAGGGGTTCTTTTTGCCTCCAAGGTTTTGAAGCAGATGTCAAACAGTCTACCTGTATTCGAAAAGGGAGATTTAAAAGTCAGATTTTATGCATTTCCATTTACAGAAACTCCGGATATGAATGATATTAAATGTGAAAGAGATCCAGAAATTGATGTAAATATTTTAGGCATTCATGTATATGCTTCTCCCACAGGTGGTTCTCTTTGGGGAAAAACAAAGGTTTATTCATATGATGAGATTTCAAAGTCAAACTATGATGTTTATCTTATGGGCCATTATCATGCTGATAATGGTGTAGTTTGTGAAGATCTAGGACAGGGGTTCAATCAAACATTTGTCAATATAGGGTCTCTTTCCCGTGGTGATCATGGTGATAATAATATAGATCGTAAGCCAAAGGTATGTCTAATAACTATCACTAAAGATGAATCTGGTAACGTCTCAATAAATACAGAGCAGATTTATCTTAAGGTTAAACCAAAAGAGGAAGTCTTTGATCTTGTAAAAAAAGAAAAAATAGAGGAACAAAAGAAGAGTACAGAGGTGTTTACTGCAAAATTATTGGAATCCTCAAAAAAAACAGATACAGATGTTGTTATAAAAGATCAACTAGAATCCTATAATCTGGAAAAAGTAATTTTTGATACTACCATGGAATATATTAATAAAGCTCATAATTTAATTTCAAATGGCACGGTAGAAGAATGAGAATGGATTTTCATAAATTCAGTAACTACTCTGAGTGTCCCAGGAAATATAAATGGAGGGACGAAAGAAAACCTGTATTTCCACCAAGAAACTCGTACTATGCGGTAGCTGGTGAGCTTGTTCAGAAGTTCTTTGAAGAATATTCTAATAGTTGGAAAAAGGAAGGTAGAAGTTTCTCAATACAAGATATTAAGAATGTAATGCGATGCTACTGGGAACACCTATTATTAAAGAATTTCGTAGATTGGAATGATTTTTCATCAAAACTAAATGAGATGGGGTTATTTACAGAATGCTGCGAGATTATAAAAAAGAATTTAGATATCCTTGATGTTTATGAAGGCACTAGAAGTGAAGTAAAAATCGAGATAAAGCTAAGAACGGGGGATACCTTAGTAGGTGTATTAGATTTTATAAATAAGTCTGGAAAAGAAGCTTCAATCTGGGATGGTAAAAATTCAAATAAAATAGGGAAGTATGTAGATGAAAAGCAACTTTTATTCTATGCTTTACTATTTAAATTTCATTATGGAGTACTTCCAAAGGAACTTGCTTTTCTATATTTCAAGCACACGAAATTGGTACCTATTCCATTTACTGAAAAAGATATTGATGATACGTGGATGTTATTTATTTTAGTAATGACAGCAATAAAGAATGATAAGGAATTTAAGCCGACCCCTTGTGCTAAGGCTTGTAGATTGTGTGATTATCTAAATCAATGTCCGGAAGGACAGAAAGATATGGATAGTAGAAAACGAGGACCAAAAGTATATTCATGTGAAGAACACTTTACTGAATTTAACGAAGATGGTGTATTCACCATAAAAATAGGAGATTTAAAACAATGGGTATAGAAACTAGCCTAGAAAAATGCAAACATCTTGAAGAAAGAGTTTCTTCTGTTAATGAAAGTAAAATACGCTTAGGCGAGAAATATAAAGCAGCCAAAGAAAAACTTAATGATGTAGTAAAAAAGAGTCAAGATCTTGGATATGATCCAAAAAATCTGAAAGAAATAAAGGAAAAGAAACAAGTCGAACTTGATGCTAATCTAAATTCATTAGAAAAAGACGTAGCAGAACAGGAAGCAATACTGGCCTCCATCGAGGTCTAGAATGGAAAGCCTTTTAATAAATAGAAAAGCTCTCTGTAGCGCTTTTGATTTTGCAAAAAATGCTATACCGCAAAGACCTATTATTTTAGCAGACGGAAACATTCTTCTAACTTGGGATGGTCACGAAAAACTAATGCTGTCTGCCTGTGACGGGTGTATGGGGGCTAAATCTTCTATAATCCCAATATCAAGTAATAGTGTGGAGACTTTTACAGTAGGAGTAGATCCTAAACGGTTTGGTAAAGCTATTTCTAAAGATACTACAGAGAATATATGTCTTTCTAAGAAAGGGCAGGATCTAGTAATATCCAACCCTCAAGATTCCGCAGAAAATTATGTTACTCTTTTAGGGGCTAACATGAGAAGAGCTTCTATTTTAACTCATTGGATGCCAGATGAGTCTGACCTTATAAATAATGTTAAGATTAAAAGTGATTTTATAGCGGAAACACTAAGTTTTCTTGATTCTTTCACATCTAGTGGATCATCTGGTGATAAGAGGCATGATATACTTACCTTAGAAAATAAAATGGCACACACTACCAACGGATGCGGATTAAGGGGTATTGTTGTATCAAAGGAGTTTAATTTCTCAGAAGGTGTTTGTTTTTCAAAACGATTTATAAAGCCTTTATCTTCGATTTTAAAACAAATAGAATGTGACTCTATTACTATGAAAAGTAGCAAGAGAATTATAAGTTTTTATACTGAAGATCAGTCTAGGATTGTTGTGCTACCAACAGAGCAAAAGATTCCACCAGAGATAAACCTAATGTATCTTCAAATGGGAGATGGTCTTGAGGAAGTAAATGTAAAGGAATGGTCTACTTCATTAGACCGCATGACTACTTCAAATTATAACACCATCACGGCACTAACAGGGCTTGATATAGACATTTCTAAAGGGAAAATTAAATTTACTTTAGAAGGTAGTAAGGCTTCTTGTGAATTGCCATTTTCTAAAAATATTAACTATGCCCTAAGTAAAGTCGTTGATATAATGTCATTTTATAGGTTTATAAAAGTTTTTGCAAAATCTAAAAATGCATTAATCCAGTTTGGAGATGATTCTTCTAGATTTGTAAGAGTAGTTGATAAAAGAGAATTTGGTGAAATAAAAAGTGCCTTTATAGCAGCCATTGCTTACGCTAGGAAGGTATAAATGAATAGAATACCTGAACAATTAACATTTAAAATTGATACTATAAAAAAGAGAGCTTCTTTTATAGAAGGTAAAAAAGATACATACTTAAAACAAGTAGAAAAGTTAAGTAAAGAAGTTGAGGATTTGGAACGCGACATAGATAAGCTCACCAAAGTATCTTTAGTAATGGGAAATCTTGTTGAAAAGATGGTTAAGGAGGACTTAAAAGATATAGATGCTTTAGTGAATTATGGACTAAAGATAGTATTCCCCGATAGACTTCTACAATTTGAAAGCAGTATGACAGATGTAGGGTCAAAGAAAAAAGTTGTTTGGTCCACAATGGATAATGGCGATAAGATAAGTGAAGACGCTTTTGGGTCAGTGTCTGTTATAGAGAGTCTTCTCTTAAGAATTATCTCTATGATAAAAAAGACTAAAGTAAGACTTTTACTACTGGATGAAACATTTGGGGCTTTAGATGAGGATTATATACAAAATCTAGGGATCCTGCTCCGTGGGTTATCCGAGCAGATGAAGTTGGATATTTTACTTGTGACTTTTAACGGGTTAGTATCTGATGCAAATACTGTTCTTAGAGCTAAACTAAATAATATAACTAAAGAACTGTCCATTTCTAGTGTAAAGGAGCGTACAGATGCAAAGACCTTATGATATATCAAGAATGTATAAGTATTTACTAAAAAAATACTTAAAAAAAGAAATTGAAATGTTACAGGAAGTAAAGCCCGAAAATTGTATTTATCATAGGGTTATATCTATTGGTGAGGGGATCAGAATAGGTATCTGTAATTTCGACAATCAGACTAGTGTAAAGTTATATGACCCGAATGTTGTTATTTGTGAAAAATGTGAACATGCTAAACAATGTAGTGCCTTTGCTCCAATATACCCAACAGAGGTTGAAGCTAGTACTCATCTCGCTGAAGTACTAAAGGATCCAAAAGTAAAGAAATCAAAATTCCCAGATCTTTTGATTCTTGAATGGGTAATGGCTAATGATTTACATCATATGAAAGAAACTCCAAAAGGTATAAAACAAAAATTTTTTAATATCTTTCTAAAATTTATGTATAAATTTCTTTATATCTTATAAAATATCTATAAAAAGTTATGATCCCATAAAGGCTAAGTATTATGAATGTACAACTTTCACCAATATTAGATTTTAATTCAAATACCAGTAAAGGCATGTTATTTGACACTAGAGATGGGCAAAGTTATCCAGTAGTAAAAATAGGAAATCAAATATGGTTAGCTGAAAACTTTAGATATTTACCATCAAAAGAAAAAGGTGATCCCTATGATACATCCTATGTTTATGATAACGATAATAGTTATTTAGATAAAGGTTATGGAAGGTTATACGATTATGATACAGCAAATAACATTGCTCCAGAAGGTTGGAGACTTCCTTCAAATGAAGATTTTCAAGAACTAAAAGACTTCATCATTAAGGATAACAACCTTAATGATAGTCTAGTAGGAAGTTATTTGAAATCCATAAATGATTGGAATAAACCTACGAATATAGGACCAAACAATGCTAAGTATGGATTTAACGCTAAACCGGCTGGGTACCATAGTAACGATTATTTCAATGACGTTAACGACTGCACGTTCTTTTGGAGTGTTGTAGAGTACAACAGTGGCTTCAACAGTTGCTGGTATTTGGACTATGGCAATGGAACCTTCAGCTGCGATATCAGCAACATTAGGGACAACGACAAGTTTAGTGTTCGTTTAATCAAGGACTTTTAATTATTATGAGGCATATAAATAAAATGAAAGAAGAAAAAGAAGAAGAATTTAAAGAAGGTGATGTAGTTTACCTAACTCCTGCTGCTCAAGATTTTCTGAGTAGAAATAGAGGAGATAAATTTAATATTAACGTAGTAGGAAGACTCTCATATATTTGGGAAATATATGATTGGAATACTAATAAAGGAAAGAAAATATTAAAGGATAGAATAAAATCTGACAAGGAAAAAGGCACAAATACCTGGGACAAATTAGGATCCGAAAAATTTAAGTATGTCATAATTACAGAATACCCTGAATTAAAAAAAGAAGGTGATCCACAAGGTCTCTCTATGGCTGAGATTTTTAGTCTATATCACCCTATGTCTGAAGATAAAAAAATCCCTCTATTTAGAAAATATCCAAAAGATATGCTGAAAGGAGCTTTCTTTTTAAATAAGGATTTTGAACTAAAAGAAAATAACATACGAGAAAAAGAAGATGTATCTAGACCAACTGATAAACAACGCACACCAAAGTCTAAAAAACTACCCAGAAGCAATGGATTATCTGATAAACCAAAGAAAGTTAGAAGAAAGTGATATAGATAAATTTAGAATAGGATTTACTTCTTACCCAAAATTGGAAATTACTTCTGACCCTGATTATGCAACTATATGTGAAGAAACAAAAGGTCCTTTTGGACCTCCAAATAGTTTATTTCGTCTTAAAAAGAAAATACTTCTCCCATTAGAGAACTCCGCTGGATTAGTTAATGGATTAGTAACAAGATCAATAGAAAAAGATACAAAATACAGGTACTGCCAATATCTTCTAAAAGAGTCTAAGGACATAGGGGCCTTTTTTGGTTTGAGACAAGCATACCCTTCCATATTAAACACAGGTATAGTATTTGTAACAGAAGGCGCCTTCGATTGTATCTCTTTATCAAAAGTATATCCTAATACTGTTTCTACTCTTACTTCATATATCAATAGTGAGCAGATGTGGTTTTTAGATATGATTGCTGATTATATAGTAATTGTATTCGATCCAGATAAAGCAGGAAGAGAAGGATCAGAAAAAGTATTTTTTGAAAATAGATCTTCAAGTAAAAAATTAATCAATAGAGAAATAGGTCATAAAGATCTTAATGATATTTTAAAAGAAAAAGGATTTAATGATTTTAAGAAAATTGTTGAAAAATCATTATCTACTGTAAAAAACTTCAAGATTCGGTAAAATAAATGTTATATTTTAGGTACAAAAAGGTAAAACATGAACGGAATAGATTCTCGACCTTTAACGTTTGAAGAAGTTTTAGGGCAGAAGCCCGCTAAAACTTTAATCTTCAACGCATTAAAACAAAATATACTCTCAAGAGCCTATATTTTTTCTGGTGCTTGGAGTAGTGGAAAAACTACTTTAGCTTCAATATTTGCAAGATCTTTATTATGTACAAATAGAGATCCAGTAACTATGTCCCCCTGCAATAAATGCAAATCTTGTAGAAATTTTTTAAATGGCTCACATTCGTCTTACCTAGAAGTAGATTCCGTAACATCAAGCACAAAAGACGCTATACAAAACATTCTGGAAACATTACAGTATGAAATCGATAGCGATTATAGAATTATATTTTTTGATGAGGCCCATGACATATCTACAGCCGGTAAGGATGCCCTTCTAAAAGAGTTAGAGACCCCAATAGAATATGACAAAACAATATTCATGTTTAGTACAAACCAAATAAATAAAATGCCAAGTACACTACTCTCTAGATGTGCAAGAGTCCCACTAGAGAGTCCTTCTATAGATACGGTTTATAAAAAAATTACAACTGTCTGTGATACAAATGGTTTGAGCTACGACGGGTTTGCGCTTAAGAATTTGGCTGTGTGGGCCAATGGACACTACAGAGATGCTGAGAACGCCATAGAGCCACTAATACTTATGGGAGGCATTACAAGTGAGAATGTTGCTGCATATACCTCTTATGACCAGGAAGCTTCCTCTGCCTTGCTAATTGCCATGAATAGCAATTTATCAGAGGCATTAAGATTATGTGAAGATATGACTGTAAAGTATGGAACAGCTTCAGTGTATTCATCTTTGATAAGAACTCTTTTAGAAGCCATACAATTCGGTTTATCTGGATTATCATTAAATGTCCCAGAATGTATAAAAAATGTCTATAGTGTTTTTGGGTCAAAGATGAATGGTATGCTTTCTAATATCTTAAGCAGGGGAAATACAACAGATGGTAAGTATTTACAAGCAGAAATAGTGGATACTTATTACTCTATGCTAAAAAGCGGATTTGAAATGTCTTCCCCAAGAGAATCTTTACCTAAAGGAAAAAAGGAAGAGGGGAAGCAAGAAGGTGTCAGCAAAGAAACTCAAAGTGGGGCTATTTATCAAAAAGGTGATTCATTAGGGGATATAGCCGCAAGACAGCATGCTCAGAGAAAAATAGCGGGTATGCAACCACAAATAGATCCAATCTCTACAGATAACTTAGCAAAGAAATGGGGACCAGAAGAAGTGTCAGAAACAGTTATTTTAAGGAGAGCCTAAAAGTTAATGAATAATAATAGTACTGCTGAAAAAGAACATTCTCTATGGGTAGCCTTTGAGCTGTACGATTTTGTTCAGATTCCGAAGTATTCCGAAAGGATAAAAAAGGATCTGAAAAGATTTTTAGGTGATAACACTGAAGTATTTTTTCCTGTAGTTAATAGGGTTGTGGCTTCTAGGGAATTTTGTTCTGTTCTTTATGATGGTTATGTGTTTGCTAAACTAAATAATAATAAATCTGTTAAAGAATTTAGGGAAAAAGCATCAAAAGTACATAATGGTTACATCATAGGGCCTCTCACAGACCTTTTAGATAACTTACCTAAATTAATACCTGATACCCATATAGATAAGTGCAGAGATGAATTAGATGCCTCCATATACCCTTATACGCCTTCTATAGGGGATCTTATTGTGGGAGTCGATGGTACTTTTTCACAAATGCAGGGTGAAGTACTTGATGTCGATTTGGAAAAAAATACAGCTAAAGTAAGATTTTCAAAGAAAACTATGTCTGTTATAGCTGAAAATTTATCATTCGTAACTATACGTCCAAGGGATGATCAATTATTTGATAAGTTATTTTCTTAATGTTTATAGATTACAAATATATTTTTAATCTATAAACATTATAAAGATCTGTGTTAACCCACAGATCTTTTTATTTATACTTTGTGATTAAATATTAGAAATCTTGTGAATAAAGTTTGAATATCTAGTGATTATTTCATATATTTATCCACAATATACAAAATTGATAAACATTTTGTGAATAGATTACTTCTTCTTATGGTGGGTAGTTCATGTATTCAAAAACAATTTCTATGGATAGTGCTATAATGGAGAACATGGTCGCTTCTCCTACAAATTTGGATAAAGATGAACATGAATCTGAACGATTAGATTTTGAAGGATTAACACCCTACTTTGCTCTCATCCCAGAAAGGGAAGTGGATCTTATAGAGATGTATTTCCAACAGAAAAAACGACAAATAGAGATAGCTAGATTTTTTTCAATAAGCCAAGGTGCTGTAAGTCATCGACTTACTAGAGCCTATGAGAGGCTTCAGTTTTTAAGAGATATGCCTAAAGTGGACGATCTAATTCTTATAAAAAGACTGAAAGAAGTATTACCGGCAATGGATGCTGAGATAACTTTTTACATGATAAGAACAACATGTCAGACAGAAACTGCTGACATTATTAATAAAAGAGTAAAAAATAAATATTTAACACAAGTAAAAGTTAGACATAAATTCAAGAGATCAGTAAATATTCTTAAAAAGAAAGCCCTAGAAGACCAAAAATATATTCTTGTCGCAAGTCTAGCAGATTATATAAATGAAAAAGGTTTGTATATGTTACATGAAGTAAAGTTACCTCATTTCTTTAAGGGTACTTGTACTACAATTAACATGGTTGGGAGAGTTTAGCTTGAGAATAGAGAAGATAGAAACAAATCCTACAGAGTTATTTTGTTTTCATCCTGAATTATTTAGTTGCAAAGGACTTTCTGATTTTCCGTATTATAAACAGATGAATGAAAAAGGAAGTTTCACTAATAAAGAAGAATGGTATATACTCAGTGGTGGTGTTGTCAACTCCATGATGGCTATTAAAATTGTTTCGGAAAATCATATTTTCGTGAAATTCCTTGAGTCTAGAATCAGAAATAAAGGATATGCTTCAGAGCTTATACGATTTGTGATAAAAACCAATACAGGTGAAATATCTTTGCAATCTAAAACAAGACAATTAGTGCCATTCTACGAAAGACTCGGATTTTCTGAGGATACAAATAATGACGAATCCTCTCCAATAATGATGAACTATTTTAACCGTAAATAATATTTGTTATATATAATCTCCTAATCGTTTTTAGAAGTTATGTGAAAATAGAGTAAAACTCTAGTAGAATTATAACTTCTAAAAAGGATCTTATCAGGTGGTTTCTACCAGTTTTATAGTTTCTGGATTTTTCTCAAGAACTGCAGAAATCGCAAGTCCTTGTGGAAATATTCTTGAATACCAAGAAGAAAGAACACCTGAAGGTTCGTCTGACATTATAGAGTACGCTGAACCGAAAGGCGGACCACAGAACAAACCATATAAAGATATGTCTGACCCGAATGCTTTAGAGCAAGATGGTAATATACAAAGACAAGGTGAGTACCCAGAAGACTACCAAAACGCAGTACCTCCTGAAGAATTTCCAGTTTCTACGGATCCTGAGTATGGGGCAGATAAAAGAGATTTATCTGGAGACACAAAAACTGATTTAAATAATCCAGACCCGTTTGGTCAAAGAAACGGCCCAACAGAACCTATTGGTTATCCAGATGATTATTATGCCGAACCGGGGTCCTATAGTAATGTTTCTGTATATGCCTCCAATAAGAATGCAACTCAAGGAGAAATTATGGGAAAGAATATAATTGTCAATAAAATTGTTTTGGCTGCTTTAGATAAAGGTTTCTATGAAGAGAAATACTTAGAGACAGGAAGAATAAGACTGGCTTCCATAAATGACTTATTTTCTTTTGATAGAGTCGAGGGGAGTGATAATCTAATTCATAAGGCTTCTCATGATTTGTGGAAGATAATCCAAGAAGATGATGGTGGCTTTGTAATTGAAAAGACTTTTAATGATGAGAAAGAACCTGTAAGGGATTAATTGGAGTCAATAAATGAAGAGAAATAGACTCACAGATAGAACAACCCCCGGAGCTTTGCTTAAAACAGCGGCAGCAAGAACCAATGCGGACAGCAAGAGGGATTTAGAAGGGGTACCCCCTTATGAAAAAGAAAATGTAAAATATGTTGCTAATCTTTTGGCGAGTATAAGTTGTGCTTTTCAAGGGGTTAAAAGTGCCTTAGATCAATTTTCAACTCTTCCAATAGATAAAGTTAGTCCTGATGGAAAATTAGGTGGAAAAGGCTATGTCATACCAATTAAAGAAATAAAGGAAGAACTTGTAAAATCTTATGCTAGGTTTTCTGATTTTAAGGATACACTCTCTGATGAATTAAATAACCAACGTTGGGGTCTATCAGATGATGAGAAGAATGAACTTCTTAGCACAAAGGATAGCATAGAAGAGGCGACAGATACAAGTATCGGTGAAGTAGAGCAATCGACAACAGATATGGTTGGAGAGGGTCCTGAGTCTTCAGAGGAAGCTACAGAGCCTTATGAAGACGAGGAAAACCCTTTTCCTTCTGTTGATGAAGCAGATGAAGAAAATCAGGATGAAGTACCACCAGAAGATGAAATAAGTGAAGAAAAAGCTGATGATCTTCTTAAGTTAGCATCAGAAAATAAATCAGTATTTGTAGGGTTAAAGCCAAACTCTAACCCGATAGCAAAGAAAATAGCCAGTAAAGTTTTGGAAGGCCTTGTAAAAAGAGCTTCAGAGAAAGCTAAGTAAAAATTCTTTAGGAGAGAAACGATGACTCAGGAAAACAAAAACAAAGACACCTCTTTAGGTGATATGACTAGTCAACTACAAGCACATGATAATGTGGTTGATTTAACTTGGTTAGATATCTCTCCAGATGATGGGCATGCAAACTACCCATCTGATTCTGAAAGAGAGACTATTCCACAACTTCAAGAGCAATGGAGTCGTGAGATAAGCAATAATCCATTCTCTCTTGTCCCAGGTCAGAAAGAAGTTGTTAAAGGTGAAGGAAATCTAAAAGATAAGATTGATGATCAAAAAGTGGAAGTAATTAGAGTCGCGAAGAAAGCGATGATGTCTGGACTAACAGGGAAAAACGTCCTAGCCCATCTACAAGAAAGATTTCCTTCTGGACTTCTAAATTGCTGCGTTCCTGAATTATCTAAGGTAGCCTCTGAAACAGGCCTTTTAGGTAATGTTTATCTAGACCTAAGTGCTTTTAGTACTACGAAAGAAGCAAGAGACTACCTTGGTGGATATAAGACAAGACTTGCTAGCTATGCAGTTGGGAAGCCTACAAAAGAAGCAAATTTTGTTGATTCTTTTGGTAAATGCCGTAACCTATCAAAAACTGTTGTGGATAAAGTTGATTATACGCCTGGATTACTTGCTCATTATGCAACGCATCTTAAGAATATTGGTGTGATAGCATCAAGTGATGTGATTGATTCCAAAGAGAAGCTACAGGAAGCGTTTTTGAAAGTAAAACCTGCTAAATCATCTTCAGAGACACAAGAAGAACCTACACCGGTAACACAAAACTCAGACTTAGATTTTTCAGATCTTGTGAACGAACGAAAGAGCAGCAAGCTTGCTTCTGAAATCCAAATTAGAGTAGCAAAGGTACGTCCTATACTTGCTAAGATACAGAAAATAATGATAAAAGGGGCCACAGGTCCAGAACTTGATAATGAAGTAAAAGCTTGTTGTGATTCTCAGACTTTATCTGAATTCGAACCAGAGATAAGCGGTTTAGTTAATAGACAAGGATTAGTAGGTCCCGTAGTAATGGATGTTTCTTATTATAGTGATGTCCCAAGTGCTGTCTCTGAGGTAAGAGATGCCCCAACAAAGCCTTTATTTATTGTAGGGACACTTCCTACCAATGAAGGGTTTATAGATTCTGTATCAACAAAGAGTGGCGTTCCTATTATGAGAGGACCTGGGGATTTTACCCCAAAGATGGCTTCTAATTTGGTGGCTCTGATGCACCAAGCTGGAAGTATATCCACAGAAGTGGCTTCCCTTTGCCAAAAGAGGGCTTTAGATAAAAAGACCAGCCCTGAAGCTATTGTTAAAATGGCCTATAGTTCTAGAGGTGTTTCCCAATCATCAAGAAAAATAGCAAATGTAGCTCCATCCTATGAAAGAGGGGCAGTTACTATTGATAGAAGCTCTGAGAGGGAAAATAAGATAACTGGATTGA
>Ga0172382_10008161_pt1 | contig 14679 bp, 13 predicted proteins | sample Leawel138RmetaG_FD_122245 | JGI IMG/M metagenome (GOLD analysis project Ga0172382, IMG submission 122245) | Leachate microbial communities from a municipal landfill in Southern Ontario, Canada - Leachate well 138R metaG | ecosystem: Engineered > Solid waste > Landfill > Unclassified | place...
GCACGAAGGACGACGATATAGTGCCAAGCTATTAAGAACGGTTCTAAACAAGGGGTCTGGCCTGAAACTTTCGGGACAAACCGGATCGAAAATCATTGACTCTATGGACAGACTCTAATTAATTTATATCATCACGATTTTTTGCTTGTAGATGTAAAAAACGATTTTACAACCGGAAGACTAAGGAAACACCTGGATACGATTGGGACAATATTGGATGCAAAGACCATTGCAGTTATTACACAACTGGAAGCCTACAAACGCATACGATTAATTGAAAAACAGATCCCGTTCATAATCCCGGGAAAACAAATGTATTTGCCTGATTTGCTTATCGATTTGAAAGAATTAGGGAATAAGCCAAAGGGACTTCCGGCAACGATGCGTCCTGCAACACAGTTTTTGTTATTGTATCACTTGCAGGTAGAGACTCTCGAAGGAATTAATCTGAAAGGAGTAGCCGAAAAGCTAGGTTATGATGCCGCGACCATCACACGCGCCGTTCACTATTTACACCATGCTGGTTTGTGTACGCTGGAGGGGACGAAGGAAAAATCACTGCATTTTAAAGAGAACAATCGGGAACTGTGGGGAAAGGCCGAACCATTAATGAACAATCCTGTAAAAAAAATTCAATACTACAATGGCTGGATTGATGATGGCAATTTATACAAGACAAATGATAACGCACTTGCACATTATTCCGATTTGAACGATGATGCAATTAAATACTATGCTGTAAGACAGGGATATATCCACTTTATCGAAGGGGCCTACTGCAAAAAAACAGCTCCGTTCGAGGGCAATATTTGCATTGAAGAATGGAGGTACAACCCAAGCCTTTTGGCACAGAATGGATTTGTTGATCCACTGTCTCTCTATTTATGTTTTCGGAATAATCCCGACGAACGTGTTCAAATGGCTTTGGAACAGATCAAAGAAAAATTTATATGGTAAGAGGTCTGGAAATATTCAAAAAATATTTCGTCAAATACCCCGATAATTACGTGATCATTGGTGGTACGGCCTGTGATCTGATTCTGGATGAAGCCGGGGAATAAAGAATTTCCTTTGCAGCTTGAATTGTTTGCTCGTAATCCTGACCTCGTAGACATCGATGAATCTGCCCATCTCACACCGATTCCGGTTGGCGATGACTTAACCAGCCTTTCGGCCGTACTGATGAATGACGACTATTACTACTTTTTACTCGAGCATAGCATTGTGGAGGAAAGCCAACTGCACCGCACAAACATGGAAGCCCTGATTTGTTTAAAAGCCAAAGCCTATCTGGAAATTATGGAGCGTATTTCACAGGGAAGCAAGGAAGACAGCAAACAAATTCGCAAACACAAAGGCGATATTTTCCGGCTGGAGATGATGCTGACTGAAGAAGATTTATTCGACCTGCCCGAAAATATTCATCAGGATTTACAGGCCTTTGCCGATGTGGTTGCTGCCGACCTCCCCGACAAAACCATTTTTAAAGAAATGGGGGCAGAAAATGTGGGTGTTGCCCAGGTCTTTGCTCAACTTATCAACTCATTTAAATTGAATGCATGAACTCCAAGGATAACAGGCATATCTTTTATTAGAGTAGCAAACGAAACAATTTCATTCTGACTTAATTTTATTTTTTGCATTTGATACTTATCTTTGCCTGAAACATCCTAACTAATTGAGATCAGTTCCCTTAAATAACGAAGAAAATTTACTGTCGCGTGTCAGACTGGGTGACGAGATCGCATTCGAACTTGTCTTTCACAGGTATAAAGGCAAACTCTATGACTTTATCCGCCGCAGTTTACCCGCCGACGGAGATGCTGAAAGCATGGTGCAGGAAATTTTCATGAAACTCTGGATCAACCGCCATCAACTCGACCCCGGTAAATCGCTCAACGCTTTTTTGTACACGATCGCCCGCAATGAGCTGTTCGGTCACTTGCGAAAAATGCTGGTCAGGCGGAAACACCTTGAAGAACTCAATTTTTCCATGGAAACATCGAGCGAGACCACACAACGGCAGATCGACTATGAAGAGCTAAAGGCATTGGTTTCTGAACTGGTTGGGTCAATGCCTGAAAAACGAAAGGAGGTATTCCTGCTGAGCCGCAACGAAGGCTTAAGCTATAAGGAAATCGCCGCCCGGTTAGGGATCAGTGAAAATACCGTTGATTCACAAATCCGGAAAGCGCTCGATTATTTAAAAGAAAATCTCCGGAAAAAGTTATCGCTGATCTTGCTTTTTCTTTGCCCGAGACAAAAACTGTAAAGCAATGAGCCACCTGAAAAGGCAGCCCGTTTTGGGGTTGCCCCGGATCCAAATTCAGTCCTTTCGCGTGGAAAAATGAATCGCAGCGGGCACGCAGAAAAACCACGTGGGGGTCTCCAAGCTTATCTTTCTTTTCCCAAAACCTGATATCCTCAAAAAAGTTCCACGCCGGGTCACGGAAGTGACCGACTTACGCATATTACTCATTGAAAACACATTTTTAACATGGATATACCTGAACATATCAAGGAAAAGCTAAATCGCCTGTACAGCAATTATTTTTTGGGAGCTAACGAAATCAGTATGCTCGAAAAATGGGTGAAACAAATGGATGCTGATCCACGAATGCATCAATGGCTCGCGTCCAACTGGGAACAGTCAGGGAATGTGGAGTTCGATATGAACTTTGAAGAAATCAGGCATCGCATCAGGCAATACAACGTGCGGTCCAAAACGGAGCGGATCAAACGGATCGTTCAACAGCTACAAAAGGTAGCTGCCTTTCTGGCGTTGCCCCTCCTGGCAATCAGTATCTGGTTACTGATAAACCGGCCGCCTGTAGCAGGGAATATGGTCCTGGCAACAGCAAAAGGCGAGCGCACACATGTCTGGTTGCCCGACAGTTCGGAAGTGTGGCTAAATGTCGACTCAAGGCTGGAATATTCAACAGCCTATCATGCAGCGAACCGCTCGCTGAAACTGCATGGAGAAGCTTTTTTCAAAGTGGCCAAAGGGAAAAACTATCCTTTCCTCGTCAATGCCCGCAATATTCAGGTGAAAGCAATCGGTACCGAGTTTAACATCTCCGCGTATGACCATGACCCGCAGACATCCGCTTTTCTAAAAGAAGGTTTGATCGAACTGACCTATTCTCCGCAAGGGAAAAGCGTAAAAAAATTGAAGATGAGCCCCGGGGAGGAGGCCACAATCAACGTAAAGGACAAATCCATTAAACTGGCCCGCGCTCCTGCCTCAAATGCCGTCGGATGGACCGAAGGGGAATTGCATTTCGATGATGAACCGATGGATGAGGTCTTCAGAAAAGCGGAAAGATGGTACGATGTGAAAATTGAATACAACCCGGCCGATTTTACCGGCGAATCACTCACCGTAAACCTTCAGAACGGGGAACCGGTGGATCGTTTGTTCAAAATTACAGATGAAGCAATGGGTATAACCGTAAAGCAAAGCGGAAAGGAATACGTCATTAAAAGAAAATAAAAAAAGGGAGGCAGCAATTGTTGGCACGATCCTGCATCCCTTTAATGGTGATTTATATAACTAAAATCAAACAAATTTATGAAAAAAAAGTATCAAAACCCAACCGCATGGAGACATGGCTGGTGGCAAAAACTATTCAAAATTATGAAGCTGACCTTTATGCTGATCTTGGTTTCAACCATGCTGGTTTCTGCAGGAGTCTATTCCCAGAATACCAAGCTAAGCCTGAATTACAAAAACATCGGGATTGGAGAGCTTTTACAGTTGATCGAAAAGCAAACTGAATTCCGGTTTGCCTATTCGAGGTCGTCACTTGACCCCAACGAGAAAGTGACCATTGATGTCGAAAATGAAAATCTGGAACAGGTTCTGGAGACTATTCTGAACAAGAACCAGTTGATGTACAAAATCTTCGACCGGTATATCGTGATCTCCGACAACAGTTCCGGCTGGGAGAACAATCACATGCAACAACCCTTAAAAATCACCGGCCGCGTCACCGACTCTTCCGGCTCTCCCCTGCCCGGCGTTACTGTCACAATTAAGGGTACCACCGGCGGAACCGTTACCGATAGCTATGGAAATTACGTTCTTACTAACGTACCCACAAATGCAATCCTGGTGTTTTCCTTTGTCGGCATGAAAACCATGGAAATCGAGGTTAAAGGTAAAACGACGGCTAGCATTGCTATGAAAGAAGAAACAGTAGGCATTGAAGAGGTTGTAGCTATTGGCTACGGAACCATGAAAAAAAGTGATATTACAGGTTCAGTTGCGTCTGTTTCGGAAAAATCCTTTTTAGACCAATCGGCCAGTTCCGTCATCTCCGTGCTGTCGGGACGGGCTCCGGGGGTGACAGTCAGAAGAAGTAACGGAGCTCCGGGAGCGGATCCAATCATTCGAATACGTGGTGCAAACTCGTTGCTGGGGAACAACGATCCTTTGATTGTGGTGGACGGCAACTACGGTAGCATGCCCGACATGTACGATATTGAGTCGATTGAGATACTAAAAGACGCGTCAGCAACTGCTATTTATGGTTCGCGAGGTGCAAACGGAGTTATTCTGGTGAAGACTAAACGCGGCACACAGGGGAAAAACACCGTGAAACTTTACTCCGATGTCTCCTTTGATAATGTACCGCAACGCTACGATCTGATGGATGCCTACGAGTTTGCCGAATTTAATAAGTATGTCGGGGCGTATCCTTTTACGGAAGAGGAATTAGCCAGATTCAAAACCCATGGCGGCATTGACTGGCAGGATGAGATTCTGCAAACAGGTCTTTCGCAGAAGTATAAAGCTGTATTTAGTGGCGGCACAAATAATAATGTACAGTATTATGTTTCGCCCAATTATTGCAAGTCAACCGGTACTATCAGGAATACGGAGGCAAGCGGATACGGACTAAGTGCCAAAGTGGATATGGATATCAGCAAGCGCATCTCCATTCAGATAGAATCGAGCGTGGGGCACAGCGACAATCTGAATCCCGACCTGGCACAGGGCGGCAGCAAAACGACAAATCCCTTGATGAGCGCACTAATATGGGCGCCAACCGAGCCGGTTTTTAATGAAGACGGTGTTTTTAATCGCTTAGGGGTAGGTTCGGGTTCAGCTCTGAATCCCATATTGTTGACAGAAATACAAGAAACAAATTACAGCAATAATGGTAGTGGTGTCGGAAATCTCAAAATCAAAATTACTGATGGGCTGGTGTTCAATGCGAAAGGGTTCATGTCTTTCGCCACAGGTGGAAACCGGCATTTTGAAAGTAATGAATATACCGGTGTGGGTGCCGCTGCCAGACAAAGTTCGTATGAAAGCAAAAGTTGGCTGGTAAATGCTTTCCTGACGTATAGCAAAACATTTGCCAATGTCCACAGCTTTTCGGCGATGGCAGGTATGGAAGAAACCAAGAGCGAATCCCAAAGTGTGAGTGCAGATGCAATAAAACTGCCGCTTGAATCGGTAGGTTGGTATAATCTCGGACTGGGTGCGCCGAATATCGCTATCAATTCCGGATGGAGTAACAGCGCAATGCGATCGTATTTCACGCGTTTGAATTATAATTTTGCTTCACGGTATTATCTAACGATAAACTATCGCGCCGACGGTTCTTCCAAGTTTAGAGGCGATAATCAGTTCAGCTATTTTCCGTCATTTTCTCTGGCATGGAGGCTTTCCGAAGAAGATTTTATGAAAAGTCAGAACCTGTTCCAGAACATCAAAATTCGTAGTGGATGGGGGATTACCGGTAGTCAGGCTATTGGCACTTACGCTACATTTTCGCCATTGAGCGGTACAAGTTACACATGGGGGAATGTGCCCCAACCCGGATACCGTGCAACGGTCGGGGGTAATCAAGATTTGAAATGGGAATCTACTAAACAATTGAATCTGGGCATTGATCTGACAACGCTCAACAACCGCTTGTCCGTTTCGCTGGATTACTATGACAAAAAAACGGAAGACTTACTGGCTCCCGTATCTATACCCTATTACTATGGTGGCGGCAGCGTGATTTCTAACGTCGGTTCGGTAAGAAACAGAGGATTTGAATTCAACAGCAACTACGATGTACTGAAAACAAATAATTGGTCGTATGACATCAACCTGAACGGTTCCATTAACCGAAATAAAGTGCTTGACATTGGCGAACAGAAGATGCTTTATGGCACGACTTATTCCAGTGCGATTGCATCGGTGAGTCCGTTTGTACTGGTTCCCGGCCAGCCGATAGGCACAATTTACGGATATAAATATTTAGGCATCTGGCAGGACAATGAAGCAGCGCAAGCCGTCAAATTCGAACAGGAACCGGGTGACTACAAATATGAAGACCTGAATGGAAATCACACTTACGATTCGGGAGATAATCAGATAATTGGAAACATGAATCCATCATTTACCTGGGGTTTCAATAATCATCTTTCGTATAAAAATTTCGATTTGAACATATTGCTTGAAGGCGTACATGGCCGCGACGTGATGAACTGGTCATATCTGTTAGCTACAGAACGTATTGACTTAACTCAAACGTACAATCTTCGTGCTGCCAAAGACCGATGGACGCCGGATAATCCCGACGCTGAATTTGCGAAAATCGGGAACAGCAACCGTTTATCGCCGTTGTCTTCACAGTTTGTACAGGACGGAAGTTATATAAAGCTGCGCAACATCAGTCTGGCCTACCGTGTCCCAAGAAGCACAATATCTTTTGCCGCTGTCAGACTTTCAGTAAGTGCACAGAACATATTGACCTTCACCAAATATAAAGGATATGATCCGGAAATCAGTTCTACATCCGCTAATTATGACACAAACTCAGGAATGGACTGGTTCGCCTATCCGAACCCGATGAGTCTTTCTTTCGGAATATCAATAGAATATTAATTCGCTATCCATAAAAGTAATTTAACATGAAAAGCAAAATAGTATTAATATTATCTGTTATTGTTTTCTTTGTCTCGTGTGAATCCAATGAAGAATTTTTGGCAGAAAATCCCAAAGGAAAATTATTTTCTGATAATTTTCTGAATAATGCCGTCGAATTGGAGCTGATGAACAGCGCTTTGTATTCGTCCTGGATGAAGGCAATACATCGTAATTATGAAAGCATGGAAATCAAATTCGCCAGTGCAGACGATATACTTGGCACAGGTAATCAACGGATTTTTTTCAACGAAATGGAAGTGAATATGAATATTACTTCTGGCGGCGACACAGATGTTCGAAAAGGATGGAGTCGGGCTTACCAAGCCATTAATGAGGCAAACTCTATCATCAATAATTATCACAATGCCGACGGCACAGTTCCTGAAGCAGAATTGAACGCATGGGCTGCACAAGCGCATTTTATCCGTGCATTTACGTACTTCTGGCTGGTTCGGTTTTTTAACAATATTCCCCTGATTATGGACTCATTTGAGCCCGATGCTAACAGAGAGGTTACCTGCTCTCCGAGTCAGGATGTCTATAATTTAATCATTTCTGATCTCGAATTTGCAGGACAATGGCTTCCCCTGACCTGGTCGGGGTATATGAAACAAGGTGGCGCAGTGACGAACGGAGCAGCTAAATCGCTCCTATCCAATGTCTATTTGCAAATGGCCGGTTTCCCAATCAATGGTGGAAATGAGTATTACGCAAAAGCCCGAGACAAAGCCAAAGAGGTCATTGATCATGCTGATGAATATGGTTACGCCTTACGGGATCATTTCTGGCAAGTATGGGACCCATATTGGAGCGCATATGAAGCTCCACAAGACGAGATCATCCTGTGGTTTGAACATACTACGACGGATTATAACAGAAGAGCGCCCAATCCGTCCCGTCCGATCGAATTTGGGGGATGGGAATCGATAATTGCAGAAATGGGATTCTTTACCCGTTTTCCTGAAGGCGAACGCAAAGAATTCACATTCGTCACTGATTTTTATCACTCCAATGGGAATTATTATCATTATACTGATCTGACTTGTGCACATCCGGCTTATCGCAAGTTGTGGGCCGATGACCTGACACCCGGCTGGGAATGGGAGAAAAGAAACGAACTGCCCAGTAAATGGCTCACCGGGATGGATCTTAGTGCCACATGGTATAGCTCACGTCCTAACATCGTGATGCGTTATCCAGATGTGTTATTGATCTATGCCGAAGCCAAAGCACGGACAGATGGCCCCGATGCTCTGGCCTATAAATGCCTGAACGATGTACGTAACCGTGCCTATAAGGGCGTAGGCACAACCGAGGCTTCTGTAAGTGGCCTCAGCACCGAAGAATTCATTGATCTCGTCGTATGGGAAAGAGCATGGGAATTTGCCGGGATGGAGTATTCCGCCAGATGGTTCGACCTACAAAGGCTGGAATTGGTAGAAAAAGCCACCACTGAATGGCGCGATGAAACGGAAGAGAAATATGTACTCCAGAAACCATACTCCAAAAAAGACTACTTCCTGTCGATACCCAGTGCAGAAGTTATCCTGAATCCAAACTTGGCAAATAATAACCCTGAATTTCATTAATTAAAAGTCTAAAGACCAAGGAATGTTATCGTTACAAGAAACAAGGACGTAGTTATGATAATGGCCACGCCCTTGTTTCTCTGTGAAAACATGAAGAAGAGAAACCATTGCTTCTCGTGACAGATGTCACAAATTGAGCTATTTACAAAACATAAGGATTGATCTTTTTGACTTTAGTTGTCGTAAAAGAGTACATATGAGAAATGGATTTACGGACATTATTCGATTGTTGATAATTATTCTGGATATTGGGTGAACGGGTTGCCTGACGATCCGGAAAAGACTTTTGCAAACCCGATGTTTGTTTCACCTGGAGGCGGAAGACAAGGACTTCCATCCTTGGATGGATATCAGTTGAAACCCGGTTCTCCATGCATTAACAAGGCAGTATATATTCAAACAGGAGGTAATACAGTTGATTTCTACGAAAATTCGGTTATAGAAACACCAACCGACATCGGCGTGTATAAAAAGGTTAATCCTTTAGCTCTGGATAACACAAGTACACAAGTAACAGAATAATTGATATGAAGACAAAATTTAGTTTTTTACTATTGGAGGCGTTTAAAGCAAAATATATTCATTCTGTGATTTTTCTTAATGCCATCATTATATATTTAGGTTGCGCCGGTTGCAAAGTGGAGGAAAGGCAGGGCAACAGAAATAGCATTGAAGCCTACCGCGTTACCTGGTGGCACCTTCCTGTCATCGAAGGAAGCAAAACCGGCAACTTTGGACGCCCTGACTATGGCATTATTAATATTGACAACGGTGAACTAAACCTTCGGCATGCAATATTGGAAGGGAGGGATTTGGGTGATTACCGATTACCTTACTGGCCAATTCGCAGCTTTGTTTCCATTTTCAACAACTCGACAGAAATAGCCCACCGATGTACGCTCAATGCCACGATTAATAATAAAAAAGAAACATTTCCATTTCGCACGGGCAATCCTGAATTCAAGCTAAATTCCATGAGCAGCAAGCGCGTAGGAGAAGGTTTTGAACTTGCAAGAATCAAGAATGCCGACGTGTTGAAAATAACAAACAAGAGCAGTGATTCACCTATTCTAATGGAACATTTCTTTGTTATTGAAAAAGGCAGCCGCAGTATTCCTATATTTATAAAAGCAACCAACACGACGGATAAAAAGATTCAAAATGTTGAAGTGGGGGTTTCATATTGCCAGGATTTCAACTGGAGTTCATTCGGGGTTAGTAATGATAAAAATTATCGGCAAACAGACGCCCCAGATACTGGAAGTGCAGAAGCTTTTTATGCATTTTCTTCAGGGATGGGAAGCGGCTTTGAGTTTCAGCAAAATAAGGGCTGTGAGTTATCGTATCAGATGAAAAAGAGTTTTAACGTTTGGAATGTATCGATAAAAAATACACCTGTCAGTTTAGAACCTGGCGGGTCTTTTATATTTAGTTACAATCTTTCAATTATTAACAAACCTTTGAAACAAATGACTCAAACCAGGTTTATTTCTGAAAATGAGTTGGAGCTATTGGAATTCAGGAGCAAGATACCAAGAGAAACCAGAACTGCACCTGTCGATACGACTAAAAGAGTTACGATTCAGGACGTAATTCAAAATCTGGAAAAACCCAAGGTACGTGGTTTGAGTTATATTGGTGGTTCAACCGCGTTTAATGATTTGGCATTGTTAAAAGACTGGGGAGGCAACCTTGCCTTTTCCAGATCGGATGAACCGGCTTTAATTGTACGCGGAAAAGAATTTGGTATGGAAATGTTTATAACAGGTATGGGCAGTTACAAAACCGGAGAACCCATGTCACTTGACGATTTTTTCGTCAATGAAATTAAATCTGAAGGATACCCGGATTCTTACGGACAAGATGAAGATCACTATTACTGGTATCCTGTAAAGCCGACACTTGACTTTGAGCGAGAGTTTGGCAAATTAATGAGTGAAGCAACACTGGAAGAAAAAGTTGCTTACTGGAGCCTATGTTTTGTAAATAAGTGGCGCATGCAGTTGGACCATGTTCGAAAACATGATCCGAAGGGCAACATTTGGTTCTACAACCCTTCTCCGGGTATGCCTCATGTCGATCCATTCGATTATTATGATCTTTTTTTTAGTGAAATATCGAAGTTGGGAGAGACTTTGACTGTTTTCCCTTTTTATTATGGTATTGATTACGATATGGTTGAATACATGGTGCGCAGGTGGAAAGATGCAGGAATTCAAAGGGTAGTATTCCTTCCCGGTGGCCCTACTTATGCCAAGCCAAGCCAATTCGTACATGCAATAACTTCTGCGCGGCGGGGAGGGGCTGACGGCACATGTGGTTTTCTTTTTTCGGTCACTGAAGAAGATTTTGACGACGAGTGGCGGTGGAAATCTATCATGCTGGCGTCTCACGCAAACTTCCCTACACCCGAATTGGATGCTTTTTGTTTTATGGAAGAACCTGTCAGACTAATTGAAGCACTTGCAATTTCCGAGGTTAATGTTATCACTGGTAAATCAGATGCAGAAGATTTAACAGAAAAGCTTGAAGCCTTTTTTCCCGGCAGAGTTAAGAGGTTAGAAAAACTACCCGAAAGCCAACATAGTGGTCAGATATATCTTGTTGTCGGGGAGAACAGAAATGCTGAACAATACAACTTTCCGTATGATATTCGTCACCTAAAACCGGGCAAAGGAGTTCTGCAAATGTCAGGAAAAATTTTGAAAATCAACGGAGCAGACGCAACCGGACTTCAAAATGCAAAAGAACTTTTTTTCCGATTTGCTGAAATGGGACTTGCAGAAAGTAAATGCTATCAACAGATTAAAGCCAGTGAGTTAAAGATCGACAATTAGCCAGAAATTCTGAAAATATTTTGTATTTATTTAGCAGTCAGGATAAAAAAGGCAATAGAATGAGATCAAAGATATTTGTTTTATTCACGGTATTATTTGTCTTTCTGGTTATTCACGGAAAAAACAATCAATCAAACGGTCACCTTGATCCTGGATTCGGCATCGTAGATATATCCCGTGGTTACTCATTTACCTTTGATTTGAGAAAGCAAATTATTCACGATAAGAACAGTATGTTTTTCGAAAGAATAATTTTCTACAGAATCTACTACTTGCCGAGAATATCTCAAGAGAAACGTTGAATTTGAAAAATTCCTGAAAACAATGCAGAAAATGCGTTCTTATCTCCAGTATTATTCATACCATCCGACGGTACATAAATACTTCCCTGATGCCTTGGTCGGCGACCATGCCGATTATCCTAATGATGGATATCGCTACTAGTATATTCCGCTGAATCTTTAAACGAAGTATATCTATTATGCAAAATAGAACAAGAATGAAAATAATAAGATTAGCCAAATATTCATTGTTATTCGGCATTATTTTATCAGGAATAGACAGTTTTAGTCAGGATAATATGCTTTGTGTGGGTAGTTACTGGTCCGAAGATAAAGCAAACCTAAAAATGAAAGAGTTTGCTTCCATGTGGAATGATCTTGAATCATGGGAAAATCGGGCAAGTATTATCATGAAGGGGATCACTGAAGGCATGAAACTCGATAAAATGCCCGAAATGGAAGGAAATTTTAATGCGAAAATTACCAATACCCGTATATTTAACGGGTATATTGTTGAAAACATAGTAATTGAGAGTTTCCCTGGATTTTATATCACAGGAAATATTTACAGGCCTGTTGACTCTAAAAAGAAGAATCCCGCGATTTTATGTGCACACGGACATGGCGAAAATGGCCGCTTACAAGAGACCAGGCAGTTTCAAGGTGCAGTACTTGCCCGGATGGGGGCGATTGTTTTTGCGTATGATATGATTGGCTACGGGGACTCCCACCAGGTAACTTCCCATAAAATGCCGATAGCATTGTTGCTTCAAACCTGGAATAGCAAAAGGGTACTCGAATATTTACTTTCACGATCTGATGTCGATCCGGAAAGAATAGGAATGACGGGAGGATCAGGCGGGGCGACCCAAACATTTATTCTTGCTGCAATCGATGATAGGATAAAAGTTTCCGTTCCCTGTGTTCAGGTTTCTGCTCATTTCTTTGGTGGGTGTGTATGTGAAAGCGGAATGCCCATTCATAAAAGCAGAAACCACCAAACCAACAATGTTGAAGTTGCAGCTTTATTTGCGCCCCGACCAATGTTGCTGATTTCTGACGGGAATGACTGGACAAGGAACACACCACGTATTGAATATCCTTATATCCAAAAAGTTTATGCCCTGTATAATGCTGAACACAAAGTTGAAAATGCTCACTTTGCAGCAGAAAAACATGATTACGGGTATTCGAAACGTTCGGTAATGTATAATTTTTTTGCATACCATCTTAAGCTGAATACTAATGCAGTGAACTGGACACCAACTGTAAACGAAGATTTTGTTGCAATTCTACCACCAGAACAATTGAGAGTGTTTACAGAGGATAATCCAATGCCGATGAATGCTTTGAAAGGAAATAAAGCTATTATGGACTATTTAAAATTGAAGTAGTTTTTTGTATATTATGCAAAGTGAAATTTATATCTTTCTGAAAATTAATAGTATAAAAATCATTGGATTTTACAAACTATAACTTTTTTTCTCCTATGTGAAACGACAAACCTTACAAAAATTGACGACAATAATAAAGCTGTGGAAAGTCCGGATCATGCAGGAATAATAGAAAAATATTTTTTTAGGAAACAATAAAAAAGAGATCATGCCAAAAAAAATGAATCGCAGGACGTTTATGGGTACTACCTTGTCCGGTTGTGCAGTAACGCTGGGAGGAAAAGTTACCTCTTTAATCACGTTATCCGATACAGGGGCTTCTTCAAGACAAGGGAAAAAGCTTCTTGCTACAACCGATTATTATGATAACATCCTTCATGGGAAATTTCTTTTTGAAAGAAAACATCTCAACGCCCTGCACAAGTACCTTGCTTCTATCGGGGTAACCCGCCATCAATGGATTGTGGATACGATCTGGAACTTTTATGATAATACTGATCATTTTGATCTGCTCGCGGAAGCGGTAAAATCAGCCCATCAAAATGGTCTTGAATTTTATGCTGAAATAAAACCATTTGAAGGGGGAGGTTTTGAAAACACATTGCCTCTATCATTGCCATTTCCGAAAGGAGTAGTCGCTTTAAAAGACATCCGTGGAATTTACCCGATAGCACGTCCGTTCGTGGCAGAAAACCCACATTTTTGCCTGAAACGGAGGTCTGGTACTTATCATTTTGAAGGATCCATTTCGGTTATCAGACTGGTAAATGGAGATGATAAACCTACACAAATAAAAGCTGAACATATTGAGATTTGGACGAGCCCCTCCAATAATGGTTTCGAACGATACAACGGGCCCGTTTTATTTCGAGAATCGGTAGAATGGCGACCTATGTACCCAAAAAGCAAACAATGCCGTATCCTCAATCTGGAAGGACTTCATATCCCGGTCAGCCACAAATATATTTTGATACGCTGTAAATTAAAAAAAGGAGATTTCACAAATGAACGTGGCAATATTATTGAATTGTCGGATCAGGACGGTAAAAATATTCCGTTCATTCTAAGCACCGGGCCGGTGGATTACAACACTCACCGCTCACAATATGATAATTACATGCATGACAGAATTGCCCGTTATTATCAGGATACTGAGGTGAGGGAAGAGTTTGCCAACCGGGAAAAGGCGGAAAAACATTACCGGGACTTTTACAGTTTCGATGAAAGACGCAGGTTGACAGAGCTATATACCCTTGACAAAGAGGGATATATTGCTGTTGCCTGTGGAAAACCTGAATATATGTTAGGGAACCTTCATCCAATTTACCCTGAAGTAAGGAAACATTGGCTTGATATGATAAATTATTGTCTTGAAAGAGGAGTGGATGGTATTAACATCCGGCATTCCAACCACACCCGTTCCCCGGAAGACTGGGAGTATGGATTTAATGAGGCTGTTCTTGAAGCAACCGATGGACGTACGGATTATCCTACAATCCGGCATATAAATGGAAATGCCTACACTCAGATTACCTGACCTTTCTTTTTTAACCAGCAGTTTATCAATAAATAACACAAATACCAATAAATACTTGCAGGAAAATAAAAATTACTATTTTTTTGTATAAAAGAGATAGGACATGCAGA
>Ga0172382_10008162_pt1 | contig 14674 bp, 10 predicted proteins | sample Leawel138RmetaG_FD_122245 | JGI IMG/M metagenome (GOLD analysis project Ga0172382, IMG submission 122245) | Leachate microbial communities from a municipal landfill in Southern Ontario, Canada - Leachate well 138R metaG | ecosystem: Engineered > Solid waste > Landfill > Unclassified | place...
AGCAGAAATCATCAGCATCCTGCGCAACTGGACGGTGGGCGAACTCGGGACGATTGCGGCTTCCATCGGGATTCTGGCGCATTACCTGGGCGCCCACCCCCATGTCCAGCAGCAGCTGCGTGACGAACCCGATCTGCTGCCAGCGGCCATCGACGAGATCCTGCGCATCCACGCGCCGCTCATCATGAATCGCCGAGTCACGACCCGCGATGTCGATCTGGCCGGGCACACCCTGCCGGCCGGCACGCGTATCGCCGTCCTGTGGGCGTCCGCCAATCGCGACGAGGCCGTATTCGGCGATCCCGACGAATTCCGGCTGGACCGCGACCCGGAACTGAACCTGCTCTATGGCGCCGGCATCCACGTCTGTCCCGGGGCGCCGCTGGCGCGGCTGGAGCTGCTTGCCGTGATGGAAGCGCTGCTCGCCGGCACCGGATGGCTGGCCCTGAACGAGCAACAACCTCCCGTCAAGGCCTTCTACCCAGGCAGCGGTTTTTCATCCTTGCACATGGAAATCGAAAGCGGCCGGCCTTCTGGTTTAACGTGAACCGACCCTACAGGGCCCTGAAAAGTCACTGCTGCATCAGCTTGCCTGTTCTCAGACAGGACACTAGGGACATCCTCGATAAGGAAGTCCTCGATATTAGTTCCATTTGAGACTAATTGACGCTACACTAGATCGCCGAACCGTAGACAGGGAGGTGGCGATGAGGGAAGATGAAAAGCGCGAACATGGAACCGCCGCCTTGGGCCTGGCGACCGGCCATATGCATGGCTGCCTCTATTCCGGCAACACGGCCCACCCCATCTATGCCGATGTACTGACGCCGGTCCAGCCCGTCCCGGGCCGGCTGCCGATGGTCATGATCCATGGCGCCTTTCACACGGGCGCCGCCTATCTGACGACGCCCGATGGCCGCCCAGGCTGGGCCCCGTATTTCGCCCGCCACGGCCGCAGCGTCTATGTCATCGACTGGCCAGGGCACGGCCGCTCTCCCGCTGGACCCGGCTTCCACACCCTGTCAGGACACGACATCGCCCGCTCGATGCAAAGCCTGGTGGAAGAGATCGGCCCCTGCGTTCTGCTCGCGCATTCTGCGGGCGGCCCGATCGCCTGGCAATTGGCCGAGAATCAATCCGGATTGATCAAGGGAATCGTGGGCGTGGCCCCCGGCGGCCCCGCCAATATCCAGAAGGCTCTGCCCGACGATCCCGAAGCCGTCGCAGCGCTGCGCTTCGACGAAGACGCGGGCTGCCCGATCTACTCGGATCCCGGCACCGTCTTCTACGTCGACGTCGAGTTCATCCGTAACTACTGGGCAAACACCCCACGCTTTCCGGTCGAGGCCCTGGACCGGTACGCACGCAGCATCGTCGGCGAGAGTCCGCGCATACTCAACGAACGGTTCCACATCGGCGGCGCCGGCCTGATGGTGCAAAACCCCGCCGTGATCGGCCAGCGTCCCATCCTGATCATGACCGGCGAACAGGATCCGAGACACCCGCGCAAGACCGATGAAGCACTTGCCCGCTATTTGGGCGGAGATTTCTGCTTCCTTCCCGATCTGGGCATCACCGGCAACGGCCACATGCTCATGCTCGATGACAACAGCGACGATCTTGCCAGGCTGATCGACACCTGGCTGAACGAAAAGGGCATCTAGGGTCCGTCAACGCTGACGGGCCCTGCTTTCCCCTTCCCCTGGAAACATAAAACATACCCGGAGACCATCATGTCGAAACTCAATATGGCACTTGCCGCGTTTTCCTGCGCGGCCACGCTTGGCGCCGGCTCCGCCGCCGCGCAGATTTCAGCCGACGTCGTAAAGATCGGCGTTCTGACGGACATGGCAGGGGTCACGGCAGACATCACGGGCAGAGGCTCGCTGGTCGCTGCGCAGATGGCCGTGGAGGAAATGGGCAGCTCGATTCTGGGCAAGCCGATCGAAGTCATCGTGGGAGACCATCAACACCGCACCGACCTGGGCGCTTCCATGGCGCGCCAGTGGTATGACGTCGGCGACGTCGACGTCATCGTGGACGTACCCAACTCGTCCATTGCCCTCGCCGTCCAGCGCCTGGCCAAAGAAGCCCACCGCCTGGTCCTCATCTCGGGTGCGGGCACCACCCAATTGACGAACGAGCAGTGTTCGCCCTATGGCTTTCACTGGACCTACGATACCTATGGCATGGCGCACGGTACGGCGTCGGCCGTCGTCAAGGACGGCAAGAAGAACTGGTTCATCCTGGCCTCCGACTACGCCTTCGGCCATTCCCTGCAGAAAGACACGACCGAAGTGGTGGAGGCCGGCGGCGGCAAGGTGGTGGGCGCGATCCGCCACCCCCTCAATCTGATGGACTTCGCCTCCTACCTGCTGCAGGCTCAGGCCTCGGGCGCCGAGGTGATCGGCATCGCCAACGCCGGCAACGACACCATCAATGCCATCAAGCAGGCCGGAGAATTCGGCATCACGCAAGCCGGCCAGAATCTGGCGGCCATGATCCTGATGATCAACGACGTCCATAGCCTGGGACTGGAAACCGCCCAGGGCACCTATCTGACCACGGCATCGTACTGGGACCTGAACGATGAGGCCCGCGCATGGTCCGTGCGTTTCAAAGAGCGTGTGGGCGCCATGCCATCCATGCTGCAGGCCGGCGTCTACGGCTCCGTCATCCACTACCTGAAAGCGGTGCAAAAAGCCGGAACCGACGATGCCGACGCCGTGGCGAAGGCCATGCGCGAAATGCCCGTCAATGATGTCTTCACCGACAATGCCACCATCCGGGAAGATGGTAAAGTCGTCCGCGACATGTATCTGGCCAAGGTGAAGACCCCCTCTGAATCCAAGTACGAGTGGGATTACCTTGAAATCGTAAGCAAGATCCCCGCCGAAGCGGTCACCATGCCTCTCTCGGAAAGCACATGCGAATTGGTGGGGAAGAACGGATAGAAAACGAAAGCTCATGAGATCCAGCCTGAACGACATTCTTGACGGCGTCGCGATACCGACTTCATACAAAATCGGCTATGTAAGCAACTACTATCGGGAACCGTCGTTTCGGGAGATCGAACGCGCGCTGGGGCTGACTCGGCCGGAGATTCTTTCGCTGATCTTTCTGTGCTTCCAGGATGGAATCACGGTCACGGACATCTGCGAGTTCTCCGGCCACCTCAAGGCAAACATCAGCCGCGCCGTCATCGCGCTTGAGAAGAAGGGCCTGATCGAGCGCCGTCCATATGAGAACGATCAACGCCGGCAATTGCTGTTCATGACGGCGAAGGGCCATGCCATGCACGAGCGTTTCATGCCGGGACTGGCTCAGCGGGAGGCCGGCATGCTCGCGTGCCTGAGCGCAAAGGAACGTGAGCAGTTCGATGCCATCCTGCGGAAACTGTGCGCCCATGCAAACGACTGGAGCAGCCTGAGCGTCATGGACACTACACCCGGCCCCGAATCGGGGGCGAGGTCAGGACCCGGCCCCGGTTCCGAGCCGGGAATCTGACCCCGGCTTCGGCCTGCGCCACGGCAAGACAAGGCTTCGCCTGCTGTGCGACATCGAGGGCGGGGGTCTCCATGCCTGCCCAAAGACGCATTGCCCAATACGCTATGACGAGTCGACATTTTTAATTAAGATGCGTGCTTCAGCGAAGAACTCCGGCCTTCAGGCCGGGACCTCTGCGCCGCGATATTGGCCACACACATCAGCACACAGGAGACTGCTTTGCCCACCCCCGAGAAGATCACCTGCGTAGAGGACTTCCGGCTGCTCGCCATGCGGCGGGTACCCCGGATGTTCTACGATTACGCCGACTCCGGCTCGTGGACGGAAGGAACCTATCGCTCGAATGAAGAAGACTTCCGCAAGCTGAAGTTCCGCCAGCGCGTGGCGGTCAACATCGAAAATCGCAATCTGCGCACCACCATGGCGGGCGAACAGGTGGCCATGCCTGTCGCGCTGGCCCCGACGGGACTGACCGGCATGCAGTACGCCGACGGCGAAATCCTTGCTGCCCGCGCGGCCGAAAAATTCGGCGTGCCCTTCACGCTGTCGACCATGAGCATCTGCTCGATCGAAGACATCGCGGCGCACACCAACAAATCTTTCTGGATCCAGCTCTACGTCATGCGGGACCGCGACTTCATGGAGCGCCTGATCGACCGCGCCAAGGCTGCCAACTGCTCCGCCCTGGTGCTGACTCTCGACCTGCAAGTGCTGGGGCAGCGCCACAAAGACATCCGCAACGGGTTGACCGCGCCACCCAAACCCACAATCGCCAATCTCGTCAATCTGGTCACCAAGCCTCGCTGGTGTCTGAATATGCTGGGCACGAACCGCCGCACTTTCGGCAATATCGTCGGCCATGCCAGAAACGTCACCGACGTGTCTTCCCTGGCGTCCTGGACGGCGGAACAGTTCGACCCGAGCCTGTGCTGGAACGACCTGGAATGGATCAAGAAACGGTGGGGCGGCAAGCTGATCCTGAAAGGCGTCATGGAACCTGAAGACGCGCGTCTGGCAGTGGATTCCGGTGCCGATGCCATCATTGTGTCGAACCATGGCGGCCGCCAGCTGGACGGCGCGCCTTCGTCCATTTCCGCACTGCCCCGCGTCGTTCATGCGGTAGGCAAAGATATAGAAGTATGGCTCGATGGCGGCATCCGTTCCGGCCAGGATGTGTTGCGCGCTACGGCGCTCGGCGCCCGCGGCACCATGATCGGCCGGGCCTTTCTTTATGCGCTGGGCGCCATGGGCGAGCGCGGTGTGCAGCGCTGTCTGGAAATCATCGCCAGGGAGCTGGACATTTCCATGGCGTTCTGCGGCCGCACGGATATCCATCGGATCGACCGCTCCATCTTGCTGAACGGCGATATCTTCGACTGAACCGCCAACGCCGGAACGTCACAACAGGTTCGCCGCCGTCCCTGCTACATTCCGACCATCCATGCAACGCCACAAGGCGGCCCGGCACGCGCGCTCGCCAGTCGGGTATCAGTCAGGCGGCGCAATCATCGCATGCGTGAGCCGGGCGCGATCGGGTTCGACCTGGCGCAACGGCTCGACTTCGCGCAAGCTTTGCAGGCAACGGCGTGCAAGCTGCTGGTACTGGCGCGTGCCGGCGCTCTTGCCTGCAATTTCCTTGTCGGACAATTCCCGCACGATGCGGGCCGGCGCACCCGCCACCAGGCTGCGCTCTGGAATCTCCATGCCTCTTTTCACGAAAGCCATGGCGGCGACAACGCTGTTTTCCCCTACCACCGCAAGGTCCATGACCACCGCATTCATGCCAACCAAGGCATTGCGCCCGATAACGCAACCATGCAGGACGGCGGCATGGCCGACATGCCCGTCCTCTTCGACAATGGTGTCCTGCTCGGTAATGCCGTGTATCACACAAGCATCCTGCACATTCGAGCCAGGCCCCATGATGATCCGGCCGAAATCGCCACGCAGGGATGCCAGCGGCCCCACGTAGACTCCCGGGCCGATGATGACGTCACCGATCAGCACGGCAGTCGGATGCACGAAAGCGGTGGGGTCCACGACCGGCGTAATGCCGTCGATGGAATAGACCTTCAGCATGAACTCGTCTCCTGTTTTCTCATCGGGCGGTTATAGCACAGCCCGTATGCCGAGCTCTGGTTTACCTGTCTCCCAAGGACGAGGTTGTACCGAGACGAGCCCAATATAACAAGGGCATACACGCGCTCGGATAAACACCGATTGCGATCAGGTTACACCTCGAACTAAGATGGGCTGCACCCAATTCAAGAGCAACAGGAGATCCCCATGGCCACAACGACATTGGGCGTCAAGGTCGATGAATCCGTCCGCGACCGCCTGAAGGCAGTATCCGAGCAAACCGGCTTCACGGCACATGCCCTGCACAAGCAGGCCTTGCTCAGTTATCTGTCCCGCATCGAGAAAGGCCAGCTTCCGGCGGAACTCTATCCCGGCAGCAACGGTGCCGATGACGACGATGCAATCCACCAGTTGCCATCGCCCTTTCGCGAATTCGCCCGCTCGGTCCATCCACAATCGGTCGGCCGGGCCGCCATCACGGCGGCCTATCGAAAAGCGGAAGAAGAATGCGTCCCCCTCTTGCTGCCGCTGGCCGAGGTCCCAAAACCTGAAGCCGTGCAGCAACTGGCAACCCGCCTGGTGACCGCACTGCGCGGGAAGCGCAAGGGTGGCGGCGTGGAAGGCCTGGTCCAGGAATTTTCGCTGTCCAGCCAGGAAGGTGTTGCGCTCATGTGCCTGGCCGAAGCCCTGCTGCGCATTCCGGACCGTGCTACGCGTGATGCGCTGATCCGCGACAAGATCGCCAAGGGCGACTGGAAATCGCACACCGGGGGCTCGGCCTCACTCTTCGTGAATGCTGCCACCTGGGGGTTGGTGCTCACCGGCAAGCTCGTAGCGGTGAACAGCGAGGCCAAGCTCTCCAGCGCCCTCACCCGCCTGATCTCCAAAGGTGGCGAGCCCGTCGTGCGCAAAGGGGTCAACCTGGCCATGCGCATGATGGGCGAACAATTCGTCTCGGGCCAGACCATTTCCGAGGCGCTGGCGAACAACCAGCGCATGGAAGCGCGCGGCTTCGGCTACTCCTACGACATGCTGGGCGAAGCCGCCACCACCGCCGAAGATGCCCGGCGCTACTACGAGGCCTACGAACAAGCCATCCACGCCATCGGCAGATCGGCCGCGGGCCGGGGCATCTACGAAGGGCCCGGCATTTCAATCAAGCTCTCCGCCCTGCACCCCCGCTACTCGCGCGCCCAGTTCGACCGCGTTATGGACGAGCTGCTGCCGCGCCTGCTGGCGCTCACGCAACTGGCGCGCGACTATGACATCGGCATCAACATCGACGCCGAAGAAGCCGACCGGCTGGAAGTCTCTCTCGATCTGCTCGAAGCGCTCTGCTTTCACCCTTCCCTCGACGGCTGGAACGGCATTGGTTTCGTCATCCAGGCCTACCAGAAGCGCGCGCCCTTCGTCGTCGACTACGTGATCGACCTGGCACGCCGCAGCCGGCACCGCCTGATGACCCGCCTCGTCAAGGGCGCCTATTGGGATACCGAGATCAAGCGCGCCCAGACCGATGGTCTTGAAGGATATCCAGTGTATACACGAAAAGTCTATACGGATATTTCCTTTCTGGCTTGCGCACGCAAGCTGCTGGCGGCTCCCGACGCCGTATTTCCCCAGTTCGCCACGCATAACGCCTACACGGTTGCAGCCATTTACCACATGGCCGGCCAGAACTACTATGCTGGCCAGTACGAATTTCAGTGCCTGCACGGCATGGGGGAAGCACTCTACGAAGAAGTGGTCGGCAAGGTGGCCGACGGCAAGCTGAATCGTCCCTGCCGTATCTACGCGCCCGTAGGCGCCCACGATACCCTGCTGGCGTACCTGGTACGGCGCCTGCTCGAAAATGGTGCCAACACATCCTTCGTCAACCTGATCGGCGACCCGTCCATTCCAGTGGAAAAACTGGTAGCCGACCCGGTCGAAGTGGCCAGAAACATCATTCCTCTGGGTGCGCCGCATGACAAGATCCCCCTGCCTCGCGAGCTCTACGGCCGCGTTCAGGATGGCGCACGGCTCAATTCGCAAGGCATCGACCTCAGCAACGAACACAGGCTGGCATCGCTGGCCGCCGCCCTGCTGGGCAGTTGCGATCATCCATGGCGTGCCGCCCCCCTCATCGACGGCGCTGCTTCCGGCTGGGACGAGCAGCATGCACGTCCCGTGCTGAACCCCGCCGACCATCGCGATCGCGTCGGAAAGGTCATGGACGCCACGCAAGATGACGTCGAGAACGCCCTGAAGCACGCCCACCGCGCCGGCCAGGTCTGGCGATCCACGCCGGTCCATGAACGCGCACACTGTCTGCGGCGCGCTGCGCAGATGCTGGAAGAACACATGCAGTCACTGCTGGGGTTGATCGTGCGCGAAGCCGGCAAGTCGCTGCCGAACGCCATTGCCGAAGTGCGCGAAGCCGTCGATTTCCTGCGCTTCTATGCTCAGCAGGCCGAGCGCGAATTCGACAATGACACGCACCGGCCGCTGGGCACGGTGCTGTGCATCAGCCCCTGGAATTTCCCCATGGCCATCTTCCTGGGCCAGGTGTCGGCGGCGCTGGCGGCAGGCAACGCCGTCATTGCCAAACCCGCCGAACAGACCACGCTGATCGCCGCTGAAGCCATCCGCATCCTGCATGCGGCGGGCATTCCCGGTGGCGTCGTGCAACTGCTGCCAGGCCACGGTGTAACCCTTGGCGCCACACTCGTGGCTCGGCCGGATATCCACGGCGTCATGTTCACCGGCTCCACTGCCGTCGCCCGCCACATCTCGGCCACGCTGGCCGAACGCCTGTCGCGCGAAGGCGCCACCATCCCCCTCATCGCGGAAACCGGCGGGCAGAATGCCATGGTGGTGGACTCTTCCGCTCTGGCGGAACAGGTTGTGTACGACGTCCTCGCTTCCGCCTTCGATTCCGCTGGCCAGCGCTGTTCCGCCCTGCGCGTCCTGTGCGTGCAGGAGGACTGCGCCGACCGGCTGCTGCACATGCTGCGCGGCGCCATGCAGGAACTGCGCATCGGCAACCCCGATCGCCTTGGCACCGACGTGGGCCCCGTGATCGACATCGATGCAGCGCACAGCATCGATACCCACATCCAGTCCATGCGCGATGCCGGCATGGAAATGCTGCAGCTGCCGCTGCCGCCGTCCACCCAGTACGGCACTTTCGTGGCGCCCACTCTGATCGAGATCAATGACATCAGCCAGCTCGAACGTGAAGTGTTCGGCCCCGTGCTTCACGTGCTGCGCTATCGGCGCGACGAGCTCGACCAGGTGATCGAGGCCGTGAACGCCACCGGCTACGGGCTTACTTTCGGGTTGCATACACGCATAGAAGAAACCGTGGAACACGTCATCTCGCGCGTGCATGCCGGCAATATCTACGTCAACCGCAACATCGTGGGCGCCGTCGTCGGCGTGCAGCCCTTCGGGGGCGAAGCGCTGTCGGGCACCGGCCCCAAGGCAGGCGGTCCGCTCTACATGCATCGGCTGCTTTCGACCCGCCCGGCCGACCTGCCGGCGGACATCGATCTCTCCCGCGGTCTGCCCGCCATCCTGCCGCTGCCCGGGCCTACTGGCGAAAGCAATGAATACCGTGTGTTGCCGCGCGGCACCGTGCTGTGCCTTGCCCGCAGCGAAACCGGCCTGCGCGCCCAGCTCGACGCCGTGCTGAAAACCGGCAACCGGGCACTGTTCACGGACACGCCGCCCTTACGCGACTTCCTCGCCAAAGCGGACGCCGGCATACGCAACCGTATCGACATCATTGCCCCGTCCCAAGTTGAAGCCGCCGTCTTCAACACCGCGCTCTTTGAAGGCGACAGCGACGCCCTGTTGGAGCTCAACCGCCAGCTTGCCGCCCGCGAAGGCCCCATCGTGTCCGTGCAAGGCCTCACCAGCGACACCCTGTCCCAGGGCATGCACTACGCACTGGAACCCCTGCTGACCGAACGCGCCATCAGCATCAACACCGCCGCCGCCGGCGGCAACGCCCACCTCATGACGATTGGATGAGGCAGGACATAGAACAGTCCCTGCGGACTGTTCTACGCCTGACGAATCCGAGCCGCATGCAGGCGGCGAGGTGGATGGCGAGCCGAAGGCGCGACGAGGCAGGACATAGAACAGTCCCTGCGGACTGTTCTATGCCTGACGAATCCGAGCCGCATGTAGGCGGCGAGGTGGACGGCGAGCCGAAGGCGCGACGACACAGGACATAGAACAGTCCCTGCGGACTGTTCTATGCCTGACGAATCCGAGCCGCATGCAACAATTCCGCCATACAAAGTGCGCGGGTGAAACCCCTTCCCGCTTCCGGCCACCCAGCCATTTCGGGCCCATGCCTTCAGAATCGTCGCCAGCCGTTTCAGCCGGCCTGTCCTGACACTATTAGCCTATAGCTATTAATCCTGCATAATTTCTGATTTGATTCTATGAATTGGATTGGCGATCATAAAGAGGTGACCATCCACAGGATCAACCATGCCATCCTCAGCAGCGACCCCTTTCAAGATCGGCAGCCTTTTGCGCGAAGCCCAGGCCTCCGACGAGGTCATCGTTTCCATCAATCCCGCGGACGGCAGCATCGCCGGCACCGTGCTGCGCGCCACGCCCGCCGATGTCGATCTCGCCGTCAAGACCGCCTGGGACGCTTTCCACAACAAGCCCTGGCGCAAGCTGCGCCCCGATCAACGTGCAAGCATTCTGTATGAAACGGGCCGCCGCCTGACCGCCGAGCGCGAACGCCTGGCGCATCTGCAGATGCTGGACAGCGGCAAGCCACTGAAAGAATGTTTGAACATGGTGGATTCAGCGGCAGGCCACTTCCGCTATTATGCGGCGGTCTGCGAGACGTGGCAGAACGAAGTGACGTCGCCCCGGGGCGAGTATTTTTCCATGGCGCTGGCGGAACCCTTCGGCGTGGTCGTCTGCATCACTCCCTGGAATTCGCCCATCATGAACGAGGCCCAGAAAGCCGCGCCAGCGCTGGCAGCCGGCAACGCCGTGATCCTCAAGCCTTCCGAAGAAACCCCTCAGCTGGCCCTTGAGCTGGTGCGCATCGCCACCGAAGCAGGGCTGCCCGAAGGCCTGCTCATCGCCCTGCCTGGCTACGGCGAAGACGTGGGCGCCGCCCTGGTCAACCATCCCGGCGTACGCATGGTGTCCTTTACCGGCGGCACGGAAACCGGCCGGGCCATTGCCGCCGCCGCCGGCCGGCGCCTGATCCCCGTCGGCCTCGAACTGGGCGGCAAGTCGCCCCATATCATCTTTGACGACGCAAACTTCGACCATGCCGTCGCCGGCGTGGCCTCGGGCATCTTCGGTTCAGCCGGACAGAGCTGCGTGGCCGGATCCCGCCTCTTCGTGCAGAAGTCGATCTACCGGAAGTTCGTCGATGCCGTGGCAGCAACAGCAAAGAACATCCGCGTGCGTCTGCCCGACGATCCCGAAGTACAAATGGGCCCGCTGGTCTCCCAAGGCCACCGGGACAAGGTGGCCGGGTACGTGGATCTGGCCCGTTCAGAAGGCGGCGACGTGCTGGCCGGGGGAATCGCTCCATCCGACGCCCCATTCGGCCAGGGCTGCTTCTACCAGCCCACCGTCATCGACGGCCTGACCAATCAGGCCCGCAGTGTCCGCGAAGAAATATTCGGGCCGGTCCTGGTGGCCATTCCGTTCGACAATGAAGAAGACGTGATCGCCCAGGCGAACGACACGGTCTTCGGGCTGGCCGCTGGCATGTGGACCTCCGACTATGCGCGCGCCTGGCGGGTGGCGCGCGCGGTCGAGGCGGGCTCCATCTGGATCAATACTTACAAGCAGTCCCACATCGCCACACCGTTTGGCGGATTCAAGGAAAGCGGCATCGGCCGCGAAAAAGGCCTGCACGGCCTGCGTCTCTACAGCCAGGTAAAGAGCGTGTTCTTCGGCATGCACAGCAAGCCGATGTCCCTGTAAACACTTTTGCGCCCGGTTCCTACCAAACCAACGACAGAGAAGACAGATACTCATGAAACTCAAGCACACCCTTCTTGCCGGCCTCATGGCCGTGGCCACCACTCTCAGCGCCAACGCCATTGCCCAGGACTGGCCCAAGCAGAAAATCGAACTGATCGTAGGCTTCGCTCCCGGCGGCGGGACCGACATCACCGCCCGCACTCTGGCCCGCCACCTTGAAAGGGAGCTGGGCTCGACCGTCGTCGTCATCAACCGCCCCGGCGCCTCGGGCAGCATCGGCCTGAGCCATGTCGCGCGCGCAAAGCCCGATGGCTACACCATCGGCATGACCAACATGCCAGGTCTGGTCAGCCTGCCGATCGAGCGCGAAGCCGGCTTCACCCTGGACAGCTTCAGCTATCTGGGCAACCTCGTGCGTGACCCCAGCGGATTCAGCGTCACCCTTAACTCCAAGTACGAGACACTGCAGGACATCATTGACGACGCCAAACAGCGTCCGGGCGAAATCAACTACGGCTCGACCGGCGTCGGCACGGATGACCATCTCGCGCTGGTGCTGTTCGAGCGCGCCACCGGCACGCAAATGAATCACGTGCCCTATAACGGCGCCGGCCCCCTGCGCACCGCCGTACTGGGCGAGCACACCGAGATCGGCGGCATGAATCTCGGCGAAGCCATGCCCTATCACAATCAGACCCTGCGCATTCTTGCCCAGGCCAGCGAAGAACGCTCGCCGCTCGCGCCGGAAGTCCCCACCTTCAAAGAACTGGGCGTCGATCTGGTATTTGCCTCCGAACGCGGTATCGTCGGCCCGAAGGGTCTGCCTCAGAACGTCGTGGAGCGTTACGAAGCGGCGCTGAAGACCATCGCCGACAACCCCGAGTTCCAGAAAGAAATGATGCAGCAGTTCACCGAGATGGACTATCTTCCCGGCGATGAATGGCTGACACGTCTGCGCGCTGCCGACAAGGACTTCCGCGACCTGTGGGCGCAGCAGAAGTGGGTGGACTGAGCATGAGCACAGGCATCCGCGACAAGAAGCAGGTGGCCATCTATGGCCTGGGCAACATGGGCTATCTGGTCGGGCAGCGGCTCGCGGCCGAGTTCGCCGTGAAGGTCGCCGACCTCGATGCGAAGGCCGTGTCGCGCGCGGCCGCAGAATATCAGGCCGAAGCCATTCATGATGCCGCCCAATTGGCGGAATGCAGAGCCGTCGTGCTGTGCCTGCCCAGCCCAGCCGCCTCGCATGGCGTCCTGCATCAGATCGCTCCGCATCTGGACAAGCATTGCATCGTGGTGGAAACCAGCACGGTGAACCCTTCGGACATCGCCAAGAGCGCGGCGATACTGAAGCCGCTGGGCATCCGGCTGGTCGACGCCTCCATCATGGCCGGAGTCGGCCAGATGGCGGCGGGCTCCGCCACCTTGCTGGTGGGCGGCGCCGATGAAGACGTGGCCGAGGTTCGCGACGTGCTGGATGCCATTGCACCCAAAATCGTGCATTTCGGGCCCGTGGGGGCCGGAGCCGCGGCAAAAGTCATCAACAACGCCGTGGCGCACGCCGTCATGGTGGTCGTGGTGGAAGCCGGCGCGATGGCCACCGCCGCTGGCCTCGACTGCAACAAGCTGGTGGACCTGCTGGCCGACAAACAGATGGGTCTGCATCGCCCGCTCACGCATCGCTACGCCGAACGCATCATGGCTGGCAACTATGCTGGCGGCATGCCGCTGGAGGCCGCGCGCAAGGACTCAGTCCTGGCACTCGAACTGGCGCAGTCCCTGGGTGTTCCGATCTTCGCCATCCAGGGCGCCCACAGTGTCTACGAGATGGCGCAATGCGCCGGCCATGGCCGGGACGACTACGCCGCCGTCGCGAAGATCTGGGATACATGGGGCAAACCGGCTGTGCCGGCCAATGACGGCCGCCCGGCCTGAGGACGGCGGCAGCTCTCTGCCGTGCATCGTGCCGGCAGCCTTGCCTGACAAGCCCATGCATCCGAATAGGCGGGCGCCAACCCGACAGAACATCAGGGCCTGTTAACGCTGAACGATCGGGGTGACGAGACGCCCGTCCCTGAAGAAGGCTGCTACGTTGTCCAGCACCAGACGCCCCATGTCGGCCCGGGTTTCGTGGGTAGCGCTGCCCACGTGCGGCATCAGGCTGACATGGTCCATTGTCAGCAAGGCTGCCGGCACATTCGGCTCATTGGCGAAAACATCCAGCCCGGCCCCACCCAGCTCGCCGCGTTCAAGCACCTCGACCAGGGCGGCCTCGTCCACGACCGACCCCCGCGCGATATTGACCAGAATACCGGCTGGCCCGAGAGCTCGCAGCACTTCACGATTCACGATGTGACGCGTCTGGGGGCCTCCCGGACAAGCGAGAACGAGAAAGTCTGCCCACTGCGCCAGTTCCCGCAGGGAGCCTTCGTAAGCGTAAGGCGCATCAGCGCGCATGCTACGGTTGTGGTAGCGCACCTCCATATCGAAGCCTGCTGCCCGTCGGGCGATCGCCATGCCGATGCGCCCCAGCCCCACCACGCCAAGACGCTTGCCCCAAACCCGAGTGCTCATTGGAAAACGGGGCGAGGTCGCCCACCGGCCGCTTTTTACATACTGGTCGCCGATATGCGTGCGGCGTGCCACGCTGAACATGAGGGCCCAGGCAAGATCGGCCACGCAATCGTCCAGCACATCGGGCGTATTGCTTACGACGATGCCGCGTTCCCGGATGGCCGCCATGTCCAGGGTTTCATAGCCCACTCCCCAGCTGCATACAGCACCAAGATCGGGTAACGGGTCGAGCCATTCCCGCCGCAGCCCGCGCCTCGCGGACGTAATCAGCACGGAAGCGCTTGCCGCTTCCGCAAGAAACGGAACAGGATCGGGCGCCTCTGCAAGCTGCAGGACCGAATATTCCGACACGAGTTGGGAATCGGCTTCGGCGCCCAGCGACGCAAGCTGGACGATCTGATAGGGAGCACTCATTTCATTATCCGGGTCGCAAATACACATCAATAAAAATATACACTGTTATTCATGGACAATTAGGACAAGCCTAATAATTGCCGCCATGATCTACAACATCAAATACCGGGCTCTCAAGGCCTTCCTCCTCGCGGTGGAA
>Ga0172382_10008163_pt1 | contig 14674 bp, 14 predicted proteins | sample Leawel138RmetaG_FD_122245 | JGI IMG/M metagenome (GOLD analysis project Ga0172382, IMG submission 122245) | Leachate microbial communities from a municipal landfill in Southern Ontario, Canada - Leachate well 138R metaG | ecosystem: Engineered > Solid waste > Landfill > Unclassified | place...
ATAATAATTGTCAGAATAATATTTTGCAATTAGTGGATTTTTTACAATATATTTATTTTTTAATGCAAGAAAAACATCATTCACATCAGGTACAACTGCATAATGATGAAAATGCCATATTGTTCGTAATTGATCATCTGGATTGACAGGTTCATCATATTTATATTTAATGTTTAATTCAAACTTGTCATCCCTACAAACATCCACAAACTGATTAAATGGATCACACTTGTTTTGTGCATATAAACTGATTGTATCTGAATAAACAATACCACACGCATTTTCAGCAATTACCCAGTAATAGGAAGAATCCTTTGTTTTCCAAAAATAATTTAAATAGAAAATATCATTCAAACTAAAAACTGATGTATCTGAATATTGTGTACTTACTAAATCACCATTTTTATAAATTTCAAATTTTGTTGGAAATTCTTTTACCTCATAATATATACTTAACCAACTAACTCCTTTATAACTATGAGTAGGATGTGCAATATTATATTGAGGTTCTGCAATTAATGTATCAATTCTAAAACATACAATTTTAGGAGCGGAACCCACTACAACGGAAACTTCATTTGAGGTGATTTTGTTTTGAGTACCTTTAATACGTGCCTCCAATTTGTATCTGCCGTTATCATCAACTTCTATCGGGTTGAAAATCAACTCGTCAGAAAATATCCCCTTTAAATTTTCCTTGTGATAAATCGGTTCGCCGTTTTTATACCATTGGAATTCCAATTTAATATTTTGAAGGTTAAAAATATTTGCTTTTAACGATTGAATTGTTCCTTCGCATGCTTCCAAATCTTCAATTTCAATTTTAACATTCGTATTTTTAATAACCTGCACAATTCTTGTGTTTAAACTGCCGCATTTTCCCTCAATATTTGCATAATAGTAAGTTACATCAGGCAATGTATTTAAATTTATGCTTAATTTATTTGTATTTACTCCGTCATAAACAATATTGTTTTCCAATAATACAATTAAATCATCAATTATTCTAAACCACTGAATTTTTACGAGTTCACCTTGATTAATCGCGTTTTCCAAATTTATTCCGTTAACATGAGCATCGAAATCAAGAATAACCGTACCGTCATTTTTATTTGTGTTTATATCAACCGGTTCGCGTATAATTGTAGTTGGGCGTAAAGCATAAATTGATGCAGGGTGTGAGTCAACATAATATTCATTATTATCCAAAGAAATTCTGCAAAAATACACGCCGGATTGCAGATGCTGCAAAGCCGGAAAATTCAATATTGGAGTATTTTCGCCATTTAGCTTCTCCCCATCCTTAAACCATTGAAAGTTCAACTTGATATCAATGCTTGCCTCCGCACTGACCGAAATACTCACCGGCTCACCCACACATTGATTAACGGACACCGGATGCGATGTTATATTTATTTCTTGCGAATAAACATTTACTAAAGCAAGAAAAACAAATAAAAGTATATATTTTCTCATTTCAATAATCCTTTTTATAATTTGCACGCTTTATAATTGTGATGACAAATAAGAACATGAAAAGTTACATAAAGATTTATATTATATCTTCCGAAGTCTTCGAGCACTTAGGAAGTATAAATGGTTTTATCACTTCGATTTAATGGTTCACCTAATTAAATTAAAAGAACCGTTAATCTTTGAAATACCTTCATGCTTTATTTGGAAAATGTAGTTACCACTTGGTAACTTACTTAGGTTAAGACGAATCAATTTTTCATGCTCACTTTTTGTAAAGCTCTGAGACAACAATAAATTACCGTTGTTGTCAAAGATTTCTACAACATGTTCGCCTGTTATTTCTGCTTGTAGCTGGATGTTAAGGAAACCATCTGTTGGATTTGGATATACCTTCACACTAAAACCATCCAGATAATTAATATTCTGTTTCGTTGAAGGAGGTGATTCAGGAAATGATTCACATATAGCAATACAACCTGTACTGTCACAATGTGGATTTACGCCCCAACGAGTAACAAGTTCAGGCTCCAAAAGCTTGAATAGATACGTTGAATCTCTGCAAACCTTCCAAATTTCTTTACAGCACTTTGATTCATCACAAGGAAGTAATAATGTAAGACCTGATGGAGAAGCTGATTCATTATACCAGCAACTTGAATAATTTATCGAAAAATTGGCTTCACATTCGCCTGGAAGTAATGTAGTTGCGCATAGTGTCTGAAGAGCTTGATCTTTAACAACATGTTTCATAGCTTCATGTGTTAAATCAAACATGTTTAGACATGTCCAACAACTTGGTGGACACCCTACACATCCTATAGCATCAAGCTTGAATTCACACGCTATGTGAGGTAAAATGTCAGGACAGTTTACGAATCTGTATGACCAATATGCAACAAATGTACATGAAGGTGAGCAAGATATTATGGTAAAATGGGTTTGATCTGAGTATTGCCATGTTATTTCTTCGCATATGAATTTGCAATCATCGTATGCATTTGTATTTTCGATTAGTATTGATATCGAAAAAAATATTATTATTATATACTTACCAATAGATTTCATTATCCTATCTCCAAATAAGAAATTTTACATAGATATAACAATTGATATTCAAAATTTCAATTGTTTTTGTTCGCGCAAATCGTAGAACTATTGAAATGCACGTTTTCTACATCGAATTTTGTTTTTTTTTTAATTGTATGATGGTTTAATAAACCAATTGAATTACTGCTTTCCTTTTTCAGTGTCAGACAAAACTATAAAGCGTCTCACCTGCCACTAAAACGCAATGTCAGGGATTTTCACCCAATAATAAAATAAGAATACTATTGTACTATAAGAAAATATGTTTTCTTTGAGTTTTCTTTGTACTATAAAATTGAAATAGGAGATATTAATTGGCGAGATTGCTAACTTGCATGATAGAGGTATAAAACATAACATATAGGCAAAATGATTTCTTATTGTCTGAGAGGCTCGGTCAATTTGTCTTTTAATATCTATATATGTATTAAGTTTATACATTTGTTTTACTCATTTATTCTTCACATTCTAAAAATAAGAAAAGTATTATTATCCACCAAATTTTATTTTCATTTCGACAAAAAAAGTTAAAATTTTTCTGTTTTTTTGGCATTTGATTGTAATTCATGGATTTTAGAACCGTAGAAAATATAAAATCGACTTCCGAAGTCTTCGATCACTTCGGAAGTCTTAATAATAAAAATAGATCTTTCAGGAGCAGGATAGACCTTTCTATCAACAAACATTTTTATTAATTCCTACATAAATTCCAATATACTTATTACTTTTGTAATTTTCACAGCTTGCAGAATCATGAAATTATCGGAATTGGATTATACACAGATAATAAGCGACAGACGACTCGGGAAATTGCGAGAAGTATTAAAGCAACGTCAATCCGGCTTAAGAGTTGTCCTTGAAAATATTGCAGACCCACACAATTTATCGGCTTGCCTGCGTTCTTGTGATGCAGTCGGAGTGATGGAGGTCTGCTTAATCTATGACGGCTCACAACCCTTTCCTAAGTTGGGAGAAAAAAGCTCCGCGAGTGCCCGAAAATGGCTTGATTATAAAAATTTTTCATCAGTAGGAAGCTGTTTCGAATATCTGCATTCTCAGGGGAGTAAAATCTATACAACTCACATGAGCAGCAGCGCCCGGTCTCTCTATGAGCTGAATTTAACGGAAGAAGTCGCCTTAATGTTCGGAAATGAACACGCCGGCATCAGCTCGGAGGCTTTGGAAAAGGCAGACGGTAACTTTTTGATTCCACAGGTCGGAATGATTCAAAGCCTGAATATCTCGGTTGCTTGCGCCGTTAGTCTTTATGAAACTTTCCGTCAAAGACAGACTGCAGGAATGTATGAAAAAACTTCGCTGACGGAATATGAGTTCAACGAAAAACTAAAAGATTGGGCTGCAAGATAACAAGATTCGATATTTGATTCTTTCATTTGCTTATATTTACTGCCAAAGCTTCTGTAAGATGTGTTTAAAATGCATGCACCATACTTTTGATAATCGGCTGATTCCAATACCCAAAAATCTTCTTTATGAAATCTTTTAAGAAGAGCGTAGTGAACATAATTTATCAGTAATTTGTATTAACAGTATCTGTGAGCAGAATTTGATTGATGCTTGTATCTAAATAATTAAAATATTACAATCAAATATTTTGTACTTATAAAATAAACTCTTAGATTTGCTTTTATTTGAATGACCATTTATACTATTTATGAATTCAAGATTGTGTAGTACAGTATTATTCATTTTGTTTTTTCTCCTACAATTTAAGCCGACAAACGGATTAGATTCTCTGACTGTACACAATGAAACCTATTATACCGGATTCAGCCCATTAGACTCGCTTAATTCATTTGCAAATCTTACAAAATCAATTGACAATGTATTAGTAAAACATAGTAAATATTTAAACAAAACCAATTACGGAATAGCAGTATATTCAATAAATCAGGATAAATGGTATTACAGGAATAAGAGTAAGTCACTGTTAACACCGGCTTCGACAACAAAGTTATTTACAACATACTGCATATTGCGACAAACTGAAACTAATCCGTACGTATCAACAGCTGTGTATCATGACGGTAGTATCAGCCTCGATGGAGTCTTGACAGGTAATTTATATATCAGAGGCGGCGGCGATGCCATGTTTTCCACATCCGACCTTGAAGAGCTTGCTGACAAGGTTAAAAAAGCCGGGATTAAAAAGATAAAAGGCAAGATTATTGCCGACGGTACATTTTATGATGAAAAAACCGAGCGAATTGTTTACAGCGGAGATCGTGATGTGGTCCAAGCTACACCTCCAATCACTTCCTTAAATATTGACAGAAATACAGCTACCATAATTGTTAGTGCCGGCAAAGGTGCCCAAGCACCAAGTGTTTATGTTACTCCATCATCTGATTCATACACAATAATTAATAATGCAAAGATTAGAAACACAGCCGGCAAATCCTCAAAAAGACGAAAAGGTAGAGGCTCCTACAGAATTGATGACGAGATAATAAATGATATTTCTCCAAATGAGAATCTCCGATATGGAGATTTTGCCTTAGCCGCAGCAGGGCAAAGGTCAAAAATCAGGATTACAACGAAATTATTATCTGATGGTAAACAGCAATTCGTTGTAAGCGGCACAATCAATTCTAATTCAACATATACTTATCGTCACTTGATACTTAATCCGCCATTGACAATAGCTGGTGCATTCAAAAGTCGTTTAAAAGCCGGCGGTATTACTGTCAACGAAGATATTGATGTTCTCAGTCGGGAGAAGGGCGACTCCTTAGTTAATATCTATAAGTTTGTATGCGATTTCAAAAGGCCGCTTAATGATATAATCAATATAGTAAATAAAGAAAGTGATAATTACCTTGCAGAAATACTTTTTAAAATGATTGGAGCGAATTCCGGTGCGTATCACGATAATGCTACTGCTTCAAGAAAGATAATTGACAGCATTATAAATGTTGACGGCATAGAGTGCGATGAATGCAAGTTAAATGATGGTTCAGGTCTGTCCCGCCGGAATCTAACCAGTGTTGAGGCTCTGGTTGGCTTGCTTGTTTCCGCCGGTAAATTCAGTTTTTATGAAACATATAAAAATTCAATGTCACTTGCTTCAGTTGACGGAACGCTAAAAAAAAGATTCAAGTCCACTGCCGCCGAGTCAAATTTAAGGGGTAAAACAGGCACGCTTAGGAATGTCAGTGCCTTAGCCGGTTATGTTGATACAATGGACGGTGAAGAATTAGCCTTTGCCTTTGTTTTCAATGGACCAAATATCGGTGTTTACAAACAGATTGAGAATGAATTAGGACAAATTTTGTCAGAATATTATATACAAGAAGTTACACCGGAGATGTGGAATAAATGAAAACAAAATATTTAAAGTCGGCAGGGCTGCATATTATTTTGTTCATTGTAGCTTTGGGGATGATTTTCCCATTGTTCTGGATGGTTTTATTATCTTTAAAAGAATATCCTGAAAAGTATAATAATTTTCTTGAATTGCTCAGTTCTCCTTATACAATTCAAAATTTCACGGATACATTAGGTTCCGACATCTTTGGGACTTATTTTCTTAATTCTTTGTTCGTGAGTTCCTTAGTTACCTTAGGTAATATTATTTTTTGCACAATAGTTGCATACTCATTTGCACGCAAGGAATTCTTCGGTAAAGAGGTATTGTTCATTACAGTTTTATCTGTGCTGATAATTCCCCCTCATGTTGTGATGATACCATTGTACAGAATGATGGTGAACTTTGATTGGATAAATTCTTATTTCTCGCTTATAGTTCCATGGTTGGTTACTCCTTTTGGAATTTTTCTGCTACGTCAATACATAAGTACAATACCGACCGATATTGAAGACGCCGCACGGATTGACGGAGCAGGACAATGGTATATAATATTCAGAATCATAATGCCGCTGTGCAAGCCAATTTTGACGGTATTAGCAATTTATACATTTTTGGGTAATTGGAATTCTTTCTTGTATCCTTATCTATTCACGAGCGAGGATGCTTATCGTACACTTCCTGTCGGACTGACATTTTATCTTGGTAAACAATCTATTGACTGGGGGCATTTAATGGCTGGTGCCGGAATAGCAGCTCTTCCGGTTTTGCTTATTTTCATGTTCTTCCAGAAGCAAATCATCAAGGGGCTCACCGCCGGAGCCTTGAAAGAATAAGCTTTATAAAACCATCCTTCCTGTTTCTTAATCGAAACAAGAAGGAAGATGCAATTACAAATACTTATTCGATATTATAATTTTATGAATCGCTTAAACTGGATTTTGCTTCCGCTTACAAGTTTTAACATATAGGTACCGGAATTTATTCCGGATACATCTAAAGCATTTGAATTATATATATAGCCTGAATGGACAGTCTGACCCAGTAAATCAAGAATTTCAAATTGTATGTTTAAGTTATCATCATTGAGCTTTAGTCGCAGAATATCTGAGGTCGGAGTAGGATAGATTATTGAAGCTATCAGACTTTCATCTCTGTAGTCAATGTCTTCAACATCAGTAGTAATATGCCGAGATTTATAAATACCGTTACCGTAAACCGACGCAAAAACTATTATACCTTCTTCATTTGGTTCATCATCAGGTATTGCAACTTGCCGGATGAACACATCTTCCGGTAATCCGTCAGTAGATAACTCCCAATAATCACCGGAAGTACCGCTTATGTAAACACCTTCATTGCCGCCTGCCGCAGCCCAATATCTTGAGTCTGTAGGATGAACACGAATGTCTAGAATAGAAGCTCCGGAAGCTCCTACATTCCGCCATGTATTGCCGTAATCATCACTGTAAAAAATTCCCATGCCTATGACTTTTCCTGTCGGACTCAGTGAATCTGCCCCAACAACTACCACAGCTTCATTATCAGGATGCGTTTGTACAGAAAGTATTCGGTAATTGTTAATCCCTTCAGATCTGTCTGCCCAAGTTAAGCCTCCATCACTTGAACATAGAACCCGAGTCTTGGTAACATTATCGCCGCAAAGATACATTACTTTAGGATTTTTTGCAGAGACTGCCAAGTCTCTCGAGTTAATGTTCACATCATCAGATAAACTGCATGTAGCAAAATAATCGTCAGAATATCTGAATCCGTTGATTGAGTTTAGCATAGCTGCGTAAAAGTAATCCTTACCAGAAATATTTACAGCATGAAATCTTACAATCTGTGAAGACTCTTCGCATCGTTTTGTTTCTTCATCCCAAGTAAGACCGCCGTCATCGGACATAATAATTCGTCCTATATCCTGTTTCCTTGCCGAAGCAAGAAGTATAGAGGGATTTGAAGGAGATTCAATTACATCAAATACTGAATAATCAGTCAACACAGCATCCGAAAAGCTTATACCTTTATCTGTGCTTACTTGCATTCCGTAACCGAAAAATAGAAAATTAATGTTATTTTCAATAAAATCAGTTGGCTGAGCATCTGAACCTACGTATAACTTATCGCCATAAAACCTCATAAAATTTACATAATCCAGTGTCCCGCCTACTTTTGTCCAAACTTGTGCATTTGAATTATATACACCTGATAAGATTATAAATCCAAATGTAAGCAGGAGGTAAGAATTTTTTTTTAATGAAAACATGATATTTACCTATAATTTAATTGATATAATCGTCTCAAAATTTGTAATCGTTCAGAATGTAAAATTATAAAAATAAAATTGAATAAAGAATTAATTTTGAAAATAATTTTAAAACAACTCTTTAAGCACTTCAATTACTATGAACCCAAAGAAATTGTTAGATATAATTGCCGAAGGTGAGTCAACAACGGTTGAATTCAAAAGGAAATCAACTACAGCCCTAAAACTTGCAAAAGAAATAGCTGCAATGGCAAATACTTCAGGAGGTTTTCTTATTGTAGGCGTTGATGATAACAGGAAAATATATGGAATAGAAAGCGAGAAGGCAGAATCCGATATAGTAACACAAGCCTGTACATTCTACATTGAACCGCCACTTGAACCGGACATCTCTATAATTAGTATTCATGATAAAGATGTTCTCCTGCTTAGAATCACAGAAAGCAAAATCAAACCCCACAGAGTCATTAAAGACTGCAATGAAAAGCTTTCAGAGCAGAAAGTATATATCCGTCTCGGTGAAAAATCCGTCGAAGCAAGCCGTGAAATGACTCGACTTATGAAGCATCAAACTGAGGATAAACCTGTCAAACTTAGCATCGGTGAAAATGAAAAACGCCTTTTTGCATATCTTGAGAAAAAAGAAAGAATAACAGTAAAGGATTTTGCACGTATTGTCAATATTTCGGACAGACGAGCCGAACGTCTGTTGATTAGGTTAGTCAGAATCGGAACTTTGTCAATTCATAATGATTCTAACCGAGATTATTTCACATTAAAATAATACTTGCTTTAGTTTATTCACCATTACTCATAGCATTTTCAGTAAATTGTACCTTAGATTGACAATAATATTTAAGATTTCAAGTACTTTTTATTAAGAATATTCGTTTACTTATATTATATTTGAATTTGTATGAAACATTAAATTGGCGGATACAATGTCAGAGCTTATAATAAAAGCCATCGAAATGGCAGCTGTTCTTGAGGAAAAAGGAGTCAATTTTTTTTCCAAAGCTTCAAGGCGGCTGCATAAATATCATGATATTAAACTATATTTTGAAACCTATGCTAAAGCCTTAGTGGGCAATAAGCACTTTTTTAATGATTTATTGGAAATTTCCAAGAATTCCGGTCTAAAAACGAAGAGTGATTTTACTTATACAGATTTTTCCCGCTTAGAAAAAATGCTTGATGATATATCGGTCGTTGGAGAGCACAGTTTACCCCAAGAAATTTTAAATCAAGCATTTGCTTATCTTACCGAGTCATTAAGACTGCATATTGCACTAAAAGGACATGCAAATTTTGAACCTATATTCGACAAAATAATAGCTGAAAATAAACTTGTCCTCGACCTTGTGCGTAAATACTTGCATACTTTCACAACAGAATATAAATTTGACGGATACCAATAAAAAGCGTCCCAATACTATATATAGATTTGAGACGCTTTATCGTATAAGAAGTTGAACTATGATACTATTATTTACGAAATTATATCAAAGTAGTTTCGTTTTTTATTATTTATGAAACATGTTATGAGATATTTTAAATCCTTCGTACTCTGCATATTTGTTTTTACACTTTTAATAATTTCCTCTTCTAATATAGTAGTCTGTCAGAAGAATACTGAAAAGTTCAGAGACTTCAAATCGGACGGATTCTATCATACTTTAAATTTTGCCGTTAATTTGAATTCGGGTAATGAGGAATATGTAAAGTATGCAGGAGATTATCGAATTGACTTATACAGACAGAATTTCATAACTTATCTTGCGGGAAACATTGAATACAAAGAGGGTAATGAATCTGTCATTACCAATAAAGGGTTTGCTCACTGGCGATTAATTTATAACAGAGGTTCATTTGTCGAGCCGGAATTATTTGCGCAAATCGAGTACAATGATTTTATCTTGCTAAAGGACAGGAAATTAGCCGGAGGAGGCATTAGATTGGCTCTTATTGACCTTGTGTCTAAAGACTCACTCAATAAATTTCTTATGGAGATGGGATTAGGTCTTATGTACGAGTATGAGGAAGTTGACGACCCTGTGAAGCCGATTACCAAATATTTTCGTTCGACAAATTTTATCAGTTTAAGATTTTCAATTAATAGCAGTATAGATTTCTTCTCTGTCACTTACTTGCAACCATATATCAATAATTTTGATGATTACCGTTTATTAAATGAAAACAGATTGCAATTTTCAATAAGCAAAAACTTTGCCTTTTATATTTCAAGTGTTTACAGATATGACAACGAGCCGCATACTAATTTGAAATATTATGATTTGGAAATACTCAACGGACTTACTCTGTCATTTTAAGCATACTCTTATTATCACAAATTTGTGCTATTGACAAACTGCCAAATTCATCATTTCATTTAATTTGCTTACAGTTAAAAAAAGCCTTCATACCATAAAATTATGAAGGCTTTAAAAAAACTTTCAACGAATACTATTCACACTGACCAGCGTCTTCAAGAGCTTTCAAATTTTTTGAGGCACTTGAATTTTTAGGGTCAATTTTCAGGACTTTTCTATAATTAGAACAAGCCTGCTTCATGTTACTCATATTATGATAAGCAATAGCAGCATACAGGTAAGCATAGGGTTCATTTTGGTAAGTCTTAGCCCAATCTTCCGCTACTTTGGCTACTTCATTGAATTTCTTTTTATCCAAATACATACCTGCTAATTTACTGTATGCTTGCATGAGTACAAAGCCGTTAGTCGCCGTATCGGATTTGGCAAGCTCAATTGTTACATTAAAGAGACTATCAGCCAAATTGAAACTATCGAGAGCAGCATAAGTATCAGCAAGAGAAATTCTTGAATAAAGGAAATCATTATTATGCTCAATAGACATACTCAAAGGCTCAACAGCTCCTTGCGGATTACCCGACTGAAGGTAAGATAATCCTTGATAATAGTACACTAAATGCTGATATTCATCTTTACATTCAGCTTCGTCAATTCTTTTCTGTAAAATGGCAATAGATTTATCGAACATTTGCAGCTTTTGATAAAGGATTCCCATTTGATTCATTATTCTACAACTTGCTACCGGGTCAACCTGTACTGCTTTTTCCCAAGTTTCGAGGGCTTTTACGGTATCATTAAGGAGCAGATAAGATTGTCCCCATCTCTGTATATCAATGACTGCAAGTGCAGTATCCAATGAGACACTCTCGAAAGCTTCGGCTGCCTGTTCATATTGTTTTGTATCAAACAAACATAAAGCTCTTAGATAGTATGCTTGTTTCTTAACAGTGTCAAGCTCTCCGGCTACAATTTCAAGATGCTTTATCGCAGAATCACAAGCACCGATTTTTTCCAAAGACTGAGCCAAATACCATCTGCCGAGTGAGCCGGAAGGACGAAGAATAACAAAATTGTTCAATGATTTTGCAGCATTGGCATACTGTCCTCCGAAGAAAAGGAGACGCCCTTGCTCATAGAAGGCACGTGCATTGTTCGGGTCTTGCTGAGTAATTTTATTCCATTCGTCAAGTGACCGGTTATAAAGTTCATTTCTCAATTCATCATCGGTTTCTTGATTAGCAAGTCTGAAATATGCGGTTGCAAGTTTGACTCTGGCATTCACATTATTTTCATCTAATAACAGAGCTTCTTCAAAATTCATTCTCGCAAGTTCAAATACTCTTTGTTTCAAATATAAATCACCGAGGGCAATAAATGCGGCTGGAGATTTTTTATCGAGTTCTCTTGCTTGGGTAATGATTAATTCCGCCTTGTTGAGAGAGTCAGTTCGTAGATAGGCATTTGCCAGTTCTAATCGAACTGATGCGTCGTCGGGATACTTCTTCACGGCTTCCGACAAAAATTGCACTGCATCTGTGTGCTTTCCTGTCAATGATTGTATTCTGCCGTATTTATTCAATGCTGTGATATTTTTTTTGTTAATTTCATAAGCAGTCGAATATGCTCTATAAGCATCCTCTAATTTGTCCATCTCCATGAAAACATCCCCTGCCGCAATAAGGACATCAACATCTTCCGGGTTTTCACTAACAGCTTCCGGTGCTATTTTTAATGCTGTCTCATAATCCTGTGTGTTTATAGCTTCGAATAACCGTTCTGCAGCAGGTGTTTGAGAATACAACTCAAATGCTGTAACAAACAGTAATGCGAGATATAACAATATTAGCTTCATCAAATAAACCTTACAATAATTATTATAATTTTTCTTGTCTTAGTTTCAATTTAGCGAATTCGGGAACTAATCCCATGTCCAAAAGATACTTTTGAACAACATATTCTTTCGATAAATACGAGGCAAACCAAAAGTACGCCGCAGATTTATTGTCTTCCTTCACATATACCCTCAGCTTAGGTACATAGGGATATTTTCCTTGTACAACAAATCCGGGATGTACGGTTTGCGGATAGACTCTGTTTCCTTTCTCATTGACAAATCCGATTTCAAGCAGTTTAAAATTCGGATTTTCATATACTTGCGAAAGAAAGCCTATTCCGATGGAATTCGGATTATTGGATACATAATCTTTTACCGAATCAACACTTGAAAAAGTCTTTATGAACTTCTTCAACTCTCTATCCTTTAGTATCAAGCTTCGAATGTTAGCAAATTCAGACGAATTGATTCCGTTGCAAACTATTTCCGGTTCTTGGCTAAGTTCCGGATAATAATTTGTAAGATTACCGGAACCGTCAAGCAAACTTGCAATTTGGACATCATTAAGCGTATCAAGCGGGAAATTCCTATCAGCAAAGAACACGAGAGCATCACTGGCAATAACCATTTCGTAACGACTTACATCATATTCTTTCATCAATGAATCTTCGTCATCCAGGTATGAGCGGGCAATTATTGCCGCATCTGCCTCACCTGAAAGAAGAAGCGCCATTGTCCTGCGAGCATGTGCAGCAGTTACTTCGAGATTTACATTTGGATATGCTGATTCATACAAAGAGAAAGCAGAATCCATTATGTTAAATACCGACTCATCACAAACAGCTCTTATTGTGCCGGCATTGATTGAGCCGTAGCGTTCTCCGGCAAAATCTTCTCGCTCCGCATTACAAGAGATGAAAAGCAATGCTGCAAATATAACAGACAATATTTTAAATTTCTCACTCATAAATATACATTCAAAAATTTATTATCAATTGTCATCGTCTTGTTCATCCAAGAACTTATATCGTTTCTCCTGAGTATAGTACATAGTAAGACGATATATTCCGAAAAGTATAAACACCAAACCGAAAACAATTCTCATCTGTACGTCAAACTCTTCAAGAATTACACCTGTTGCAATCAGAATTCCCAGCAGGACTATGAATCCTCTGACAGAGTAATTTATTATACGCATCAACATATACAATCCGATTTGTAAATAAATAAAAGAGGTATTTCAGTTGCTGATTCATTGTTATACAATAAGCTGAGCCGAAATTTATTAATAGTTCCGTTATCAGTTATTATATAATGGCAATCAGCCACCGTAATACCTCTTTTAAATTGAAACTAAATTGATATTATTCTTACAAGGGAAATAATATCACCTCAATCTGAATGTTATCGGGATACTTACCCAACAAGTAATCGCTTGTCCGTTCTGTATTGCAGGAGTAAACAGGCCATAGTCATTGATGGCTTTGATTGCTGCATCATTAAGCATGACATTATCAGTATCTTCGACAACAGCTCTTCTTGCTTTGCCGTCGTTGCCAACAAGTACTCTGACGATAACTCTTCCTTCAATTCCGGCTCTTCTTGCCATTTCTGGATAAACAATACTTTTCTGCAATTTTGCCAGGTCAACCTGAGGTTCTTTCTCAACAGCAATGAAAGCATCAATATCCGGTTCTTCTTCTACTTGCTTTTTGATTTCTACTCTTTCATTTCTACCCAAATCAATGTTTGGTGAAAATCCTCCGAGGTCAATGCCGTCACCACCGACTGAAGAAGCTCTTGAAAGCTCATCCATCTTTGCAAATTCCTTCATATCCGCAGGAATCTGTGCATCAGGAACAGCAATTGGTGTACCGGCTCTTGATGCCGGACCGGTATGGACCTGCATTTGAGGTGGAGGAGCAGCTTCTATAGCTTCTTGTGATTGGGGAGGCAAGTCCTCAATACTCAGCTTGACTATAGGAGCCATGGGGGGAGCAGCATTACGAGCTGCTTCCTGTGACTTTAACATGAAAAAATAAGCAAACAAAAGCACTATGAATAATATAGTAGTTACAATGAATCCTTTATAGGTGTTCTTTGCAATCCACTCTTTCAGCTCAACGGCTCCGTATCCGGAACCTTGAGGTATTTCTATCGTAATATTAGCTGATTTTGACATAATTATAACTCCGCTATTTTAGCTGCTTCATCTTCATTCAAAGGTGCAATTGTAAAACGTCTTTCACGTTCCATCGGATTGCCTTCTGCGTCAAGCTTTTTAGTTACTTCAGCGGAAATGGCGATTTCCGCAAGATTCAATTCATCAAGAATATTGACAATCGTAC
>Ga0172382_10008167_pt1 | contig 14667 bp, 12 predicted proteins | sample Leawel138RmetaG_FD_122245 | JGI IMG/M metagenome (GOLD analysis project Ga0172382, IMG submission 122245) | Leachate microbial communities from a municipal landfill in Southern Ontario, Canada - Leachate well 138R metaG | ecosystem: Engineered > Solid waste > Landfill > Unclassified | place...
GCGGGCCTGATCGCCGTAGCCGTAGTTGGGGTCATTTGACCGGTAGTAATCGGGGCTGACGGTGCGCAGATTCCCGCACACGCAGCACAGGGCTTTTCTCCGGACCTTGGCGGCGGCCTTGACTGCCTGCATGTCTGGTCTGCTGGCCAGAGCGGTTCGCCGCGAGTGCGGATGGACCAACTCGGAGCCGCGACCCCGGTGGGTGCGGCACGCCTGGCCGGGCTCGACGCCGCAGAACGGGCAACTGTGGGCAAGTGCGGGGTGCGGCTCGGTAGTGGTCATCGTGCACCGCCCCGGCGTGCGCCCTCGGGGTCGACTGATGCCGCGATACGCGACAGGTGCGGGCCAACCTCGCGCACCAAGCCGCGGATGGCGTCCCGGCACGGGTCGCCGGGCTTGGAATCACATAGCGGGCAGTGCGTGGTGAGTGGGTCGGGAAAGGCGGTCGTCATGGGGCTAGCTCCATTCGTTGGAGCTACACCCGGAGAGTCGACGCCGATGTTGTGCGTATCTTGTGCAGACACACATCTGTGCTGGTCAGATGGTGCCCCCGGCAGGATTCGAACCTGCGGCCTTCTGCTCCGGAGGCAGACGCTCTATCCCCTGAGCTACGGGGGCGCACGATCACTGCTGCGCCGTTGGGCGTGGATAGCCTAGCGCATCCCGCAGGCGGAAACGGATTCGGTCGTGAACAGCGCAGACCATAGGATGGTTCCCCGTGACCCCCGCCGATCTGGCCGAGCTGCTCAAGGCCACCGCAGCCGCGGTGCTCGCCGAGCACGGACTCGACTCCGCCGCGCTGCCCGCCATCGTCACGGTCGAGCGCCCGCGCAACCCCGAGCACGGTGACTACGCCACCAACCTCGCACTTCAGCTCGGCAAGAAGGTCGGCGCCAACCCGCGCGAGCTGGCCGGCTGGCTGGCCGCCGCGCTGGTCGCCAAGGACGGCATCGCGGCCGCCGACGTGGCCGGCCCGGGCTTCGTCAACCTGCGCATCGAGGCCTCCGCGCAGAACGTCATCGTCGGCGACGTCATCGCCGCGGGCGCAACCTACGGGGCATCGGGGGAGCTGGACGGCCGGCGGGTGAACCTGGAGTTCGTCTCGGCCAACCCGACCGGCCCGATCCACATCGGCGGCACCCGGTGGGCCGCGGTGGGTGACGCGCTCGGCCGGCTGCTGAGCACGCAGGGCGCCGAGGTGGTGCGCGAGTACTACTTCAACGACCACGGCGCGCAGATCGACCGGTTCACCAACTCATTGATCGCGGCCGCCAAGGGCGAGCCGGCCCCCGAGGACGGCTACGCGGGCACCTACATCGCCGACATCGCCGCGCAAGTGCTGGCCAAGGAGCCCGGGGCGCTGGAGTTGCCCGACGCCGAGATGCGCGAGACGTTCCGGGCGGTCGGCGTGAACCTGATGTTCGACCACATCAAGGAATCGCTGCACGAGTTCGGCACCGACTTCGACGTCTACACCCACGAAGACTCGATGCACACCTCGGGGCGCGTCGACCAGGCCATTGCCAAGCTCCGCGAGACCGGCAGCATCTACGAGAATGACGGCGCAGTCTGGTTGCGCACCACCGACTTCGGTGACGACAAGGACCGCGTGGTCATCAAGAGCGACGGCCAGCCCGCCTACATCGCCGGTGATCTGGCGTACTTCCTGGACAAGCGCAAGCGCGGTTTCGACCTGTGCATCTACATGCTGGGCGCCGACCATCACGGCTACATCGCCAGGCTCAAGGCCGCCGCGGCGGCCCTCGGTGACGACCCCGACACCGTCGAGGTGCTCATCGGCCAGATGGTCAACCTGGTGCGTGACGGCCAGCCGGTCCGGATGAGCAAGCGGGCGGGCACCGTCATCACGCTCGACGACCTCGTCGACGCGATCGGGGTGGACGCCGCCCGTTACGCGTTGATCCGCAGCTCGGTGGACACCCCGATCGACATCGACCTGGCGCTGTGGTCCTCGGCGTCCAACGAGAACCCGGTCTATTACGTGCAGTACGCGCATGCGCGGCTGTCGGCGCTGGCCCGCAACGCCGCCGAACTCGGTGTCGCCGCCGACACCGCACATCTGGATCTGCTCACCCATGACAAGGAGGGCACGCTGATCCGCAACATCGGCGAGTTCCCCCGGGTGCTCAAGACCGCCGCGAGTCTGCGTGAGCCACACCGCGTTTCGCGCTACCTCGAGGATCTGGCCGGGGATTACCACCGGTTCTACGACTCGTGCCGGGTGCTGCCGCAGGGCGACGAGACACCGGGCGACCTGCATGCGGCGCGGCTGGCGCTGTGTGCGGCGACCCGCCAGGTGATCGCCAACGGGCTGGGCATCCTCGGCGTCAGCGCTCCGGAGCGAATGTGATCGCGCATCCGGCCGGCCCCCGGCACGCCGAAGAGGTGCATCCCGTCGCCACGCCCGATCGGCCACGGACCGCTGCCGAGGTGCTGCAGTTGGCTCCGAATGTATGGCCGCAGAACGCGGTTCGCGGAGCGGACGGTGTGGTGTCGATCGCAGGCGTGTCGGTGGCCGACATCGCCGCGGAGTTCGGCACGCCGGTGTTCGTCATCGACGAGGCGGATTTCCGGGCGCGCTGCCGCGACATCGCCGCCGCTTTCGGTGGTGGTGAGCACGTCCGGTACGCCGCCAAGGCGTTCCTGTGCACCGAGGTGGCGCGTTGGATCGACGAAGAGGGTCTGTCCCTCGACGTCGCCAGTGGGGGAGAGCTGGCCGTCGCGCTGCACGCCGGCTTTCCCGCGGAACGTATTGCGTTGCACGGCAACAACAAATCGGTCGCCGAGCTGACCGCGGCGGTCGAGGCCGGCATCGAGCACGTGGTGGTCGACTCGATGACCGAGATCGACCGTCTGGACAAGATCGCCGGCGAGGCCGGTGTGGTGCAGGACGTGCTCATCCGCGTCACCGTCGGAGTCGAGGCGCACACCCACGAGTTCATCTCCACCGCGCACGAGGACCAGAAGTTCGGGCTGTCGCTGGCCAGCGGGGCGGCGATGACCGCGGTGCGCCGGGTGTTCGAGACCGACCACCTGCGCCTGGTCGGCCTGCACAGCCACATCGGTTCACAGATCTTCGACGTCGCCGGTTTCGAGTTGGCGGCCCACCGCGTGATCGGGCTGCTTCGGGACGCGGTCGCGGAGTTCGGTGTCGAGAAGACCTCTCAGATGTCGATCGTCGATCTCGGTGGCGGACTGGGTATCTCGTATCTTCCACACGACGACCCGCCCCCGATGGGTGAACTCGCGGACAAGCTGCACGCGATCGTGCGCCACGAGTCCGCCGCCGTCGGGCTGCCCGCCCCCAGGCTGGTGGTGGAACCCGGCCGCGCCATCGCGGGTCCCGGCACGATCACGCTCTACGAGGTCGGCACCGTCAAAGACGTGGCGATCTCGTCGGACAGGAACCGTCGGTACGTGAGCGTCGACGGCGGTATGAGCGACAACATCAGGACGTCGCTCTACGACGCCGAATACGACGTCCGGTTGGTGTCGCGGACCAGCAACGCAGAGCCGACGCTGTCCCGGGTGGTGGGGAAACACTGTGAAAGCGGCGACATCGTGGTGCGCGACGCCTGGATACCCGACGACGTCGGTCCGGGGGACCTGCTGGGCGTAGCGGCCACCGGCGCATACTGCTATTCGATGTCGAGCCGCTACAACCTGATCGGCCGGCCGGCCGTGGTGGCCGTGCGTGACGGGCGGGCGCGCCTGATCCTGCGCCGGGAGACGGTCGACGACCTCTTGAGTCTGGAAGTGAGTGAGGTGAAGCGGTGAGTGACGAAATCGGCGTAGCCGTATTGGGGCTGGGCAATGTCGGCAGCGAGGTGGTGCGCATCATCGAGGAGAGCGCGGCCGACCTGACCGCCCGTATCGGGGCGCCGCTGGTCATCCGCGGCATCGGGGTGCGCCGGGTCGACGCGGACCGCGGCGTTCCGGTGGAACTGTTGACCGATGACATCGAGGCGTTGGTCTCGCGCGACGACGTCGACATCGTCGTCGAGCTCATGGGTCCTGTCGAGCCGGCCCGCAAGGCGATCCTGGCCGCGCTGGAGCAGGGCAAGTCCGTGGTCACCGCGAACAAGGCGTTGATGGCGGTGTCCGCCGGCAAACTGGCCGAGGCCGCCGAGAAGGCCCATGTGGACCTGTATTTCGAGGCTGCGGTGGCCGGTGCGATTCCGGTCATCCGTCCGCTGACCCAGTCGCTGGCCGGTGACACGGTGCTGCGGGTGGCCGGCATCGTCAACGGCACCACCAATTACATCCTGTCCGAGATGGACAGCACCGGAGCGGACTACGCGAGCGCGCTGGCCGACGCGAGCGCACTCGGGTACGCCGAAGCCGACCCGACCGCCGATGTGGAGGGGTACGACGCGGCGGCCAAGGCCGCGATCCTGGCGTCCATCGCGTTCCACACCAGGGTCACCGCCGACGACGTCTACCGCGAGGGCATCACCAAGGTGTCCGCCGCCGACTTCGCCTCCGCGCGGGCGCTCGGCTGCACGATCAAGCTGCTGGCCATCTGTGAGCGACTCACCACCGGTAAAGGCAAGCAACAGGTCTCGGCCCGCGTCTACCCGGCATTGGTGCCGTTGGAGCATCCGCTGGCATCGGTCAACGGTGCGTTCAACGCCGTCGTCGTCGAGGCGGAGGCGGCCGGGCGGCTGATGTTCTACGGTCAGGGCGCCGGTGGGGCGCCCACGGCCTCGGCGGTGCTCGGCGACCTGGTGATGGCGGCGCGCAACCGCGTGCAGGGCGGTCGCGGTCCGCGTGAGTCCAAGTACGCCAAGCTTCCGGTCGCGCCGATCGGTGTGATCCCGACCCGCTACTACGTCAACATGAACGTCGCCGATCGCCCCGGTGTGCTCTCCGCGGTGTCGGCGGAGTTCAGCAAGCGGGAGGTCAGCATCGCCGAGGTGCGCCAGGAAGGCATGGTCGACGACGAGGGGCAGCGCTGCGGTGCCCGCATCGTCGTCGTCACCCACCAGGCCAAGGACGCCGCACTGTCGGAAACTGTCGCCGCGCTGGCTGATCTCGACGTCGTCCAGAGCATCAACAGCGTTCTCCGGATGGAAGGGACCTCCGAGTGAGTACCGCTCGTGCCGTGCACCAGCCCTGGCCGGGCCTGATCGAGGCCTACCGCGACCGACTGCCGATCGAGGACAGTTGGACGACCATCACCCTGCGTGAGGGCGGCACCCCGCTGCTCCCGGCGCCCCGGTTGTCCGAATACACCGGCTGCACAGTGCATCTGAAGGTGGAGGGGCTCAACCCGACCGGTTCGTTCAAGGACCGCGGTATGACGATGGCGGTCACCGAGGCGGTGTCGCGGGGACAGCAGGCGGTGCTGTGCGCCTCGACGGGCAACACCTCGGCCTCGGCGGCCGCGTATGCGGCGCGGGCCGGGATCACCTGTGCCGTGCTGGTGCCCCAAGGCAAGATCGCCATGGGCAAGCTGGCGCAGGCCGTCATGCACGGTGCGAAGATCATCCAGATCGACGGCAACTTCGACGACTGCCTCGAGCTCGCCCGCAAGCTGACGAGCGACTTCCCGACGGTGTCGCTTGTCAACTCGGTCAACCCGTTTCGTATCGAGGGGCAGAAGACCGCGGCGTTCGAGATCGTCGACGCGCTCGGTGACGCCCCCGACGTGCACTCGCTTCCGGTCGGCAACGCGGGCAACATCACGGCCTACTGGAAGGGTTACACGGAGTACCACCGCGACGGCCTGGCCGCCCGGTTGCCGCGCATGCTCGGCACGCAGGCCGCCGGTGCCGCACCGTTGGTGCTCGGCGAGCCGGTGAGCGACCCCGAGACCATCGCCACCGCGATCCGCATCGGCTCACCGGCGTCGTGGAGTTCGGCGGTCGAGGCGCAACAGCAGTCGGGTGGCCGCTTCGTGGCCGCCACTGACGAGGAGATCCTGGCCGCCTACCACCTCGTCGCCCGCGCCGAGGGCGTGTTCGTCGAGCCGGCGTCGGCAGCCAGTATCGCCGGGCTGTTGAAGTCCATCGAAGACGGTTGGGTCGCCAAGGGATCGACGGTCGTCTGTACCGTGACCGGAAACGGCTTGAAGGACCCCGACACCGCGCTCAAGGGCATGCCCGCGGTGATCCCGGTTCCCGTCGACCCGGTCGCCGTCGTCGCCAAGCTCGGCCTGGTCTAGGAACGGACACCGTGACCCGCACATTGCCACCCGGTCTGACGGCCACCGCCGTTGTGGCCGCTTCCAGCGCCAACCTCGGCCCAGGCTTCGACAGCATGGGCCTGGCGATTGGCCTGTACGACGAAATTGTGGTCGAGACAACGGAATCCGGCCTCGTTGTCGAGGTGGAGGGCGAGGGTTCGGGTCAGGTTCCGCTCGACGGTTCCCACCTCGTGGTGCGGGCGATCGAGCGTGGCCTGCGCGAGACGGGGGTATCAGCGCCCGGGTTGATTGTGCGCTGCCGCAACGATATTCCGCATTCACGCGGCCTGGGATCGTCCGCGGCCGCCGTAGTGGGTGGCCTTGCTGCTGCCAATGGGCTTGCCGCGCAGTCGGATTCGACACCCATGTCGCCGGAGCGGCTGGTTCAGGTCTCGTCGGAGTTCGAAGGGCATCCGGACAACGCCGCCGCGGCCGTGCTCGGCGGTGCGGTGGTCTCCTGGACCGCGGCCGGCGCGGGCGATCCCCGATACGCCGCGGCGCCGATCCGGTTACACCCCGACATCGCGATCTTCGCCGCCGTCCCGCAGGTGCGCTCGTCGACCGCCGAAACCCGGGTGTTGCTGCCCGAGCACGTCCGCCACACCGATGCCCGCTTCAACCTGAGCCGCGCCGCGCTTCTCGTCGTCGCGCTCACGGAGCGACCGGACCTGCTGATGGAGGCGACCGAGGATGTGCTGCACCAGCCCCAGCGCGCTGCCGCGATGCCTGCCTCTGCGGAATACCTCGCGATGCTCCGGCGTTGTGGCGTGGCAGCAATGTTGTCAGGTGCCGGACCTGCAGTGCTTGCGTTGAGCACCGAGACCGAGTTGCCCGCCGAGGCCCTCCGATACGGTTCCGATCACGGGTTCGCGGTCAAGAGAATGTCCGTGGGACACGGGGTGAGCTGGACCTCCGGCGTCGCGGTCCGAACCTAGTTCGACGTCGTGATCGGGAGTAACACCCGCACCATGCGAATCATGGCGTTTCTTGCTTCCGTCCCGGATGCGGGTTATTCTCGCTGACGTCCAGCAATCGCAGCTTCTTCACCTGCGCCGACACTAGGACGACTCTTCTTTCAGGTGTTCAAACTTGTGGACTGACGGTTCGCCGTATCCCGGCGAGACCCGGCGATCACCGTTGCGATGGCAATGGTGTGACCTCGGCGTTCAGCGGTTCTGCTGAACGTACTAACCCCCGCGTGACTCGGTCAGCGAGGGAAGAAAGGAAATCCGTGACCGATACGGACCTCTTCACGGCTGGCAGCGCCGACAGCGGCGAGCTGCCGAACACCGTGACTGCAACAAACAGCGCCTCATCCGAGCAGGCAGGTGCGCCCGCTGCGGCGCCCGCCGCGGACGAGGCCCCGGCGGCGACCCGCGCCCGCCGTGGTGCTCTGACCAGCCTCGTGCTGCCCGAGCTGCGGGCCATGGCCAAAGAGATCGGCGTCGAAGGCGCCTCCGGCATGCGCAAGAGCGAGCTGATCGCCGCCATCCGCGAGCGTCGCGGCGAAGCCAACGGCAAGCCCGCGGCCAAGAGCGACATCGCGGAGGCCACTGCCGCCGCCCCGGCCGGCGATACCGCGGCCGACAGCACGGCCCCCGAGCAGGCCGCCGAAGCGCAGCCGCAGCAGCGGCGTCGTGAGCGCCGCGGATCCTCGCGTGAGCAGGGTGGCCCCAACGCCGGCGAACAGGCCGGCGACCAGGACAAGACCGAAGCCGGACGGCCCGAGTCGGGTCAGGCCGAAGGGCGCGGCAAGAACGCCCCGCAGGAGCAGCAGGGCGGCGGCCGCGAGACCCGCGAGCACAAAGACAACCAGGGCGGCCAGACCTCCAAGGCCGAGGGCAGGGCCGACTCGGATACCCGCTCCGACGGCGGTGACCAGCAGGGCGGGCAGAACCGCGGCCGCGGCGGCGAAGGTGGCGGCAGTCGCGCTGCCGACAACGACGACGACGGAGACGGGCGTCAGGGCCGGCGGGGTCGGCGATTCCGCGACCGCAGGCGCCGTGAGCGCGGCGGCGAGGGTGGTGGCGGCGGTGACCGCGACACCGAACTCCGCGAGGACGACGTCGTGCAACCCGTCGCGGGCATCCTCGATGTCCTCGACAACTATGCGTTCGTCCGGACCTCGGGCTATCTCGCCGGGCCGAACGACGTCTACGTCTCGATGAACATGGTCCGCAAGAACGGACTGCGTCGCGGCGACGCGGTGACCGGTGCGGTCCGCGTTCCCAAAGACGGAGAGCAGTCCAATCAGCGGCAGAAGTTCAACCCGCTGGTGCGCCTCGACTCCGTCAACGGCGGGCCTGTCGAAGAGGCCAGGAAGCGGCCTGAGTTCCAGAAGCTCACACCGCTCTACCCGAACACCCGCCTGCGCCTGGAGACCAGTTCGGACAAGCTCACCACCCGCGTGATCGATCTGATCATGCCGATCGGCAAGGGGCAGCGTGCGCTGATCGTGTCGCCGCCCAAGGCCGGCAAGACGACGATCATGCAGGACATCGCGAACGCGATCACCCGCAACAACCCGGAATGCCATCTGATGGTCGTGCTCGTCGACGAGCGCCCGGAAGAGGTCACCGACATGCAGCGCTCGGTCAAGGGCGAGGTCATCGCGTCGACCTTCGACCGGCCGCCGTCAGATCACACGCAGGCCGCCGAGCTCGCCATCGAACGGGCCAAGCGCCTGGTCGAGCAGGGCAAGGACGTCGTGGTGCTGCTCGACTCGATCACCCGTCTGGGACGTGCGTACAACAATGCGTCGCCGGCGTCGGGCCGCATCCTGTCCGGTGGTGTGGATTCGACGGCGCTGTACCCGCCGAAGCGATTCCTCGGCGCGGCACGCAACATCGAAGAGGGCGGCTCGCTGACGATCATCGCCACGGCCATGGTCGAGACCGGCTCCACCGGTGACACGGTGATCTTCGAGGAGTTCAAGGGCACCGGCAACGCCGAGCTCAAACTCGACCGCAAGATCGCCGAGCGCCGCGTGTTCCCGGCGGTCGACGTCAATCCGTCCGGCACCCGCAAGGACGAGCTGCTGCTCTCGCCCGACGAGTTCGCGGTCGTGCACAAGCTGCGCCGAGTGCTGTCCGGCCTCGACCCGCATCAGGCGATCGACCTGCTGATGAGTCAGCTGCGCAAGACCAAGAACAACTACGAGTTCCTGGTTCAGGTCTCCAAGAACACGCCCGGCGGCGTCGACAACGACTGAGTGATTTCGGTGTAGTTGGTCTCGCAGAGGTTGACCAACTACACCGAAATCACCGGTACGGGTCGGTGATCTCGCGCAGCGAGAGAAGTGCCGCCCGCAGCGCGGCGTAAGCGTCGTCGCCGAGATGTCGCCGCCATTCCTGCTCGACACGGGCCACCTCGGCGCCCGCCCGTCGGCACATCTCGGCACCCTTGTCGGTCAGCGTCACCAGGCGCGCCCTCGCGTCGGAGGGATCCGGAAGGCGCGTGACGTATCCGGCCCGCTCGAGTTGGTCGACCAGCGCACCTGCGGTCTGTTTGGTCACGCGCGCCTGTTCGGCCAGATCGGTCAACCGCATGCCCCCCGGATCGAGCCGCTGCAGCAGCCGCGACTGCGCGACGGTCACGTCGCCGACACCGGAGCGGGCCAACGCGGCCATCACACGACTCTCGACCTCGCGGTGCGCGATGTACATCAGTACCGCGGTGCCCGGTTGCGCGTCCATGCGTTGACTTTAGTACGAACTCCTGACTATATTCGTCAGTGATCCTGGCTAATCGACAGGCTGGAGCGACCCGTGGACCGCGACACCGTGTGGCGTCACATCGACAACCAGCGTCTCGAACTCGCCGACCTCATCGACGCGATCGACGCCCGCGACCAGGCGCTGTGGGACACGCCGTCGCTGTGTGCCGGATGGACCGTCCGCAATGTCGCCGCCCACCTCACGCATTCGACGATCGGGATGCCCCGCATGTTCTTCGAGGCGGCCCGAAGCGGCTTCCGCTTCAACGCCGTCGTGAACCGGATGGCCGTCAGCGACGACAGGTCGCCCGCGCAGATCGCGGCGAACCTGCGCGCCGTCGTCGGTTGTCGGAGGCATCCACCCGGAACCACCGAGCGCGACCCGTTGACCGACGTGCTGGTGCACACCCAGGACATCTGCGTCCCGCTCGGTATCGACCGGCCGATGCCCGTCGACGCCGCGGTCGCAGCTGCCGAACGCGTCTGGAACGCCGACTTTCCGTTCCATGCCCGGAAGCGCCTGGCCGGCACCCGGCTGGTTGCCACCGACGCGGATTTCACCGTCGGTGAGGGTCGGGAGGTGGCCGCGCCGATCAGTGCGCTGCTGATGCTGCTGACCGGCCGAAAGTGATTTCGGCGTCGTCGGTCGCGCTCACCGCGACCGACCACGCCGAAATCACTGGTGCGGATCGCTGCGCAGCGCGGCGACGATGTACCGACGGGCGTGCCGCAGCACCGAATCGTGGTCATCGACATTGCACTGCTCGCCGGGGACGGTGGCCAGGCTCATCATGATCCGCGCGATCCACTCGGCGGCCTCGGCGGAGTTTGTGTCCGGATGGATCTCGCCGCGATCGACCGCCGCCTGGATGTACGGCACCCAGAACGCGGCGATCTCGGGGATGAGCCCGCGAACACCGAGTCCGACACACGCGGTGAAGGCCTCGGGTTCCTCCTGGCGGAGTTTGAGGACGAGCGCGCCGGGCGTCTCGGACTCTTTCCGCGCCAGCTCGACACCCACGGCGATCTGCTGGTCGAGCCCGGCCACCGCGTCGAGGCGGGTCCGCGATTCGGACCAGAACGCGTCGTTGAGCCGCACGATCGCGGCCCCGAGGAGTTCTGCCTTGTCGGGGAAATGGCGGTAGAGCCAGCCGCGGCTCACTCCGGCCACCTCGGCGACCTCGGACACGGTGGTGGCGCGAATCCCCTTGGCGGTCAGGCACTGTTCGGCCGCGTCGATCAGTCGAGCCCGGACGGATCCGGGCTCGGCTCTGGCGGAGGCCGCGGAGTTCGACCCCGCGGAATTCGGCACAGTACCCACGCTCATCGACATATCTTCGCAAATGAAGGGGCTGCCGTGGCTGCGGTACGCTGCGCGCGGTTGATCCAGTAGACAAGTATCAAGATCTGTTCACCAGCGTCGGAGGGCGAGGGTTTGGCCGAGACAGTTCAGCAACTGCTGCGGGAACGCCTGGACAGCGACGGCATCGCGCTGAAATACGAGGGCAGTACCTGGACCTGGCGGGAGCATCTCGGCGAGGCCGCGATGCAGGCGGCGGCGTTGATCGGCGCCGCGGATCCCGAACGGCCGCTGCACGTGGGGGTGCTGCTCGGCAACACACCGGACATGCTGACCGCGATGGCCGCCGCCGGGCTCGGGGGTTATGTGCTGTGCGGCATCAACAACACCCGGCGCGGCGACGCGCTGGCCCGGGACATCCGCCGGGCCGACTGCCAGTTCCTGATCACCGACGACGCCCACCGCCATCTGCTCGACGGCCTCGACCTGTCCGATGTGCGGGTGCTGGTCGTCGGCACACCGGAATGGATGGAGCTGACGGGGCGGGCCGGCACCCTGACGCCGCACCGCGAGGTCACCGCCACCGACACCTACATGCTGATCTTCACCTCGGGCACCAGCGGCGACCCGAAGGCCGTCAAGATGATGCACGCGATGGTGTTGCTGGCCGGCGCGGCGCTGATGGGCCGCTACGAGCTGACCTCCGACGATGTCTGCTACCTGTCGATGCCGCTGTTCCACAGCAACGCCGTGCTCGCCGGATGGTCGGTGGCGGTCAATTCGGGCGCGGCGATGGCCCCGGCGCAGTTCAGCGCGTCGCGCTTCGTCGACGACATCCGCCGTTACGGCGCCACCTACATGAACTACGTGGGTAAGCCGCTGGCGTACATCCTGGCCGGCCCCGAACGCCCCGACGACGCCGACAACCCGCTGCGGGTGGCGTTCGGCAACGAGGCCAGCGATCGGGACATCGCCGAGTTCGCCCGCCGGTTCGGGTGCCAGGTGTGGGACGGGTTCGGGTCCACCGAGAACGCCGTGACGGTGACGCGGGTGGACGGCTGCCCGCCGGGGACGATCGGCAAGGGCTTTCCCGGAGTCGCGATCTACGACGCCGAGACGCTGACCGAGTGTGCGGTCGCCGAGTTCGACGAGCACGGCGCCCTGGCCAACGCCGACGACGCGATCGGGGAGCTGGTCAACACCCAGGGCGCCGGCATGTTCGCCGGCTACTACAACGACCAGGGCGCGACCGACGAGCGGATGCGGCACGGCATGTTCTGGTCCGGCGACCTGGCCTACCGGGACGCCGACGGCTGGATCTACCTCGCAGGCCGCACCGCGGACTGGATGCGGGTCGACGGCGAGAACATGACCTCGGCACCGATCGAACGCATCCTGATCCGGCTGCCCGCGATCAGCATGGCGGCGGTGTACCCGGTGCCCGACGAGTTCGTCGGGGACCAGGTGATGGCCGCACTCGTGCTGCAGGACGAGGCGACGTTGACCCCCGACGAGTTCGCCCGGTTCCTGGCGGCGCAGCCCGATCTGTCGCCGAAGGCCTGGCCGCGCCATGTCTGGATCGCCGACGCGCTGCCCAGCACCGCCACCAACAAGGTCCTCAAGCGCGAACTGGTCGCAATGGGTGTCGAACCGGCGGGTCGCACCCTGTGGAGGCGCGACGGGGGGACCTACCGCACGGTCTCCGCGCAGGAATAGTGCGTGCCGAATGCGCGTTTAGGCTGCTGGCGGTTGACCTGGCATAATTGACCGCCGTCACCTCGGTTCCGGTTCACGCCGCAGCCTCCCATCGCGGGAAGGGCGACCCGGGACCCCACGATCGAAGAGGAAACCATGAAATCAGGCATTCATCCTGACTACGTCGAGACCACCGTGCTGTGTGGCTGTGGTGCCAGCTTCACCACCCGCAGCACCAAGCAGAGCGGCCAGATCACTGTCGAGGTCTGCTCGCAGTGCCACCCGTTCTACACCGGCAAGCAGAAGATCCTCGACAGCGGCGGCCGCGTCGCCCGCTTCGAGAAGCGCTACGGCAAGCGCAAGACGACTGCCGACAAGTAGCCGTCCGAACGGCGCCCGCTCTGCTGCTGTACGCGCAGGCCGGGCGCCGTTTCGCGCATCGGGGCAAGACCAGACCAACCGCTGAGGAGGCGAGATGACCGAGACCGCACCGGCGATCGAGGCGATTCTTGCTGAATACGGTGAGCTGGAGCAGCGCCTCGCCGATCCCGAACTGCACGCCGACCCGGCCGCCGCCAAGAAGGTCGGCCGCCGTTTCGCGCAGATCTCGCCGATCGTGTCGACGTACCACAAGCTCGAGGCCGCCCGTGGCGACCTAGAAGCGGCACGGGAACTGGCCGCCGACGACGCGTCGTTCGCCGCCGAGGTCGACGAGCTCACGACCAAGGTCGCCGACCTCGACGACCGCCTGACCGACCTGCTGGCGCCGCGCGATCCGCACGACGCCGACGACATCGTGCTCGAGGTCAAATCCGGGGAGGGCGGCGAGGAGTCCGCGCTGTTCGCCGCGGATCTGGCCCGGATGTACATCAGGTACGCCGAGCGACACGGCTGGACGGTCACGATGCTGGGGGAGACGACCTCCGATCTCGGCGGCTACAAGGACGCGACGCTGTCGATCGCCGGCAAGGGTGACTCCGCCGACGGGGTGTGGTCGCGGCTGAAGTTCGAAGGCGGCGTGCACCGGGTGCAGCGGGTGCCGGTCACCGAATCCCAGGGCCGGGTGCACACCTCGGCGGCCGGGGTGCTGGTCTACCCCGAGCCCGACGAGGTCGAGCAGGTCCAGATCGACGAGTCCGACCTGCGCATCGACGTCTACCGGTCCTCGGGCAAGGGCGGCCAGGGCGTCAACACCACCGACTCCGCGGTCCGCATCACGCACCTACCCACCGGCATCGTCGTGACCTGCCAGAACGAGCGCTCACAGCTGCAGAACAAGGCGCGCGCCATGCAGGTGCTGGCGGCGCGGCTGCAGGCCCTGGCCGAGGAGCAGGCGTCGGCCGACGCCTCGGCCGACCGCGCCAGCCAGATCCGGACCGTGGACCGCAGCGAACGGATCCGTACCTACAACTACCCCGAGAACCGGATCGCCGACCACCGGATCAACTACAAGTCGCACAACCTCGACCAGGTGCTCGACGGCGACCTCGATCCGCTGTTCGACGCGCTGGCCGCAGCCGACAAGCAAGCCCGGCTGCAGAACACGTGAACGTAGCCGACCGGCCGGTGACCATGCGTCAGATGATCGACGACGCCGCGGCCGTGCTGGCCGCGGCCGGAGTCGGGTCCCCGCGGGTCGACGCCGAATTGTTGGCGGCCCATGTGACCGGGACCGAACGCGGCCGGGTGGCCTTCGTGCAGCCCGACGACGCCTTCGCCGCGCGCTACCGCGAGCTGGTCACCGCCCGC
>Ga0172382_10008168_pt1 | contig 14666 bp, 17 predicted proteins | sample Leawel138RmetaG_FD_122245 | JGI IMG/M metagenome (GOLD analysis project Ga0172382, IMG submission 122245) | Leachate microbial communities from a municipal landfill in Southern Ontario, Canada - Leachate well 138R metaG | ecosystem: Engineered > Solid waste > Landfill > Unclassified | place...
CCCTCACGCAGTCCTGCTCGAGAAAAAGCCCGCTGTTGCGGGCTTTTTGTTGTAGTGGGGCCATATTGCAGGTCTCCATGGGTCGGCGAATGGTCATAATTCCGACCCCGACCCAAGCTGCCCGCGACGGTTGTTGGGCTGCGGGTTACTGCCGAATGGAAGCCTCAGCCTTCGTGCATCTCGGCTAAGGAGGATTAGCGCGTCGCGCGGCGCTGGATGACGGGGTGAGGCACGACCTGTGCGGTCTTGCGTGGAACCGGGCACGGCGCCGGTTCAATGGCGAGAATCATGAACGTGTGGCTTGCGCCCGCGTCAAGACCGAAGCCGGCGGCGAAATCGCTCAGGTTCTCGCGTACGTCACGCATGGCGAGTTCCAGGGGCGAAATACGGGTGATGCGGGCGCTCTGCACGTGGCCTCCTGACAGCGATGGTCCGAAATATACATCGGCGCATCGCGGCCGGACTTGAGCCCGGGAGAGTAAAATCAGGGATGCTACGGGTGAAGGCGTGCGGAATCCGCCATGCGCAGCGGATTCCACCGAGTTTCAGCCCGCCATGTCGGCGGGCAGGTGTGGATGCAGGGCCTGCAACAGTCCCTTGAACACCTTGGGTGAGCCGGCCACCACGTTACCGGTTTCCAGGTACTGATGGTTGCCGCGAGCATCGCCCACCAGGCCACCGGCCTCCTGTACCAGCAGTACACCGGCCGCCATGTCCCACGCGCTCAAGCCAAATTCCCAGAAGCCGTCCATGCGGCCGGCGGCCACATAGGCCAAATCGAGGGATGCGGAACCGGCCCGCCGTATACCGGCGGTCTGCGGGAAGATCTCGCGGAAGGTATTCAGGTACAGTTCCAGGTTCTGGTGCTGGCGGAATGGAAATCCGGTACCGATGAGCGCACCTTCGAGACCGGTACGCTTGGTCACACGCATGCGGCGGTCATTCACCATGGCGCCACCGCCGCGCGAGGCAGTGAACAGCTCCTGGCGAATCGGGTCGTACACCACGGCATGCTCGATGCGGCCCTTGTGCTGGACCGCGATGGATACCGCGAAATGAGGGAAGCCGTGCAGGAAGTTGGTGGTGCCGTCCAGGGGGTCGATGATCCAGCGGAAATCACCGCTGCCCTGTTCCCCCGATTCCTCGCCCAGGATGGCGTGATCGGGATAGGCTTGGCGGATCACGTTGATGATCTCGCGCTCGGAATTGCGGTCGACCTCGCTCACGTAGTCGTTCTTCGACTTGCTGTCGACGGCGATGCGATCCACATGATCCACGGAACGGGCGATAATGTTGCCCGCCTTGCGCGCGGCGCGCACGGCGATGTTCAGCAGGGGATGCATGGGGACGGCCTCCGGTGGGGGTTCTGCACAAGGCGGCGTATTCTACGCGATCTTCCACGCGGTGCGGGAAAGAAGAATGAACCACGGGGAACACGGGGGATACGGGGAAATCAAGGGGTTTTGAGTTCCTGCGACCCTCCGAGCGACTCACGACGAGGGACAGAACGCACATCTCTTCCCCCCGTGTTCCCCGTGCCCCCCGTGGTTGATGGCTTTTTTCTTTCACTCGGTGACTCGATGAGTTTTGAAAATGTGCGCGTGGTGATGGTAGAGACCACGCATCCTGGGAATATCGGCGCGGCGGCGCGGGCCATGAAGAACATGTTCCTGTCGCGCCTGTATCTGGTGAATCCGAAGGTTTTTCCCCACGCGGAGGCCACGGCGCGGGCCTCGGGCGCCGATGACGTGCTGGCCAGGGCCAAGGTATGCGGGAGCCTGGAGGAGGCGGTGGCGGGGTGCGCCCTGGTGTTCGGGGCGAGCGCGCGACTGCGGCGCATCGACTGGCCCACGCTGGATGCGCGCGCGTGCGGCGAGAAGGCCGCGGCGGCGGCCCGCGGCGGTGAGGAGGTCGCCTTGGTGTTCGGGCGCGAATCCGCCGGACTCACCAACGGGGAGATGGATCGCTGCAACTACCTGGTGCACATCCCCAGCAACCCGCAATACAGCTCACTCAACATCGCCGCCGCCGTGCAGGTGTTCAGCTATGAGGTCGCCATGGGCCTGGGGGCGACCGTGCCGGCCCAAGCCCAGGATGAGCGCGCCTCGGCCGAGGAGGTGAATGGCTTCTACCGCCACTTGGAGCAGGCCCTGGTGGACATCCGCTTCCTCGACCCGGACAACCCGCGTCAACTCATGCGCCGTCTCAAGCGCCTGTTCAACCGTGCCGAATTGGACAAGACCGAGGTTCAGATCCTGCGCGGCATCCTGACAGCCGCCCAGAAACAGGCCGACGCTAAATAACCCCATTATTTATCGGCTGGGGTCTTGTGTTTCAGCTCATAGCCGATAAGAATAATCAAGAATTCTTCAGGACCCCCTGATGTTCGAACGACTGCGTGAAGACGTCCGTTGCGTATTCGAGCGGGACCCGGCCGCGCGCAACATGTTCGAGGTGCTCACCACCTATCCCGGTGTGCACGCGGTGCTCATACACCGCGCGGCACATCGCCTGTGGAACGCTGGCTGGAAGTGGCTGGCGCGGGCACTCTCGACCCTGGGGCGCTGGCTTACCGGCATCGAGATCCATCCGGGTGCAACCATTGGGCGTCGTTTTTTCATCGACCACGGCATGGGCGTGGTGATCGGCGAGACGGCGGTGATCGGTGACGATTGCACCCTTTATCACGGCGTTACCCTCGGCGGCACCAGCTGGGACAAGGGCAAGCGCCACCCGACCCTGGGTAACGACGTGGTGGTGGGGGCAGGGGCCAAGGTGCTCGGTCCCATCACCCTGGGTGACGGCACGCGCGTGGGTTCCAACGCAGTGGTGGTCAAGGACGTGCCCATGGGCGCCACGGTGGTGGGCGTGCCCGGGCGCATCGTGAGCCGCCGCGACGAGGCACAGGAGCAGCGCCGCAACGCCTTTGCACAGAAGATCGGCTTCGATGCCTACGGCGTGACCAACGACATGCCGGACCCGGTGGCGCAAGCCATTAATTGCATGCTCGACCACATGCACGCCATGGATGCCAAGGTCGAGCACATGTGCAAAGTGATCAAGGGGCTGGGGGTCGAGGACCTCGGGACGGAACTGCCGGATCTGGGTTCGTGCGAAATCCGCACGGGCGAGGAGGGCACGGGCGGCGCCGAGTCCGCCGAAGAGACCAGGCAGGCGTAAAAGTAATAGTTGACTGAAATGGTCGGCATTGCTAACTTAAACGCCAGCTTGCAACGTTAACCTGTTTTTAGGGGCGATACAAACATGAGGCTGACGACCAAAGGCCGCTATGCGGTCACCGCGATGCTCGACCTGGCCCTGCATTACAACCAGGGACCGATCACGCTGGCCGACATTTCCCAGCGCCAGGGCATCTCCCTCTCGTATCTGGAACAGCTGTTTTCAAAGCTCCGCAAGAACGGTCTGGTTGACAGTGCACGCGGCCCGGGCGGCGGCTATCGGCTCAGCCGCGACGCGGCGGAGATCTGCGTGGCCGACGTGATCACGGCAGTGGACGAAAAGGTCGACGCCATGCGTTGTGGCGGCAAGGGCAACTGCCAGGATAACGGCAAGTGCCTCACCCACGAACTTTGGTGTGACCTCAGCAACCAGATTTACGAATTCCTCAAGGGCATCGACCTGGCCCAACTGGTGGAACGCCAGGGGGTGAGGGAAGTGGCGGCCCGCCAGGACCAGCGTGTGGTGGGCATGGGCGAGGCCAAGGTCGCACACTGATTTTTCAGGGCGCCAGCCTTGACCATCTATTTCGACCACAACGCCACCACACCCATCGACCCGCGGGTGCTGATGGCCATGGAGCCCTATCTGCGAGGGGCCTATGGCAACGCCTCCAGCATTCACCGCCTGGGGCGTCTGTCGCGCGCGGCGGTGGAGCGGGCCCGCGAGCAGGTAGCGGCCTTGCTGGGTGCCCACCCCGAGCAGGTGGTGTTTACCAGTGGTGGTACCGAGGCCAACAATGCCGCGCTCAAGGGCGTGGCGGCGGCGACTCCTGGCGGGACCGTGCTGGTGAGCGCCATCGAGCATGCCTCCGTGCTGGAGACGGCCGCGGGCCTCGGCCCCTTCGGCTGGCAGCATGAGCTGCTGCCGGTGAGTGATGACGGCCGTGTGAAGCCAGAGACCCTGGCGGCGGCACTCACGCCCGCGGTGCGCCTGGTGTCCGTCATGTGGGCGAACAACGAGACCGGTGTCGTGCACGACCTGCCGCAGCTTGCGCAGTCTGCCAAGGCCGCCGGCGCGCTGTTTCATACCGATGCGGTACAGGCGGCAGGCAAGATCCCGGTCGATTTCGCCGCCAGCGGTGCCGATCTGCTGTCCATCTCAGGTCATAAACTGTACGGCCCCAAGGGTGTGGGCGCACTGTTGGTAGGACGAAACGTGGTACTCACACCGCTGGTGCACGGCAGCACCCAGGAAAAAGGGCGCCGCGGCGGCACCGAGAATGTGGCAGGCATCGTCGGCCTGGGTACAGCAGCGGAGATCGCGGCGCGCGAAATGGCTGAGCGTGCCGTCCGCCTGAAGGCGCTGCGCGAGCGCCTGGAAGCCCAACTGGCAGAACGCCTGCCCGAGGCCGTGGTGTTTGCACAGCACACCGAGCGCCTGGCCAACACGGTTTTTCTCGCCATCCCGGGCGTGGACGGGGAAACATTGCTCATGAACATGGACCGTCGTGATATCGCGCTCTCGGCGGGGGCGGCTTGTGCCGGCGCCCGCGAGCCCAGCCACGTGCTGCGTGCCATGGGCGTGGAACACGAACTGGCCCGGGGCGCCGTGCGCGTGAGCCTCGGGCACGACAACAACGAGGCGGACGTGGATGCGCTGGTGACGGCCCTGGTGACCGAACGCGACGCGCTGCGTGCAAGCGCCTGGGTGTAATTGAATCGACCGTTCTGCGGTCGCGAGTGGAGACCACGATGAGAACACCGATTTACTTGGACTATTCGGCCACCACACCAGTGGACCCACGGGTGGCCGAAAAGATGTGCCGCTATCTGACCCTGGAAGGCGGCCTGTTCGGCAATCCGGCCTCGCGTTCCCACCCGTTCGGCTGGGATGCGGAGGCCGCCGTGGAGGAGGCGCGTCGCCACGTCGCGGCGCTGCTGAACGCCGATCCCAAGGAGATCATCTTCACCTCGGGCGCCACCGAGTCCGACAACTTGGCCATCAAGGGCGTGGCCCAGTTCTATCGCAAGAAGGGCCAGCACATCATCACCTGCAAGACCGAGCACAAGGCCGTGCTGGATACCTGCCGCGCCCTCGAGCGCGACGGCTTCGAAGTCACCTACCTGGACCCGGAGCCCGACGGCCTGGTGGACCTGAAAAAGCTCGAAGCGGCCTTGCGACCGGACACCATCCTGGTGTCCATCATGCACGTGAACAATGAAATCGGCGTCGTTCAGGACATCGCCGCCATCGGTGAGCTGACCCGTGCCCGCGGCATCCTGTTTCACGTGGATGCCGCCCAGAGTGCCGGCAAGGTCGAGATCGACGTGCAGAACATGAAGGTGGACCTCGTCTCCCTGTCTGCCCACAAGATCTACGGCCCCAAGGGCATCGGTGCCTTGTACGTGCGTCGCAAGCCGCGTGTGCGCCTGGAGGCGCAGATGCATGGTGGCGGCCACGAGCGCGGCATGCGCTCAGGCACCCTGGCTACCCATCAGATCGTGGGTATGGGTGAGGCCTTCCGTATCGCCCGCGAAGAAATGGCCGAGGAAAATCAACGTATTCGCCGCCTGCACGAGCGCATGATGGCGGGTTTCGGTGACATAGAAGAAGTCTACGTGAATGGCAGCCTGGAGCACCGGGTGCCACACAATCTGAACGTGAGCTTCGCCTTCGTCGAGGGTGAATCGCTCATGATGGCCCTCAAGGACCTGGCTGTTTCTTCCGGCTCGGCCTGCACCTCAGCCAGCCTGGAGCCGTCCTATGTGCTGCGTGCCCTGGGCCGCCCCGACGAACTGGCCCACAGCTCCATCCGTTTCAGCATCGGCCGCTTTACCACCGAAGAGGATGTGGACTACGCCGTGAAGCTCATCCACGAGAAAATCGGCAAGCTGCGCGCCCTGTCCCCGCTGTGGGACATGTTCAAGGAGGGTGTGGATCTGTCCAAGGTGCAGTGGGCCGCCCACTGATCTGGTACCATTTGCGCCCCTTCTGGGGCAGCTAGCGAGCGGAGAAACGCCATGGCATACAGCGACAAGGTCCTCGACCACTACGAAAACCCGCGCAACGTGGGCGCATTCGACAAGGACGACACCACAGTAGGCACCGGCATGGTAGGCGCGCCGGCCTGCGGCGACGTCATGCGCCTGCAGATCAAGGTCAACGAGCAGGGCGTGATCGAGGACGCCTGTTTCAAGACCTACGGCTGCGGTTCCGCCATTGCCTCCAGCTCCCTCGTGACCGAGTGGGTCAAGGGCAAGAGCCTGGATGAGGCCGCCCAGATCAAGAACACCCAGATCGCCGAAGAACTGGCGCTGCCGCCGGTGAAGATCCACTGCTCGGTGCTCGCCGAGGACGCCATCAAGGCGGCCATCGCCGATTTCAAGGCGAAGCGTGGCGACAAGAGCAACGTGGCGTAGGAGAGCATTCATGGCCGTAACCCTGACTGAACGCGCCGCCGAGCGTGTGCAGAAATTCCTCGCCAATCGCGGCAAGGGCGTGGGCTTGCGCCTGGGCGTGAAGACTTCGGGCTGCTCGGGTATGGCCTACGTGCTCGAATTCGCCGATGACGTGCACGACGAAGACCAGGTATTCGAGTGTCACGGTGTGAAGGTGATCATCGACGCCAAGAGCATGCTCTACCTGGACGGCACCGAGGTGGACTTCGCGAAGGAGGGATTGAACGAAGGCTTCAAGTTCAACAATCCCAACGTGAAGGCCGCCTGCGGCTGTGGTGAGAGCTTCAGCGTCTGACACCATGGTCATGCCCACCAGCAACTACTTCGAGCTGTTCGGCCTACCGGTCGGGTTCGACGTGGACGGTGAGGCCTTGGCACTGCGCTACCGCGACTTGCAGCGCGCGCTGCATCCGGATCGCTTTGCCGGCGCTTCGGACCAGGAACGCCGTCTGTCCGTGCAGCAGGCCGCCCAGGTGAACGAGGGCTTCCGCGTGCTCAAGGCGCCGCTGGCACGGGCGCGCTACCTGCTCGAGTTGCGCGGCCTGCCGGTAGATGACCGCGACACCTCCATGGACCCCGCGTTCCTCATGGAGCAGATGGAACTGCGCGAGGCCCTGGCCGAGGTGTCCGCGGCGAAAGACCGCTTTCTTGCCCTGGAGCACGTGCGTGACGAGATCGAGACGCGCGAGCGCGGGCTCATCGCGGATCTGCGTCGGCATTTCGCAGATCCCGACCCTTCCTCCCTCGAACAGGCGCGCCAGGACGTGCGCAAACTGCAGTTTATGCAGCGTCTCCTCAGTGAGGCAGAGGAACTCGAGGAGAAACTGGTTCACGAATCCGAGATTTCGGACTGACAGAAGATTCCCATGGCCCTGCTTCAGATCAGCGAACCCGGACAGTCGGCCGCACCGCATCAGCATAGGCGCGCGGCAGGCATCGACCTGGGCACCACCAATTCCCTCGTGGCCACCGTACGCAGCGGCATGGCCGAGACCCTTCCCGACGAAAATGGCCGTTACCTGCTGCCTTCCGTGGTGCGTTTCCTCGCGAATGGCGGGCGCGTCGTGGGCCATGCCGCCAAGGCCGAGGCCAGCCGCGACCCGCTATCCACCATCGTCTCCGTGAAGCGCCTCATGGGTCGGGGCCTGGCCGACATCAAGAGCCTGGGTTCGCGCCTGCCATACGAGTTCGTAGACACCGATTCCGCCGTACCGCGCCTGCACACCGCCGGCGGCGACGTGAGCCCGGTGGAGGTTTCCGCCGAGGTGTTGAAGGCCCTCAAGGAGCGCGCCGAGCATTCCCTGGGCGGTGAACTTACCGGGGTGGTGATTACGGTGCCGGCCTATTTTGACGATGCCCAGCGCCAGGCCACCAAGGATGCCGCACGCCTCACCGGTCTCAACGTGCTGCGCCTGCTCAACGAACCCACCGCCGCAGCCGTGGCCTACGGGCTGGATCGCAAGCCCGAAGGCGTCATGGCAGTCTATGACCTGGGCGGCGGCACCTTCGACTTTTCCATCCTGCGCCTGAACAAGGGCGTGTTCGAGGTGCTGGCCACCTCGGGTGATTCGGCCCTGGGCGGCGACGACATGGATCGCGTGCTTGCCGAGTGGATCATGAAGCAGGCAGGCATCGCCGATGATGCCGACCATGCCCAGTTGCGCCGCCTCATGCGCGACGCGTGTGCCGCGAAGGAGACGCTGACCAATGCAGACGTGGCTGAACTGAAGCTGGAACTCTCCGACGGCAGCCACTGGGAAGGCACCCTTACCCGCGACCAGTTCGAGACCCTCATGGAGCCACTGGTACGCAAGACCCTGGCCCCCTGTCGGCGTGCCCTGCGCGATGCCGGCGTCGAGGCCCGCGAGATACAGGATGTGGTGATGGTGGGCGGTTCCACCCGTGTGCCCCTGGTGCGGCGCATGGTGGGTGAGTTCTTCCAGTGCGAGCCCCTGGTGGACATCGACCCCGATCAGGTCGTCGCCATCGGTGCCGCCCTGCAGGCCGATGTGCTGGTGGGCAACAAGCCCGATCACGAAATGCTGTTGCTGGACGTCATCCCCCTGTCCCTGGGACTCGAGACCATGGGCGGTCTGGTGGAGAAGGTCATCCCGCGCAACACCACCATCCCGGTGGCGCGCGCCCAGGACTTCACCACCTTCAAGGACGGCCAGACCGCACTGTTGGTGCATGTGGTGCAGGGCGAACGCGAACTGGTAAGCGATTGTCGCTCGTTGGCGCGCTTCGAATTGCGCGGTATCCCCCCCATGATGGCCGGCGCCGCGCGCATCCGGGTCACCTTCCAGGTGGACGCCGATGGTCTGCTTTCCGTGAGTGCCCGGGAGATGACCTCCGGCGTGGAGGCGAGCATCCAGGTAAAGCCCTCCTACGGCCTCACCGACAACGAAATCGAGAACATACTGCGCGACTCCCTGTCCCATGCCCACGAGGACATGGACGCGCGCACCCTGCGCGAACAGCAGGTGGAGGCCGACCGTGTGGTCGAGGCGCTGGAATCCGCCCTTGCCAATGACGGTGATGCCCTGTTGTCCAAGGATGAACGCGCCGAACTGGAAGCCGCCATGCAGCGTGTGCGTGAGGCGCGTCAGGGCGATGACCACCGTGCCATCCGGCGTGCCGTGGACGAGTGCAACAAGGCCAGCACCGAATTCGCCGCCCGCCGCATGAACGCCAGCATCCAGAAGGCCCTCGCCGGCCGCGCCCTGGACGAGATCGAAGGTTCTTCGAACTGACGGTGGCTGAAAAGCGCAAACACGGGGGACACGGGGAACACGGGGATCGAATGATGTTGGATGGTCATCGTGTTCAGAACCACAGTGCTGATGCAGAGCAGCGTGGATTCAAGCCCTTGATGCCCCCGTGTTCCCCGTGTTCTCCGTGTTAAGGCTTTTTAACCATGCCGAAGATCATTTTTCTGCCCCATGAGACGCTCTGCCCCGAGGGGGCGGTGGTGGAGGCCGAGCCGGGGACCAGCATCCTTGATGCCGCCCTGGAGGAAGGCATCGAGATCGAGCATGCCTGCGAGAAGTCCTGCGCCTGCACCACCTGTCACGTCATCGTTCGGGAAGGCTACGAATCTTTGAACGAAGCCGAAGAGGGTGAAGAAGACATGCTGGACAAGGCCTGGGGTCTGGAACCCGAATCGCGGTTGTCCTGCCAGGCCGTCGTCGGTGAGGAGGACCTGGTGGTCGAGATCCCCAAATACACCATCAACCTGGCCTCGGAGAAGCACTGATGAGCCTCAAGTGGACCGACGTCAACGACATCGCCATCGACCTCGATGAGGCCCATCCGGACGTGGACCCGAAGTACGTCCGTTTCACCGACCTCCATGCCTGGGTGATTGCCCTCCCCGCATTCTCCGACGACCCGAGCCACTCCAACGAAAAGATCCTCGAAGCCATCCAGATGGCGTGGATTTCCGAGCGGGATTGAAGAGAAAGCTCAAACACGGGGAACACGGGGAACAACAAATCACATGAGGGTCGACGCTGGAGCAGGCTAAGCCCGCGAAAAGGCCGGGTGCAAGAACATCGTGGCCTGAGGCCGCTCCCACCCCACATGTAATCCGTCCCCGTGTCCCCGTGTTAATGCCTTTCAACCACCGCCCGACCGCTGGCGAGGCCGCCTGGACCCGCGTATGATCGCGGGTTTGTCGCGTTTTGACCCCGAACAAGAAGCTAACGAACGGAGAATTAGATGGCCATTGAGCGCACCCTTTCCATCATCAAGCCCGACGCGGTTGCCAAGAACGTGATCGGCGAGATCTATGCCCGCTTCGAGAAGGCCGGCCTGAAGATCGTGGCCGCCAAGATGAAGCACCTGTCGAAGGCCGAGGCCGAAGGTTTCTACGCCGTGCACAAGGAGCGCCCCTTCTTCAACGACCTGGTGAGCTTCATGATTTCCGGCCCGGTGATGATCTCTGTGCTCGAAGGCGAGAATGCCGTGGCCGCGCACCGTGACATCATGGGTGCCACCGACCCGAAGAAGGCCGCGCCCGGAACCATCCGCGCCGATTTCGCTCAATCCATTGATGAGAACGCCGTGCACGGCTCCGATGCCCAGGAAACCGCGCGCAACGAAATCGCTTATTTCTTTGCCGCCACGGAGCTCTGCCCCCGCACCCGCTGAGGGTGAATCAGGTCGCATGCCCGACACGCAGGAAAAAATCAATCTGCTGGGCCTGACCCGGCGCGACATGGAGGCCTTCTTCACCGACATGGGGGAGAAGGCCTTCCGCGCCTCTCAGGTCATGAAGTGGATCTACCACCACGGTATCACCGAGTTCGATGCCATGACCGATCTCGGCAAGGCTCTGCGCGCCAAGCTGAACGCGCGCGCCGAGATCCGTCTGCCCGAAGTGGCGGTGGACGCCCCGTCGCGCGACGGCACGCGCAAGTGGGTGCTGCGCCTGGGCTGCGATCAGGGCGTCGAATGCGTGTTCATCCCCGAGGACGACCGCGGTACCCTGTGCGTGTCATCCCAGGTGGGCTGCACGCTCAATTGCAGTTTCTGCTCCACGGCCCGCCAGGGCTTCAACCGCAACCTGACCACGGCGGAGATCGTCGGCCAGGTGCTGCTCGCCGCCATCACCCTCGGCATCCCCGAGAACAAGGGCGAGCGCGTGGTGACCAACGTGGTGATGATGGGCATGGGCGAGCCGCTCATGAACTTCGACGCGGTGGTGAAGGCCATGGACATCATGCAGGACGACGTGGCCTTCGGCATCTCCCGCCGCCGCGTGACGCTCAGCACCGCCGGGGTGGTGCCTGCCATCTATCGGCTGCGCGAATACTCCGATGTGAGTCTCGCCGTTTCGCTGCACGCCCCCGACGACGCCTTGCGCGACGAGCTCGTGCCCATCAACCGCAAGTATCCCATTGCCGAGTTGCTGGCGGCCTGCCGCGCCTACGTGGACGAGCGCGCCCACCGCCGCGTGACCATCGAATACGTGATGCTCGACGGCATCAACGACACCCCGGAGCATGCCCGCGCGCTGGTGAAGCTGCTGCGCGACGTGCCCTGCAAGATCAACCTGATCCCGTTCAACCCCTTCCCCGGCAGTCCCTATAGGCGCTCCTCGCGCCAGGCTGTCGAACGCTTCCAGGACATTCTCATCCAATCCGGGTATACCACCATCACCCGCAAGACCCGCGGCGATGACATCGCCGCGGCCTGCGGCCAGTTGGTAGGTGCGGTCCAGGACCGCACGCGGCGCCGCGGGCGGCTCATGGACATACCGGTTAGGAGTGCTACGTGATGAAGATGTCTGTCACCGTCCTGGCGGCGGTGCTGCTGTTGTCTGCCTGTTCCGGCATGCCCACGCGCGACACCCGTTCCGCCCAGCTGAATGCCGAACTCGGTCTGCGCTACATGCTGCAGGGCCAGAATGAGATAGCGCTGGAGAAGCTCACCCGCGCCCTGGAGCAGGATCCCAAGTCGGCCGTTGCCCATCACTATCTTGCCGAGCTCTACCGGCGCCTCGGTGAGAGCGAGGATGCCGATCGCCATTTCCGCAGGGCGATCGACCTCGACGAGGGGAATTCCAGCCTCCACAACAACTACGGCGTGTTTCTCTGCAACGCGAAGCGCTACCAGGAATCCGAGCAACAGTTCCTGAAGGTGCTGGAAAACCCCGTCTACGCCGGTCGTTCCCAGACGCTCGAGAATCTGGGCGTGTGCATGCGTGACGCCGGCAACCCGGCCAAGGCCAGGGACTACTTCCACAAGACCCTGCAGGTCAATCCCAAGTCGTCCATTGCACTGCTCGGCATGGCCGGGCTGAGTCACGCCGCTGGTAACCCCCTCTCAGCCCGCGCCTACCTCGAGCGCTACAACGAAATTGGTCCGCACACCCCCGAATCGCTGTGGCTGGGCGTGCGCGTGGAGCGTGCGCTGGGCAACAAGGGTGCGGCGGGCAGCTATGGCCTGTTACTCAAGAACCGGTTTCCCGGCTCGGAAGAGGCGGGACGATATCTGAGGAGCGAATAGCCGTGAGCGAGACGTTGGACATCGAAGTGGTCAACGTATCGGCCGGTCCGGGCCGGCGGCTTGCCGAGGCGCGTGAGGCGCAGGGGCTTGCACGGGAAGATGTGGCCGGGCAACTGCGCCTGAGCCTGCAGACCGTCCAATCACTTGAGAATGACGATTACGAGCAGTTGCCGCCTGCCGCCTTCGTGAGCGGCTATTTGCGCAGTTATGCGCGCCTGCTGGGTCTGCCCGAGCAGGAGATCCTTGATCGCTTTGCCGAGGTCGGCGCCGAAAAGACCCCGCCAGTGGGCGTCGTGGCGCGCAGCCAACCGGTGCAGATGCGCGCCAGCGATCCCGGGGTACGCGTGGTCACGTACCTGGTATTCGGTGGCCTGATTCTGCTGTCTACCCTGTGGTGGGTAGCCCAGCACGATGCAGTGGAGCCGGCGCCCGCCAGTGAGGCGATGACGGCTGTCTCTGCTGAACCTGAGCCGGCACCGGTCGCCGCACCGGCTGTGCCGGCCGGCGAGGACACGCCCGAGGTGGACGCGTTGGCCATGCCTGCGATCAGTGCGCCGCTCCCGGATACGACCGCCGGGAGCGTGCCGTCCCCGGTGGCGACCACGCCGACACCTGCAACGCCGGTTGCCCCGGTGACGGTCCCGACACCGGCGGCGCAGCCCGAGCCCGAGTCCGAGCCGGTTGCCGCTGCCGCTGAACCGGCGGCACCGCCACCTATCCCGCTCACCGCCAACATGCCGCAGTCCAAGCTGGAGATCGCCTTCGCGGGTGACTGCTGGGCCGAGGTCACCGATGCCGCCGGCCGCCTGCTGGCTTATGACCTGTTCCAGAACGGCCGCACCCTGGTACTGCGTGGCGAGGCACCCTTCAAGGTGTTTTTCGGCTATTCACCTGCCGCGCAGGTGAGCCTGAACGGTGAGGTGTTCGATCACAGCCCGTACCAGCGCCGCAATGACACCGCCCGTTTCCGTGTCGGCAGCGCCGACGACAACGCCGCCCGGACCGACTGATGCACCAGCAAAACCCCATCCGCCGGCGCGTCTCGCGCCGCATCATGATCGGCAACGTGCCGGTGGGCGGCGACGCGCCCATCTCGGTGCAGAGCATGACCAACACCGAGACCACCGACGTGGCCGCCACCGTGGCCCAGGTGCGCGCGCTGGAGAAGGTCGGCGCCGACATCGTGCGCATCTCCGTACCCTCGCTGGAGGCCGCCGAGGCCTTCGGGGCGATCAAGCAGCAGGTGAGCGTGCCGCTGGTGGCGGACATCCACTTCGATCACCGCATCGCCCTGCGCGTGGCCGAGCTGGGCGTGGACTGCCTGCGCATCAACCCCGGCAACATCGGCCGCGAGGACCGCGTGCGCGCGGTGGTGGAGGCGGCCCGCGAGCGCGGCATTCCCATCCGCATCGGCGTGAACGCCGGCTCGCTGGAAAAGGACCTGCAGAAGAAGTATGGCGAACCCACGCCCGAGGCCCTGGTGGAATCGGCGCTGCGCCACATCGAGATCCTGGAGAAGCTGAACTTCCCCGACTTCAAGGTGAGCCTCAAGGCCTCCGACGTGTTCCTCACCGTGGAGGCCTACCGCCAGCTCGCCGGGCAGATCGAACAGCCCCTGCACCTGGGCATCACCGAGGCCGGCGGTTTCCGCTCGGGCGCGGTGAAGTCCGCCATCGGTCTCGGCATGCTGCTGGCCGAGGGCATCGGCGACACCCTGCGCGTGTCCCTCGCTGCCGATCCCGTGGAAGAGATCCGCGTGGGCTTCGACATCCTCAAGAGCCTGCGCCTGCGCAGCAAGGGCATCAATCTCATCGCCTGCCCGTCGTGCTCGCGCCAGAACTTCGACGTCATCGCCACCGTCAACGCCCTGGAGCAGCGGCTCGAAGACGTCACCGAACCCATGGACGTGGCGGTGATCGGCTGCGTGGTCAACGGCCCGGGCGAGGCCCGCGAAGCCGACATCGGCCTCGCCGGCGGCCAGCCCAACCTGCTCTACCTGGGCGGCGAACCCCACCA
>Ga0172382_10008169_pt1 | contig 14665 bp, 15 predicted proteins | sample Leawel138RmetaG_FD_122245 | JGI IMG/M metagenome (GOLD analysis project Ga0172382, IMG submission 122245) | Leachate microbial communities from a municipal landfill in Southern Ontario, Canada - Leachate well 138R metaG | ecosystem: Engineered > Solid waste > Landfill > Unclassified | place...
CCAGCAAAACTAACAGCCAAGGTTATACGCGTCCCGTAAACGAGCCTTGTAAATGTATCTCTACCCAAATCATCTGTACCTAACCAGTGTTCCTTGCTAATTGGTTGCCGCGTATTTCTAAGATCAATCGCATAAGGATCTTTCCTAAAAATGATTGGACCTAAAATGGCAATTAGAACGAAGAACAGCAATATAAAGGCGCTAACCACGGCCATTTTTCTTCGTATGAATCTCTTGAAGGTGTTTTTGCGCATATCTTCCTCTACTCGTATTTCACGCGTGGGTCAATAACTCCATAGAGCACGTCAACGATTGTATTGATTGTTATGAAAGTTGCTGCCAGAATGAGCACACAACCTTGAACCACTGGATAATCTCGATCGAGCACTCCCTGGACAAGTAGCCTACCCAAACCATTGATCGAAAATACCGTCTCTGTTAGTGTGGCACCAGCAAGGAGTGAACCGAACCTTAATCCAATTAATGTAATTACTGGAATGAGTGCATTCTTCAACGCGTGTGAATAGATAATTGTGTGGCGTTTTATCCCGCGACTCCGGGAAGTGCGAATATAGTCCTGGCTCAATACATCTAGCATCGATGAGCGAGTTGTTCTGGCGATCATCCCAACTGCACTGCTTCCCAACGCAATAGAAGGAAGTATGTAATGTAATGAACTGCTAGCTCCCACACTTGGTAGCCAGCCGAGTTTCAAAGAAAACAAAAGCATCAGAAGAAAGCCAACAAAGAAAATTGGAGCAGAAACGGACACCAGAGAAATAACCATTAAAAGGTTGTCGCTAAATTTGCTTCGGTTCACGGCCGAAACGATACCCATCAGCATACCGACAGTGGTGGAAAAGATCGTTGCAAGTATCGACAATTTCAACGTGATAGGATACCTCGACTTGATTTCGGACATAACAGGTCGTTGGCTTTTAATCGACGAGCCCAAGTCACCTCTTGCCAAATTCTTCATATAGTTGAGATATTGAAGAGGTAGAGGATCATTCAGGCCTAGTCTTTCACGCATTGCTTCGGCCTCTTGAGGGTCCGCATCCATTCCAAGAATCGTGTAAACAGGATCTCCTGGAATCAAACGGGTCATGAAAAATACCAGTATCGACACAATGAGCAGGACTGGAATCATTTGAAAAATCCGCTTGATGATGTATCTAAGCACTATTACTCTCTTTATTGATGATTGGAGAAGCGGGTTGGCTTCATTCTCCCGCTTCTCCTATGTCTCTATCCTCGATGGTGAGAATTATCTGGTAAATGTAAGTCTTGCCCTATTTCGGAATCCTTACGTGTCTGAAGTTAGCAACTAGGTTGGGAGGATAAAGAATGCCTTGCATGCCAGCTTTTGAAACAAGAATGTGATATTGATCGTAGAGCCAGAACCCACCTGGATCTTCAAGATAGAGAATCTCGTTCACACGCTGGTACATTTTTTCTCTTTCAACCTGATCGGTCATGCCCGCAGCTTTATTCAGCAGTTCCCAGACTTCTTCGTTCTCATAGAAACCATAATTCCTTCGAGCTGTTTCATTTTCCCATTCGCCGAATATGACACGTAACTCGCCGTCACTGTCGGCAACTGCATAGCCACCTCCCATTATAAAAATGGGCATGTCGAATTTTTCTTTTGGAGTAGTCATCGTCGAATCAATGAAAGGACTCCATTCCTCCACTTCAATAGTGCAGTCTATTCCAATCTCTGCCAGTTGCGCTGCAATCACTTCCGCAACCTGCGTTCCTTTTGCGTACCTATCCGTTGTCACGATTTTTGTCTTAAACCCGTCAGGGTAGCCTGCTTCATCTAGCAGTTTCTTAGCGAGTTCCAAATCCCGCTCGATCACACCCAAGTTGACATAGCCGAAAGTAAGTGTCGATACCGAACACGTAGGCAGCTCACCAATGCCGGCAAACAACCCCTCAAGTATTGCCTCGCGATCGATAGCATGCACAATGGCTTGACGCACTTTTGTATTCGAGATGATTTCATCATTGCAACCGAAACGCATCAGTCGTTGGTTTACAGTCAAACGCCGCATTACTTCAAAATCATCATTTTTCTCAATGATAGCCAGGTCTTCTGCTTGCAAGCTATCGGTAATATCAATTTCACCGGTCTCCAATGCAATCATGCGCGCGGACGCCTCGGGAATTACCCTAAATATCAGGCGTTCAGCCCCGGCTGGTTCTCCAAAATATTCATCGAAACGGACACACTCGATTTCTGAATCTCTATCCCACCTTACATATTTGTAAGGTCCAGTTCCATTCGTGCTTTCAACTGTCGTACCATAAAGTGCACCATATTCCTCGATATCTTCGGCAGATAAAACAGCCGTCTTGATATCACAAAGTGTACGTTCTAGTACACCGTAAGGCGACTTCGTGATTGCCACAAAAGTATAATCGTCCTTAGCATAACAGTCTTCCATGACCGTTAAGGGGGCTACCAAAGCATTATTATCTGGATTCATGTAAAATTTCCAAGTAGCTTCAAAATCGTGCGCCGTCATCTCTTTTCCGTTGTGAAATTTCACACCTTTTTTGAGATTGAAGGTCCAAGTCACTTCATCATCTGCAACTTCCCAGGATTCTGCTAAATCGCCTACGACATTATAGTCATTATCCCATTTAAGCAGACTATTGTAACCGACTAATGCGACAGCTTCAGAATTTGTTCCATTTTGCAAATGTGGGTTAAGAATCCATGCATCTGCACTGTGAGCAAATATGATTGTGTCTTTGTATTCGATGCCATTTGTATCGGATTCCTGCGTTTCACCGCTCGTTTTCGAAATTGCAGAATCTTTCCCATCGTTGGCTGGTTTTGAGCCTTCACTACATGCGGCCACGCTCATTATCAACAACATTGATAATAATAGCGCGGTTATCAAGCTCACATGCTTTTTCATTTTTACCTCCATCACGATCAATTTTTCATTTCTTCCATACTTTGCCAAAGACACGTAAAGCGTTATTGCCCAGTACTTTGCCAATATCTTCTGTTGAAAATCTCCTCCTCTCCATAGCTTCAACCAAGTTTTCCCACTCACTGTATTTGCTGAAACCCTTGACCTGCTTATTGCTGATACCAAACGCACCAAAGAAATCCGGTAATGTTCTGGCAAACTCAGTACGGCCCATTTTGTGAATTAACGTCGGCTCAACGAAACGATCTGTCCCAACGCCCACATGATCAATACCAATTTTGTCGGCGATATACATAATATGATCAATGAAATCATTGACATCTGGAACATATCCAGGCTTATCGGTGGTAAAGACACTGTGTGGACATAGGCCGATGACTCCGCCGTTTTTACCGAGCGCAACAATCTGTTCGTCAATCAAATTTCTTGTATTCTTGCATAATGCCATAGCATTTGAATGTGAAAAAATAACGGGAGCCTCTGACATTCGCAGAACATCGAGCGATGTTTGCGTACCAACGTGGGATAAATCGATAAGCATTCCCGTCCTATTCATCTCATACACCATTTGTTGACCTAACCGAGTAATGCCAAAATCTTTCGGTTCAAAAGTACCACTGCCGACTAGTGTATCCTGGTTGTAGGTGAACTGAACGATTAAGAGACCAAGTTGCCTGGCAATTGAAATGAGGCGGATATCGCCACCAAAAATATCTGATCCTTGTGTGCTGAGAATTACCCCAAGCTTCCCTTCGGATTGCACCATTTCGATATCAGAAAAGTTCTGTATTAATTTTACGCGATCGGGTAGCGTATCTTCTAGTAACTGGTATGTATAAACTTGTTCTAGAAAGTCATAGAAACTGCGTCTGCTATATGTGTCGGCGACAATCGTCGTACTCACCGCAGAAACACCACTTTCAAGGAGAATATCGATCAAAGAACGGTTGTCTTCTGTGTTCAGTGGCGGATCCTCCAGCAAATCATGAAAAAGCAGATCGACAACAAAATGTTCTGTAAGTTTTTTTGTGTTATTCATGGGAAACCTCAGCTACACCAGCTTTTCTTTCATTTATTTATCTGAAATCCAATTTATCATGCAGCATTATCGAATACAAATTCACAATATTTATCGATCTATTCCATTACTCTATAGCCTCATCCTTACCTACCTGAAATCAATCGAAAATTTTGAGCAAAAATATTTCTTGATGAAAAGTAATATTGTCAGAGTCTAGACAAAAATTATCGGTTGAGATCCATTATCAATAGTATTTATGATCTAAGTCTTAGCATAAGGAAATATTGCATTATTATGCAGTAGTCTATCGCTCGGATCAAATACGGTCTTTTCAAATACGGTCTTTCGAAACAGTAGCTCGGCATCAGTTCCATAATTGGAACAAGGCCTTCTTGTCGTCGCCATGGCGTAAAAGAAATTTGAACTTTGCCTAGTAAAAGCAATTGCTTAACCTAAAATGATCGTTATGTTCCATGTATAGCGCTAGTGATTGTGTGTGTGAAATAGAGGAAAAATCTTATGTTGGTTGTCCAAAGTGAAGCGAGGCAAATCTTTTCCCTATTGCTCCCTTTGCAGTATGAAAAAACAGAATACCTTTGTATCTGCGATTGGTTAACTCCGACTTGTGTCCGCTTATTGTCTAGATAACTGCTGCATCAACTTGCTCATTTCTGCCCTATCTCCTCACTTGTCGGGAAAGGTAAAATCCTGTTGATAGCCAAGGCAATCACAATACCAATCAAGGTATCGAAAAACCTGGCAAGGGCCAGCTGGAGCGGAGTCACCCCATCCGTATTCCCCAGGGCGATAACTAAAAAGACAATGGCGCCAAGCCCCACTCCGGTTTCTTTGAGAAAAGATACGCTAATCCAAATGAAAAGAAGGACTGCCAAGGATAAAAACAGGGCATAGACCAGCGAATTGTCTTCGAAGCCGATGCGCTCTTTGATCAATATCAGAACCAGTCCGAAGACTGCCCCAACGAAGGTCGATTGTACCCGGGTAAAGGAGACCAGGAAGCTCTCCTTGATGGTGCTCCTCAAGGTGATGATGGCACCGATCAGAGCGGTGATCACCTTGAAATTCTCGGGCATGGGAACCAGGGAATACAAGATCAGGCAAAGAAAAACAGCCAAAGATGTTTTGATGATACGCAGGCCAGGCGGACGCAAGGGTTGGCGCTTCTTGCCGGCTCTGGCTGAATCAATTAAATCCTTAAGCTTTCGAATACCAATCACCCCTGACAGCGGCCGTATCCAATCGATGGTTCGCTTTTTTTTAAAGAGTAGCTTACCTTTGGAAAGACGGCAAATCAATACCAGAATTCTTCTTTTTCCACTATGCCACTTGCCGGACATAAGGACAAACAGCGCCTGCGGCAGTTCCCTTTGTCAAAACCCGGCCATCTTTGCTTTCCATCCTGATGAGAGTTTTGTTATGTTGAAAATAGCAGTGATGGGCTGATACCCTTGGCAGCTTCATTGAGATGGAGGTTTTCTTATGTCCCTGAAAGAAACAAAGTGCCCCAATTGTCACGCGCAGCTGGCCGTGCAACAGGATTTGCCTTATATGTTTTGCATGTATTGCGGTACCAAAATGTATTTCCATGACGAGGCCTCGGCCTATGATCGCACTATGCACTCCTACACCTCCGCTGTTGACCGGATCCACCAGCTCGATTATGAAAAGGAAAAAAGGGGGCTGGAATTGGAACAACAGAAGGGTGCCAACAAGAGAAAGCAGGATACCGCCGATTTGCGCTGGCTACTCAAATTACTGCTGGGGATCATTGCCGGTATCATCCTGATCATCCTTGTCGGCAACGCTATTGTCAGCATCAAGACCTCCATCGCAGACAAAAATGCCGCTCCCGGTACCCTCAAGGTGCCCTTTTCCTCCCGCAATCTCGATGAGGAGAACAGGCCTTACACGGTAACCGTCCAGCAATTGGAGGATGTCGGTTTCACCGATATCCACACAATGGAAATCGAAGACTTCATCACCGATTCTTCACGCCGGAATGGCAGTGTGTACGCCGTTACCTTTGGTGGAGAAGATTCGTTTGCGAAGGGGGATCGCTTTCATAAAGACATTAGAGTGGTCGTTTATTACTACGCTATCCCGCCGGAGTAAGTTCTGCATGATGGAATTAATCGGTTAATTGGATTCGGCCCCGCTGGCGGCTCTTGGACCTGCACCGAATGTGGACAAGTCTTAATCGGTGAGGACGAGTGCAACAGTGATCTCTGCCCCGACGTCGTGTGGCGTTGTGACTCTTGTGGCAGTTTTCTGAATCGGCAGTCTGGATTCTCTGATGTCTTCAGCTCCAAAAAAAACTATGAGCTGGCCCAGTTCTCACAAGAACGCAAAACTTAATAGCCAAGGTGTCTGCCACCATTACCTGAGGGAGATCAATGGAAGAAGAGACAGTTCATGACAAGCTAATCCAGCCCATGCCTGACTCGTGGAAGCAAGCCATGATTTGACAGAGAGTCGGATGAGTGATAGCCTGCATGAAAATTGAATCGCTTTTGATAGAGGCGCGGTTTTCAAAAGTAGTGTCGGCATAAGGCAAGGTAGCCGCCGGCACGAAAGGGGTTACCGCCGAAGCTTCGAAAGAACGCCTGGTCTTTCGTTGCTGGGCCGGCAGAGAAGATCTGCCGGACTGTCACAGTTTTTGTGGAGCGCTATCTTTGGCATCGGCAGATCGATACTTTCTCCGATTCCCATGGACCGCTTGACAAAGCGGTTCTTTTTTTCCAAGACCCGCCGGCGGGGATCTGCCGGAGCCCGGCAGCGATCGCGCGGGCTGGAAAGGAAAAAGAATGAGAAAGTGGATCACCTTGCTTTTTGCAGCAATGCTCCTTGCAGGTCTGGTTGCCTGCGGATCGAAAACCGGACAGCAGGTACCGACCGGTGTGGAAGATGGAATTCTGACCATTGCCATGGAATGTGCTTACGCACCCTACAACTGGACCCAGAATGACGGGGCAAATGAGGCAGTGCCCATCAGGAATGTACCGGGTTCATTTGCCAACGGCTACGATGTCATGATCGCCAAAAAGATTTGCGAAGCCCATGGCTGGGAGCTGGAGATCATTCAATCCGACTGGGATTCCCTGGTTCCTGCAGTCATGACGGGAACGATTGATGCGGTCATCGCGGGTCAGTCCATGACGGCGGACCGGTCGGAGCAGGTCGACTTTGCCGGTCCTTATTTTTACGCCACCATGGTCTGCCTGACCAAGGCTGGCAGTCCCTATGACCGAGCCCGTGGCCTGGATGATTTGGCGGGGGGAAGTTGCACCGCCCAGCTGGCCACCATCTGGTACGAACAATGCCTGCCCCAGATCGAAGGCGCCCTGATCCAGCCGGCCGCGGCTGATGCCCCCGCCATGCTGATGGCCCTGGAGACTGGTATGGTGGACTTTGTCTGTACGGATCTGCCCACCGCCCAGGGAGCGGTGGTTGCATATCCCGATATGGTCATTTTGGACTTTTCAGGCACCCCCGGTGACTTTCAATTTTCGGATCAGGTTCGGGCGGAAAATGTCAACATCGGCGTATCGGTCATCAAAGGCAACGAGTTTCTCAAAGCTGCCATCGATGAAGTCCTGTCAACCTTGACCGAAGACGACTTCAATCGCCTGATGGCCCATGCCATTACCCTGCAACCTCTGAGCGAAGAATAAGATCCCGCCCTCCCGGCGCCGCAAGGCGTCCGGAGGGCCAGAAAGAAATGAGGTCACTTGTATGGACAGGGGTGTCCAACTTTTAAACGATATAGGCAAACTGTGGGGACGCTATGGCACCTCTTACCTGAAAGGCATTCAGGCGACTCTGACCCTGGCTCTTGTGGCCACCACCCTGGGCTGTCTGATCGGTTTTGGCTGCGGGCTTCTGAATACCATCCCGGTCTCCAAAGGCGATTCGCCGCTCAAACGCTTCAGCCTGGGCCTGGTCCGGAGCATCATCCGCCTCTATGTGGAGGTGTTTCGGGGAACACCCATGGTGCTCCAGGCTGTCTTCTTTTATTATGGCCTGCCCTATATCACCGGTAATGCCATTAAGTTCACCAGCATCTGGCTGGCCTCAATCATAGTGGTCTCCATCAATACCGGAGCCTACATGACGGAATCGGTCCGGGGCGGGATCCTCTCCGTTAACCCGGGGCAGACAGAAGGGGCCAAAGCAATTGGCATGAACCATTACCAGACCATGACCTCGGTCATCCTGCCTCAGGCGCTGCGCAACATCATGCCTCAGATCGGAAACAATTTCATCATCAATGTCAAAGACACGTCGGTTATGTTCATTATCGGCTTTCCGGATTTTTTTGCCGCCCATCGGGCGGCCACCGGCGCCACCTATCTTTATTTCCCCTCCGCCCTGGTAGAGATGGCGGGTTACCTTTTTTTGACCCTGATCGCTTCCTTCCTGCTCCGCCGGCTCGAACGGCTGATGGACGGCAAGAGCAGCTATGAGCTGGCCGCCCGGGATCCCCTGGTTATGACGGCAGGCATCCACCGACATCCCCGCGTGTCGAGTTAGAAAGTAAGAGCCATGGCAGTTCAAATCCAAGAAGAGTCGCTTCTGAGCGTTTGTGAGCTCACCAAATCTTTCGGGGGAAACAAGGTTTTGAAGGGCATCAGTTTTGATGTCCGAGAGAACGATGTCATCAGCATCATCGGAGCCTCGGGTTCAGGCAAATCCACCCTCCTGCGCTGCATCAACCTGCTGGAGAGGCCCGATGCCGGCCGGATCATCTACCGCGGTCAAGACATGCTTTCCCGGGCCAACAAGATCAACCTTTACCGGTCCCGGGTCGGCATGGTCTTTCAGTCCTTCAACCTCTTCAGCAACATGACGGTTATGGACAACTGTCTGACCGGTCAGATCAGGGTCCTGAAACGGTGCAGAGAGGAAGCCCGGAAGCGGGCCCTGCACTTCCTGGACAAGGTGGGCATGGCACCTTATATCAACGCCCGTCCAAGACAGCTGTCCGGCGGCCAGCAGCAACGGGTGGCCATCGCGCGTGCCCTGGCCATGGATCCGGATCTCTTGCTTTTTGATGAACCGACCTCGGCCCTGGACCCGGAGATGGTAGGCGAGGTGCTGGAGGTCATGCGGGACCTGTCACGTGAAAAAATCACCCTGCTGGTGGTGACTCATGAAATGGCTTTTGCAAGGGATGTGAGTAGCGAGGTTTTCTTCATGCATGATGGCAAAATCCACGAACGGGGCCGTCCTGAGGCTCTTCTCGTCCAACCCCAAACAGTGGAGGCACGGGAATTTCTGTCCCGTTTTATGCAATGACAGAAAACAGGCAAGGAGCATTTCTTATTGACATGTTATAAATATTAACTCTTTTGAAGTTTAATTATGTTGATATAATCAATTGCATACCGCCTCGATCAGCATTATCCTCCTCTTTGTAACCTTATATTTATGTAAAATAATAAGTATAATATTAATAATGAGGAGAAGTAAAATGAAATTTGCCTTCAAATGCCTGCTGACCGTGACCTTCTTGCTTACATTGAGCCTTGCCGCTCTTGCCTGCTCCAAGGGTTCTCCAGTCAACAAAGTCAAACTGGTCGAAATCGCCCTGACAGATGAATCGTATGCTTTTGGGGTCGACAAGAACCAACCGGAGCTTTTACCCAAGGTAAATGAGCTGATCACCAAAATCAAGGATGACGGCACTTTCGATCAGATTTATGAGCGCTATTTCGGCGGCGGGACACCCCAGCCGGTCGTTTCCGCTAAACCCGACAGTGCCAAAGAGCAGCTGGTGGTGGCAACCAACGCCGCTTTTGAGCCCTTTGAATATATGGAAGGTGATAAGTACCTGGGCATTGACATGGAGGTGGCGGCTCTTCTCGCCGAACACCTGGGCAGAGAGCTGGTCATCAGCAATATGGACTTTGATGCGGTCTGTCTGTCGGTGGGCCAGGGTAAGGCTGACATTGCCATGGCAGGTTTAACCGTCAATGAGAACCGCAAAGAATTCGTAGCCTTTTCGGATTCTTATCACAGCGCCTCCCAGATGATCATCGCCAGGGAAGACGATAAGGCCTTTGACGGCTGCAAGTCGACCGCGGAGGCGGAAGAAGTCCTGGCCTCGCTTCCTCAAACTGCCCGGATTGGGGTTCAGACCGGAACCACCGCCCAGTTCTATGTGGAGGGTGATGAAGATTGGCAGTTTGACGGATTTCCAGTGGAATGTGTCGGTTACAATTCGGGGGCTTTGGCTGTCCAGGATTTGCTGAACGGCAACATCCAGTATGTGATCATTGATGAGGCGCCGGCCTCTTTCATCGTCAGCGCCATTAACGAATACAACTAGAGGAATGGTGACTTCGCCGACCCCGGCGAAGTCACTTCTGCGATGGATCATCTTCAAACCAAAGTCGAAAGGTTCTGGCGGATCTTCTACCAGTACAAGGGATACAGCCGGGTCGTCACCGGCCTGAAGAATACATTGGTCATTGCCATTTCGGGGTTGACAGTCGGCATCCTGATCGGCACCCTGGTCGCCGCGGTCGAAGTATCGCCCCAAAAGAAGCGATCGGTCCGGTTCCTGGATCGCTTGGCCCGTTTTTATGTGGCGCTTTTCAGAGGAACCCCGATTGTGGTTCAGCTTCTAGTCACTTACTACGTGGTTTTCCCACTCCTGTCACTCAACTTCTCTCCTTTGAGCGTCTGTGTCCTGGTCTTTGGCTTGAACAGCGGCGCTTATGTGTCTGAGATCATGCGAAGCGGCATCCAGGCTGTGGATCCCGGCCAGATGGAGGCGGGGCGGGCTGTCGGTCTCAGCTACCGGAAAACCATGTGGGAGATCATCGTTCCACAAGCCATCAAAAACATCCTGCCTACCCTGGGCAATGAATTCATTGCCCTGATCAAGGAAACCTCGGTGGTTAGCTTTGTGGGTGCCCTGGACCTCTACGTGGCCTTCAACTTCATCGGTACCAATAATTACGAATTCATGGTCCCCTATCTGGTTATGGCCTTGATTTACATCGTCCTGGTCATGGCAGTTACCGGCCTGATCCGCCTGATGGAAAGGAGCCTGCGCAAAAGTGATCGAAGTAATCAAGCTGGTGAAAGATTACGGTGATCTCAAGGTTATCCGGGAGGTTTCACTGACCATTGAAAGGGGAGAAAAGGTCGCTCTGATCGGACCTTCGGGCAGCGGCAAGAGCACCTTTCTCCGATGTCTGAATTTACTGGAGGAACCCACCCGGGGTTCCATCCTCTTCGAGGGCACCAACTTGACTGATCCCGGGATTGACATCAATCTGCACCGCCAGCAGATGGGTATGGTTTTTCAACAGTTCAATCTTTTCAAAAATAAAACGGTTCTTGAAAACATCATGCTGGCGCCGCTCTACCTGAGGCAACAAAAGAATAAAAAACATCTATTCGCCAGCCCTTCTTCAGTGAAATCCATCAAGGAGGAAGTCAAGGAAGAAGCCATTCAACTGCTCAAACGGATTGGCCTGGAAGAAAAACAAGGGGCCTATCCCGCCACTCTCTCAGGAGGCCAGAAGCAGCGGATCGCCATCGTCCGGGCCCTGGCCATGGATCCCAAGGTCATGCTCTTTGATGAGCCGACGTCCTCTTTGGATCCCGAAATGGTTGGAGAAGTCCTGGACCTGATCAGGTCTTTAGCCGATGAGGGCATGACCATGGTGATCGTGACCCACGAAATGGGCTTCGCCAGGGAGGTGGCCAGCCGGGTCATTTTCATGGATGATGGCCAGCTTGTAGAACAGGGTCCCCCAAAAGCGCTGTTTGACCGGCCTCAGCATGTGAGAACCCGGGAGTTCCTGTCCAAGGTGCTGGAGGACGATTCCTGCCGCAGGTCCTGTCTTTGATCCCGTATATCAAACGATACCTGTCGTCATTCAGAAGGATTGGCAAGAAGATTCTTCCGGATCCAGAATAAGCAGCCTTTGTCAGGCATCCTCCAACTGTATTTTCGTTCATTAAAAGTCGGATTGACTCCATCTTGTCAATTCCGGCATTTTCAATCTCGTCAATGATTACAATGGGGCTGTCACTTAAGACAGCAGAATCGTCAATTAACACGCCAAGAGTTGATCCGGTGGCAGCATCTGACCCGGTACTCTGATGCTGACCGTTTCTAAACACCCGGCCTTCTCCTCGTTTGTAACCAGTGCGATCATTGCACAATAAAGAACCGAACGCCCTTATAATAGGCTTGGCTGTATAGCAGGAGACCGTGCTGAGGAATGCATGAAAGGCAGGTTACTTGCTATGAAAAAGTCAATTATTCTTACTGCTCTCGTGCTGGCCGCCCTTTTAGTTCTTGTTGGATGTGCCGGCACCCCAAAAATCGAAAACCTGATCAACGATGCCCTGAAAGGGAAAGGTGACGGGCTGTCCGATATCATCGACGGTATCGGCGACAGCATCGGTGGCAGTATCGGTGACAGCATCGGAGACATCACCGGCGGGATTGTTAAAGGTAATACCGATATCGGTATCGACAATTCAATTCAAGGAATCTACACGAACTTTCAGGATGCCAAGGGGAAATTGGTCCACAAAATTACCACGGCGATCAATGCATATCCTGAGAGCGGAATTTCGACCGGCTTGTCCGTAGCCAACGTTTTTGAGGTGGACATGGCCATGTGGCCGGACTTCCTCCTCTGGGATACTGAACAGGCAGTGATGGCGACAGGCAGCTTCTTCGGAATGAGCAATTTCGAAATTACCCGGTCCAAGAACCATGCGGTCATGTCCTACACCGCGGACAACGGCAGCTCGGTGATCTTTACGGCGGATTACGACGAAGTCAAGGGCCATTACCGATTCCAGTCCGAATCCGAGAACGGGGACCACCCCACCATGGAAGTCATCCGGACACCTTATGGCATGGCAGGCCAGTCCTACATGGGCGGCATCGGCATGCTCGAAAATCTCTACCTGTTCTCAATCGAGGGAGAGAAAGGAATCGTTGGCGTCATCCGTGATACGGAGGCTCCGGCGCCTCTGACCGGGCAGGAAACCTTCGATTTCCCCATGAAGGCAGCAGCCGAGTGGTACCACTTCGAAGATGGCCACCTGACCGGGGTCGACCGGAACGGCACAACCGTAGACCTTATTGTGCCCTGATGGAATTTGGGAAAACCGGAGCCTGGTCATTTAAGCAAAAATATAGGTCAATGCGTTAGGGGCTGTCATCTAAAACAGCCCCTAATTGCGTACAGGGCCAGGCTGTCGTTTCTTGTAATAGACGGCCAGGAGAACGACTGCCACCACCAGGTAAACCAAACCAAACCCAATATTGATCAGATCCAGGATCCTATGGCCATGGGCCAGATCCTGGACAGTATGAAGCCGGATAAGAAAAGGATCCTGGTCCGAACCAAGCTGGAACAGTGCGACCGTCTGGTTTCGGGCAATATAGCTTCCAAACAGTTGGCCATCCCGATCATAGAAATACTCCCGCAAGGCCTCCTCCTCCGGAATGGGCCTTCCTTGTTCATCATAATATTCGACATTTGACGAAAACTGACCGTCATATAAGTCAGCGGCTTCCTCCTTTTCCATAAAGGCCTTGAAGGACTCGGAGTCCGCGAAGCTTGTCCCGGGCGAAAAGCTGGAAGAGTCCAATTGATCATTGACCAAAGCCTGCGCGAAAAAGGTCACAAAAAAGGCAAGAACAAAAATCAGGGCCAGACGGCTTTTGAGAGCTTCGTTGGCATGGTGCCGCATCTCCTGCCCCGGATCCAGAGGATAGATCTTTTTCTTGACCAAAAGATGGGTAAGCAGGAGATTGAAGATGAAGAGAGCGACCAAAGCCAGCCCTCCGAAAAGCAGGGACCAGCTGAACCAGGAGCCGGCGTTCAAGCCAAGATAGGGACCACCGGCAAGGATCAGAGGCAGGGTGACCGCAAGGAGGAGGACTCCCGTGTAAAAAACGAGCCTGGTTCGCCGGATGACCGACCGCTTATAGGCATCCGTCCTTGCTGTCCAGGCTTTCGTCCAAAGATCCTGTTCAGGCCGTATTCAAGAAAAGGACCTCCAGGAGGATACCCGCCCCGTAAAAGAAGACAGCCAGGAAGAAACCAAGGGAAGCCCGTAAAAAACCGAAGTTGCAGATCATGGCTGCAAGAAGACCCGTGAAAAGAATACCCAGGGCCAAAAGGCTGCGATTCTTGAACCTGGATTCTTGAAGCCTCAGGAGCCGCTTTCTTTGTTTACGGCTGACCTGATCCTGTTTTCGAAGATCCTCCGGACTTGTTTTGACCGGATTGATCCGTTCCCCCCGCAAGAGTTCATCGCTCGTCACCTCGAAGATATCGGCAAGGACCGGGATCAGGCAGAGGTCCGGACTCCCCTTGCCTCTTTCCCAACGGCTGACGGTCTTGTCGGAAACATTGAGCCGTTCGGCCAATTCCATCTGGCTGAGACCCTTGGCTTTTCGCAAGGCTGAAAGGAAGCTACCCATTTTTTCAAGCATGCTCTTTACCTCCTCATACAAGTCAATTCCAACAAAGCGACAGCAGCGAGACCACCCACGAAGCGGCGAATCTCTCTCACTTTATGAGAGTAAGACCAGTTTACCCTCTTTTAGCTTAGCAAGAACTGTTTCGGGTGTTTCGCTGCATTCCATCGGCCGCGTGTATGCTGAAACCACCGGGGAGACATTGATCCA
>Ga0172382_10008171_pt1 | contig 14664 bp, 7 predicted proteins | sample Leawel138RmetaG_FD_122245 | JGI IMG/M metagenome (GOLD analysis project Ga0172382, IMG submission 122245) | Leachate microbial communities from a municipal landfill in Southern Ontario, Canada - Leachate well 138R metaG | ecosystem: Engineered > Solid waste > Landfill > Unclassified | place...
GTTACGACATGTATATCTCTATCCGTATATATAAAACTATCGTTACCCGTCATTATTCTATCAGAAAATATATATCGAATACAATTATCTATAAAAGATTCATTAACCATTATATCAACTCCTTATTCTACTTATTTGCTGCTTGGAAAATAGTTTTCTTTATAATCATCCTCAATTATTTTTATAATGTTTATAAGGTTCATTATAGCATATTGTATATCATTATCATTTGACTTTAATATTAATTCTGATAAATTAAGTTCATTAGATAATTCATCTATTCTAGATCGTAGTGCATCACTAACGATATTACTTAATTCTTTATTATTCGATGATAATGAAACTTTATCGTTTGGATGTAATTTTACCAATAATAAAATAGAATCATTTAATGTCATATTAATCGATTCATCTATATTATTTAATTTTAGTATCCCCAATGGTCGCGCCTGAATCAATGATAATATATCGGATGAATATATAATTGGTAAGGATATTATAAAGTAATCCTCTTCTCCAGAAATATCATTAATAAATAGTTCTTCGGGTTTTTCGTATGTAGGTGAGGATGTTTTTAACATTGGGTGTTGGGTATTTAATATATTTAATATTAAATTCCATAAAATTTTTGTATCAATTAGTGGTCTTATGGACGCGTGCGATTTTAACAGGTGAACTATTCTATATTCCTCGTTAATAAGTAATGAACCATAATATCTTATATCAGATGCATCATTACTTATTAATAATATATCTCTACATATTACATTGTATTTATTAGGATCCGTATATTGATTACTAAGTGATACTGTTTTTAATGCATTATATAATACATCATCTATCTCTTTTGGTTCTGTAATTTGAATATTATAATATTCGGTAAATTCATCTCTCATATTAAATCTCCTTTTTTAGATATCCATATAATTTGGTATTTCATTAATTGTATTATATTTAATTTCATCTTTCTGCATATATAAATTTATATATTCATCAACACCCTTAAGACCATTAATTGGTAAATATTTTATAAAGTCCAATGTTGACTGCATATTACCAATCTTATATAATATATTATTAGAATCACCAGCTAAATTTAATTTTGGTATAAATTGTCTAAGAGCATGAGTAAATTCGATGGTTTTATTATTATAATATAAATCCATTTTTTCATTAACAAAGTCTCTACATAATTTTTCAAGCTTCCTAAAGTTATCAATATACATTAAAATTGTAATTGGATATAAACCAGTATTAAATGATCCATTATCGTTATATAATTTATAATCCATTGGAAAATTTAAATCGATTTCATAATATTCAAGAAATTGATTAAGTATAGATAAATATTTTTGTTTTTCTACTATATTATCTTTTGTACCAAAACCAACCTTCTTATTAAATCCATATTCATCTATATAATTTACGGATCTTCCGTATGCTATTTGCAAAATAGAACCAACCGAATCATAAGTTATATCAACCTTTATACTATATAAATCTTTTGCCATTTTTTTATAAGCTTCATATAAAAATATTTGTAATGGTGCGCAATTCGCCAGCATATGTATTGTAATATGCTTTTTATTATTTTTGATCGCCCATTGTAATAATTCCACCATTGGTAATACAATAGATACAATCGGAATATTTTTTTCGGCTTTACTACTTCTTACAATACCTGCAATAGCCCAATAATCGCTATTAAATTTACCCATTAATTCCTGATCGGAAAATATTTTTGTCCAAATTCGCTGTAATGATGGAGTTCTATAATGTTTAACCATTACAATATGTTTTCGTTCCTCTTCACCCAAATTTAAAAATAAATTTCTATATGATTTTATATTTAAATCATAACAGTGATTTTCACTAGTATACATATCAGTTCTATATGGTGGTAAATCTAAAGTAAATGTGTGGTCGAATTCGGATTTATGATTCGTAATGAATTTTCTAAATAATTCATGAAATGTATCAATTTCATCTACAGATAAGTATCCATTTGCTGCCTGAAATCCACCACTATCGATATATAATTTTTCATATAAAGCTTTTGAATTAATATAATTTAATTCTTTTTCGACAAATCTTTTATAATATGCATCTGGATTTAATTTCTTTTTACCATTTTTATATTCAGATAAAAATACTCCAAAACTTATAAGAGATTTAAAATTTATTTTTCTAGCTAAGTCATAAAGCTTATCTTTCATATGTTCATGTTTAGCTTCATCCATTAACGCATATATCGTTTCTGTACCAGCTGCAATATATCCCATGCTTTGCTGATCTTTATAATTCTGTACAATTCTACCATCTCTAGCTGTCATTTATTCCTCCACAATATATTTTACAATTTGTTAATATTATATATTTAGATTAACATATAATCTAAATTACTATCTAATCTAACACTATCAAACATCTTTTTTGTCAATCTCTTAGGTATTTTTTCTGGATCCATATATGTTACATTTAATATAAATCCAAATAAGTTTTCTATAATTTTATACCAGTTTTTATATAACATTACATCCACATCAATCTCGAAATATTCTACTGGCATATTCTTATATAATGATGGTATTGAAACTTCTTTTATCACTCTATCTGGAGTATTTCGGATTTCTTCCATTTTAGCTTTACATCGTTCTGGTAAATTATTTTCTTTTACAGCTTTTATATTATAATAGTATGACTTATCATATAAATTAATTGGATTCGCTTCATCTATACCTAAGTCATTCCATAAGTAAGCCGCCTCGGATGCAGTTTCTCGCTTTGAATAATTTTCTCTTTCAATATTAAAAGAAAATGTTTTTGCTATAAAAGTATCGCCTACTGCAGCTCGATTTCTAAATTCATTAGATTTTTCCTCTATATAATTTAATAAATGAGCTACATTTACATCTTCTGATCGTAATATCTTATTAGCCAATTCGGATAAATATTTTTTACTAAATTCAGCATAATTGGATCTAATTATTTCTACACCCTTAAATATTAATTTATCACATTTCTTTTTTTCTTCATCAATTACGTATAGTATATATTTTTTCTTCTTACCTGTAGTTAATACTCGTCTTGCAATCCATTCTTGTTTTAATTTTAAATAGAAACTATCTAATGATAATTTATGTGTATTTAAATATATATCTTTTAGTAATTTTTCATTAACAAATGTTTCGATATATGGAATTAATATATCATTTATGGCTTCTATTTTATTTTCCGTAATATTTAACTTTTTAAGTATCATACCTAAATCAATAAATATAGAATCTGTATCGGTATATATAATAATGTCACTCTGAATAGGCTGATTAACATCAATATGTCGAATTGCATTAAATGATGGATGATTATAAATTATTTCTGAATCCATAGGTATTTTATTAATATCATTATATCTATCCAACATATCGTTAAAATAATTCATTCCAGCGGTAGAAAACTTTATTGCTTCCTGACCTACAGTTGTTATGGTCTCCGCAATAATAGGTTCATAATAATCGTATCCAGGAGTTCCCTGACCACCATAATATGAATTTGCAAATTCTTTTGTAGCTAACTGCCGTGTATTATATAAAGATATTTCACCTTTATCGTCAGATTTTTTCATTATAGATTTAAATTCATCTCTAAGATTAATTAATTTATTCATACAATATCTAATAAAAGATTCTTTAAATGATGGTTTATAGAATATCGTACCCTGAATTGTTATTATTTTATCAGCCATATATTCTTCGAATTGATCAAAAGTTAAATTTCTTTCACAATTCTTCCATACATCAAATAAAACGAAATTTTTATTTTTAATAGTATCTCTATTATATATATAATTTCGAGTTAAATTTCTATCTAATAATCCAACCCACGATTCAAAACCAATATTATTTGTACACATTATTGATGGGTATAGCGATTTATAATCTAGATCGATAACATAGTCTGTAATACCTACTTTTGGAGTTTTAACAAATGCACCTGGATATGTAACTTTTTCTCTTGATTTAAATGGGAATCTTAAAACTTTATTAAAATCTTCTTTCATTAAAGTTGATGAATATCCATAAATCGTAGATGTTTTACTCATCGACTTATCTATAGATATATTCGCCCATGTTCGCATTTCATTACATATACTACTTATATGACCAAATTTATCTTCTAATCTTAATATAAGAAATACGTCCTTTATATTATACTTAATAAATAAATCTATATTCTTTTCATATAAGTTATTTAAAGTTCCTTCATATTCCTCTTTCTTTTCACCAAGATGCTTTTCCGCAATATAATTAAGTGTCATTATTGGCTCTTTTGATGGACTTATATATTCATATACATCTTTTAAATCCATTACTTTATATCCATCAATAAAGAATTCTTTATATATACGATTTTTATTATCACCTTTAGTTTTTTCCTTTACTATTACGGGTGTATTAAATATACTTAAATAATCTGTTTGTCCTATATATGATAATCTATTTATTATATTGCCCATATCAAATTGTACGTTCCATCCGGTAATAATATCACAGTTAAAATAATGCCAATATTTTAATAATAGATCCAATAATTCATGCTCTGAATTACATTTAATTATTTTAATATTATTATATAAAGTTTCTATATTTTTACTAATCGTATCGGTGGGATGATAATAAATACAAACACCATCTATAATATTATGTTGATATGACTTACGGATCATTGTTATCGCGTTAATTGGATGATTATCAAATGTTATATCTTTTGGATTTACAAATATATCTTTATTTAAAGTCAAATCTATAACATCTTTATTTTTACCATTAAAATACGTCTCGATATCTATAAATAAAATATCTGGTCTTCTATCATTTGCATTTTTATTTCGTTTTAGATTTATATCTCGTAATACTTTAAATTTATATCTTCCTTCTCTTGGAAAATCATAATATGTAAATTGATTAAATGGCTCCGTTTTGATATCGGATCTTAGATTTTCGAGTATATCTCGCTCATTAGATTTAATAACCATTTTATCTAAATCATGTAAGTCCACACATATTTCTCTATTCTGACTATCTTTATTTTCTTTATAATATAAGTAGATTCCTTCCGCACGATTATCTGATACTATTCTAATATTAGGATTATCTACATCTCTAATATATAATCTATAATTACCAAGTATTCCATATGTATTTTCACAATCAACTATTTTATAATTATCATTATAGAAATTATTATTACTTAATTTATGATAAAGACCAGTATTATCTTCATCAATTAATAATTTACCCTTATGAAATATTATATTCTCTTCAATTGCATTTACATATGGATTTTTATTATTTTTATCCTTCATTCCACTCAGTTTATTTTTTACTATATTATTAACTTCGATTTTGGTTATATTTTCATTTGAACCACCAGAATCATCTTTCTTAGAAAGTGTTACTTCTTTTGCTCCAGATAAAAATAACGATATATTATTAAATGAATTTTCCAAATTTTTACCATTACATAAATTAATATCATCCAATATATCTGGAATTGGTATATAAAATGTACCCCTTATATCATATAAATTTCCACAAGTTTGTATAAAGTTAGTTTTAATATTTGGTAAATTACAATTAAATGAATATTCTCCTATAAGCACTACTAATTTGGGACGTAATGTTTTAATTAAAAATGATATATGTTTAAAGCACTTTTCCTTATATGATAAGTCTACTTTATTATCCGAATAACATAAAATACTATTTGTCATTACATATTTATATTTTTTATCTATAAATTTATTTATATATTTTCTTAGTAATTTACCTTCTTCGGATACTAATGGTGTGTTTAATTCTATATCGGTATTCGTTGGTATTCCATCTATAAATAAAATATCTATAGAATCATTCTGGATATATCGCCTAGCATTAGAGTCAAATGTTAATATATTTCTTTCAGATTTAAGTGGACATTCTTTACATTTATTATTTTTTAATATAAAATCTTCCATTAAATGTTTTACTTCTTTTAAATCTATTCTTTTAATATCATCTTTTTTCTTTTCTTTCTTATTCGATCTTTCTGGAAATAAATAAGATTCTAATTCTTTAATATCGGAATCCCAATAATACTCGAATATATGATTAAATTCTGATGGGCGGATATATGGATTTAGAGTAATATATTTATTCATACATTCTTTATACTCTTTAGTAAGTTTTGTAGTTTTTGTATATGTTAAATCCTTAAATATATTAATATTATATTTTTGAATAAGTTCTCTAAGATAATTAATAATCAGTGTAGTATCAATTTTAAATATATCAAAATCATTAATCCATTTATTTATTTCTATAATGGCTGGAGTGAATAGAAATAGTTTAATTATATAATGATATCCAAGTCTATCTACATATGATATTAAATCGTTACTTATCGGTATTTTTGAATTAAATATATCGCTTATTTTATATTTTATATCTAATGTCTTACATATATTAGAATTTGTAATATCATACTGATCATGTTCTCTAATATCAGAAAATATATCCATATAGTCATTATTCATGTTTTTATATCTCCTCGTATGTTATTTTTTTATATATGTTATTCAATTAATTCATAGTTAAAAATATATATTTTAAAAGATATCTTTATTATATATATTATATTTTTAGTAATTAAGATTTTTTTCTTAAAAAAAAGGAGGACTTTATATGTCAACAAACGTAGTTAGTAATTCCATTGTTAATTTAACCAATCTAATGGGTAAAATGTTTTCTGCAGAAATCATTAATGATCCAACTCCATGCAATTCTTTGGATTATATTACATTAAATAATACTATTGATATTAATTTTAAAAGATTAGATTATATATTAAATATTACACCATCTATAATATGTAGTATATCAAAAAATATATATAGTGGTGATATTATAGATAGTAAATGTAATATTGTTGATAATAAATATATTTATCCAGCATCAACTTATAATCCAACATTAAATATATTAGAGATTTTATATATATATAAATATCAAAATGAACTTATTAATAATATATTAGAGGTCGATAATAGTTTATTTATGAATAATTCAGACGATAATATATTTCTAATATCAATTGCAAATAGAAATATGGCCCATGTATATAAAGCCACATGCTATACTAATAATATTAATAAATATATAGATTTCTTATTTAATACAAATCTCGACATAAATGATACAAATCTCCCATCAAAATCATTATATAATAATGATAACCGAAATATATTATATTTAGATTTATTTAATATACATTTATATAATAAGTTATTATATGACAATCTTATTAATAATAGAAAAAATATTTATAATAATACATTATTAAATCATATTAACCGTAATTTCATAAGTAGATTTTCCATTAATGTAATTAAAGAAAAAGAGAATTATAGTAATAAACTATGGTTATATTCGAGAACTTTAAATTATAATAATCATATTATTAATTCAAGTACAGCATATGAGTCACAATATATTAATAATATGGATAATATAGATGAAGACTATAGTTATTATAATTTACATATTAACTCTCTATCCAACTATAAATATCTTAGTAAAATAATTTCAAGTTTATTTATTAATGGTGTTGTTGATATGCAATATGATCGTAACATTATACATAAACCAGCTCGTAACGAAAATGATGATAGTACAGCCATAGAAAATCCTATGACCAAACTATGTGATATGAAGTATATAAATAATATCTCATATATGTTAAATAATATATATACAGATCCAAAAAATATGAGTATTATGTCATATATATTTCCTTCATTATATGATTTACGAGGTATGGATATATATCGGCGAAATTCATTCGTAAAATTATTAATAGGTGATAATAAATTAAACTTCATTAAAAAATTTAATAGAAATAATATATCAGATTCAAATATTCGTAATAGAAATAAATCGATTAAATTTACGGATAAATTTAATAATTTAATTATAGAGTATTATTATTTCGATTATATTGATTATGATATGCCACTGAATATTATACAATCATATCATCGATATATGAAAATATTATTTGATAACTTTACTACAACATCAATTAAAATAGGTGTTGCATTTACAGAACTAATTTCATATATAAATAATATGCACCGAAAGAGCATTATGAATGCAATCTCGATATTTAGAGCAAACATTGAACATAAATATTCGGATGGTATAGATTCTATAATAGAACCTCAGCATTTGCATGAGAATAATTTATTATATACGTATATAACAACAGATGCAACGCTGTCTATATTATGTGGACTAAACTTAAATTCAATTAATACTTTAATGTTTTCCATGGGTAATAATATTACAAAAAAACGTATTATAAAATATATTACTAAATTTAAATCAATCGATAAGACGTATAATATACTACCATCGGCTAATAGATTGGATAAAAGTACATATTATCTATTATATAAATATAATGTAAATAGATATATGTCATTTATATATCATATATTAGATAATAAAGATAAAATGATCGATATATTATATAATAATGAAATTGTATCAAAAAATATATACCCCGATGAATATTTATATAATAAATCTAATGCAATAAAGGTATTTTTTAATAGAATTAAAAATATAACTGATCAAAAATCCCCAGATAAGCTAGTTAAGAATAAAGTTAACTTATATATTACACACTTTATTCTAGATACTATGGGATTGATGATCTCATATATAAATAGTATGATATATAATACTTATGTATATACCGAATTAATATCATATATTCATGATATGATATTAGATTTTCTTACAATATATAATCATCTAGAGATGAATAAAGATTCCGTTTTTATTAAAGATATATCAAATGTGTTATTCTCTAATAATATTAAAAATATAAAAGATTTTTATATTAGTATATTATCCAATATATATAATAATTATGATAAAAAATATATCATTAATTTATCAGATACTAATCAATCTTCTTATATAAATGAAATATTTTATAAAAAACTACATCCATTTATAGATAAACCAGATGATAGTTTTAATATAATACCAACATCAAATATTCAAAATATGAATATATTAGAAATACTAAATGAAGATGAATCTGTATTTTATAAGCCAAATAATTTTAATTTTATAGATGCAAATTATTTAATAGTACAGCGATTTATAATATATTTGCAAGATGAATATTTTAAATCATATTCATATAAAGAAGTAGTCGAGTATCTTACTAATATATTAAAAGTAGAATTTTTTACGGACATTCACAAAATATCGCATAAGGAGGAATAATTTTCCAATGAATATTTATAAAGCAATCTTTTCAAATATATCGATTGAAGATACGAAAAAAATAATTAAAGAAAGTAAATTTAATAATATAATCAAGCATCGAATTAATATAGATTATCTATTACCTGAAATAAAATATATTAAGGAAATTGATGTTATATTAATAATTCAATTTTTATGTAAATTATATTATAGAAGTAATGTATGTATTTTAGATAATAATATTGTTATGAGTATTAAGGATAGTATTAAAAAATTATTAATAAATAAAAGTTTCGCAATGACATGTGCATATGATTTTATGATTATATGTATATATTCGTTACTTATAAAATCTACTAACTTAACATCTAATCATATAGATCGTATATATAATCTAATAATAAGTCCATCGAACCCCAATATCTTTAAAGTTCGATGGATACAAAGATTTATATATAATAATGAGAGTGGTAAGATATATATAAATCCGATTGAAAGTTATGAAGAATTTAATCACTATTATAATCGAGAAGAAACTTTCTTAATCGATGACGCTAAAATGAAATCTGATACAGAGAGTTGTTCGGAGTATCATAAAATATTTTTTAATTATCATATAAATCTATTTCTTAAATATATACAATTATATTCAATTAATCTAATTAGTAAAGATATGTTACTGGGTATACTAAACTTTCCTTATTATAATGATATTGAATTATTTACTGTATTATATATTGATTATAATACCGATGAATTTAATATTTATTCCGATTATACATTTAAAGTTACAGGATTTAATAATGTTAATGATATGTTAAATGATGAGCGGGATAGAATATTCTTATCATTATATATATGTCCACTACCAGTATTAAATCATCGATTATATAAATATATAGATAATAATGATATAATTAATAAATTAACATATTTCGATTATAAGGGTATTATATATCAACTAATATATATGTCTCAATTACATATATATAATATACTTATTCCATCGAATTTATCGAAAATGGTATTTTTAAATAATTGCTCAGCTAATAATAATATGCTTGATTTTACGAATAATATTCGATATAGTTCATATTCGGATGATTATAATAAAAAATATTATATATGTAAGTCCAGTGTAATTATAAATCATCTAATAAGTAGTAATTATTTAGATAATAAACTTACCACATCATATGATGATTTTAGAAGTTATAGTATAAAACTTAAAAAACTTTTAAATTCATATATAAATTTATTTACGGATAATGAAAAAATTCATAATAAATATAATTGTATAGATAATTATATAATGATGTTATATATAATTTCATCAATATTTTATCATCCATCAATGTATAAGTCATATATAATGTTTGATAATAAAATTTTTCCTTATATATTAATTACTGGATATAAAGTAATATATAATAGTTTACTATATTTATTTAACTTAAGTAAATTATGTAAATCTATTAAGTCCAATATTAATATATTTAAAGTTTTAGATACAGATAATAGTAATTTATTTGATAATTTAAATATTGATGAATATACTAGAATATATCGATATAATTATAAATTAAGATTTCATAAAATATTAAACAATGCTATAAAAATAACAGATAATATATCGTTATATAAATATATTAATATTGGTAATATTATTAATTTATTAGATAGTAATATTAATATTGAGTCATATAAAATAAATTTATACGATATATATATAAAGAGTATAATCCCAAAATTATCGAATATTATTTCAAAAGAAATGTTTGCAAATGTTATAGATATGGGTACCGGTAATTATAATCATACAAAATACATATCCTTATCGGCAAAATATAAATTTATTGATATATTAGATGATATTATTGATCAGTCGAATATAACAAGTATATTTGATATGGAAATTGATGAATATAATATTAATCGATTTATAGATATATTTTATATAGGAATGGAAAATAATAAAACCATTAAAATTTATATAGCTCAGCTTTTAGGTATATTAGATGTGTATCAGAAGATTAAATTTATATCACGTAATACCAATCGTAAAAAATATCTATTTACTAAATTTAATATAAATAATATAGATATATATTATTTTAATAAAATCGTTAATTTTAAAGATAATTATCTATATGATAATATTGATAAAATCCTTAAATGCTTAGATATTGTTATAATCAATATTAAAGATGATATTATTAAACATATATGTAAATACTATAGTCGTAGTATTGAGCATCTTAATTATAATAAGTATATATATGAGACGAAATGTTTTGATTTAATTAAAAATAAAAATATTTCTACACGTTCGGATTTAATATCCGATATGTCCAAAGTTTCTCGACCAATATTATATAATTATGAAAATATATGCTATCATAATATATTTACTAATGATAATGAATTAGAATTCATAAATAACGATTATAAAATGATTATTCTAAATCGGTATAATCCATTTTCGTTAATTGCAGGTAAACTTACTGGATGTTGCCAATGGTATGATGGTGTTGCTAAATCAACCGCATATATAACATTCTTAAGTTATAATTATTCCGTATTATATTTTATGTATAATAAAACTATAATACAGGCTGCGGTTAAATTAGAAAATGGAATTTTATCATTGGATAGCTTAGAATCTAATAGTATTTCTGCATTACCCGATATTAGTACTAAAATGATATTTATGGATCAATTTAAGTTATTATTAGATGAATTTATTAATCATATAAATAAAAATACTTATAATAAAGTTTTATTATTATTAATTGGCCGTAATCATTTATCTATATATAAAATTCCTGGAGAGTTAAATCAATCATTTCCTGCAATATATTTAAATAATTTTAGATGTAATATATTATATAGTAACGAAAATTATATACAAGAATCAAATAAATATATGTTTAATGGACAACTTTCGAATAATACGGATAATAAATATCAATGTTATATTGGACAAATTGTATATAATAAATTTAAAAATTATAATTATTATAATATAATGAGTATTTATAATAAGGTTTATAATACAACCTTTAGTAAATTAATGATATTATTTATTGAAACCGAAAGGTATAAATATGATAAAAGTAATTTATATATAATGGAATTATCCGATCCAATGATAAATGAACTTATAATCGAAATTAATAATGATTTAAATATTATTACTGGACAAATTCCAAATAATAGAATTGCATATACTGATTTGGAGGTTATGTCCGATACAGATACTACATGTATTAGAAATAATTCATATAAAATAATATCAGATGATAGTATTAAAAATACTACTATAAAAGATAGATACTTTACAAAAATGATATTTACTATTAATTCTTGGATAGATTCGATATCTATGGGATCTTATTATCAGACATTAAAAAATACGATTGGTACTAATCGTACTTCATTTGAAAGTATTCATATAAGTGAATGTAGATATAATAATGAATATATTATATGTAATCTTTATATACCAGAAGAATTACCTTATATAGTAAAGGATAAAATTAAAAGAATTATCGATTTATATTTTATGCCTTATACTACACAAGAAACGTATTTAATGTTTGATACTGATATTTATGAAGTAATATGTAATAATAATATAATACATTTTACGATTCCACTAATTAGTGATATTACTCCTCTTGATTTAGAATCTATTCATAAAGAATTAAATGAACTTAAAGATATATATTATCGATATGTTCCAGATACATTCTATTTATATTTATCTGAATATTATAAATCAATCGAAAATATCCATATATCGATAAATGAATATATTAGGGATAGATATAGTATATTTGATATTAATATCCCAATACATTCGTATATATACGAAATCGATCAAATAATTAGTAATAATAGTTCACCAAATATTTTATTAAAAGAATTAATCCAATTAATATTAATAGATAATGGAGTGTCGGAAGAAGATATTTCCAATCTATTAGAACATGATCAATCAATATCTTATGATGTAAAGATAGATACCTCATTAGAGGAAAAGGTTAATGAGGTGAATAATGATACTACAGAGGATGATGGTATAGAAGTATTAGAATTTGATTTAATTTAAGTACAAAAAAGGAGGATATTATGAGTACAAAAAAAGGACATACCGAAATGGAAAATGATAATATTAATAATGAATTGCATGAAATCGAAGCTGATGAAATAAGTATGAGAATCGCAACCCCAGAGGAAATAGAACGATTAAATCTACATGGAGCAGAGGAAATGCTTGAGATTGATACTGAAGACTTAATAGAATTAGCTGCGTCGGGAGAAGTATCCGATGAAGCTATAGAAGAATTAATAGATAATGCTGTCAATTCCGAAAATCCATCAGAATCTATTTATAGCAAAAGTAAAGTCATACATAAGCTGATGCCAATATATAATAAGGTTATTAATTGGTCTAAAAAAAATTTATTAATATATTTAATAATACTACTTATATTAATAAGTATGTTATATAATAATCGGCGCATTAATATGATGGAATCATCTTTAAATATAAGTAATGAAATGTTTAAAGCAGATATAAACTCCCATCTTAGTTATCTATATAATAAAACCGAGATGAACTCAAAAAGAATTGAGGCTTTATATAGATATATTAATAAGGGATTTGTTAGTAGAATGATATCTGATAAACCGCAGCTAAATGATAATAATTAAAAAGGAGATTTATATGAACAGTAATGAAGTTGTATTTAGAGTAAGTACAAAAACCGACGCAAAACATTTAGCTGGTGCAATATCTGCTAAATTATTAGATGTATCGAGGCATAAAATTAATGATCCAAACTATACCGAAAATATTATAATAACAGCAATGGGGGATCATTGCTACGCTACGGCAGTAAAAGCAATTGCTATAGTAAACTCGACGTATCTACTAAATAAAAACCCATTACAGTTAAATATAACATTTTTTAACTGGATTGATGAAGTAGATAAATCCCCCAAAAGATCGATCCATTTTACTCTTAATTTAAATGGAATATAATAATGTATTGTGTTAGTTATCCCAGAAATGATTCAACGTATAGGTATAACGTAGTTATACCTATACTTATAAATATGGGGGCAATTGCGTATTCGTCATATTATAATACATCTATAGATAATATCAATAAAAATATAGGTGATTATAAATTAGATGATCTACATAAGATTGTTATAAAAAAACTTATTATGGTATTTTTAAACCATAATGAATATATATATGATTTAGTACGAACCTACATCGATAATAGAAATACCTTTAATATATTAATACAAGTTATTAATATTGCAGGTA
>Ga0172382_10008172_pt1 | contig 14664 bp, 9 predicted proteins | sample Leawel138RmetaG_FD_122245 | JGI IMG/M metagenome (GOLD analysis project Ga0172382, IMG submission 122245) | Leachate microbial communities from a municipal landfill in Southern Ontario, Canada - Leachate well 138R metaG | ecosystem: Engineered > Solid waste > Landfill > Unclassified | place...
CCAGGGTCGCCACGCGCATGCGGGCCTTCGTGCGCCCCGCCGCCGGGCCCGACACCCTGCCCATGCCCCTGGACAACCCCGCCCTGGAGACTGCGCCCCTCGGCGAAACCCTGGAGGGCGCCAACCTCTCCGCCGCGCTGACGGATTTCCTGCTGGCCCTGAGCGCCAAGCTGGACACGGTGGTCAGCCTGCTTTCGCAAAAGCGCCTGGAGGACGATTTCGAGGCCGCGGTGGAGGTGCTGGAAATCGGCGCCCAGGGCCTGGATTTCGTCGCCCCGCGCCCCTGGGCCGCGGGCGCCGTGCTGGAGTTCGCCCTGGTGCTGAACCAGTACCCCCTGCGGCTGGCCGCCGCCGTGGGCCGGGTGGAGGCCGTGGCCGACTCCCCGGCCGGGCCGCGCCACAGCGTAACCTTCACGCGCATCCGCGAGGCCGACTTCGAGGCCGTGGTCCATTTCGTCATCAACGAGGAGCGCCAGCAGATCCGCGAATCCCGCTGGTCGCGCTGACCCCCCGCCACCCCGAGGATCCCCATGCCCGCTTCCCCCGCCCCGCAGTTCCCAGCGGAACAATTGGACAAGCTCGTCGCCCAGGTCACCCAGAGCGTGGTCGAGGGCCTGGACACCGTCCTGACCGAGGTCATCCAGAAGGAAGTCTCCCAGGTGCTGGCCGAATCGCTCTCGCGCGCCCTCAAGGAAGGCGCGTTCTTCCGCAAGGTCAACGAGGACATGCGCGAGGGCCTGGAGAGGATATACGGCGAGATCCGCGAGGCGCGCCGCGAGGCCGGGCAGCGCCCCCGGGGCGGCCATGAGACGGGCGAACTCATCAGCGAGGCGTCCGACCAGCTCGACGCCATCCTGCGCTCCACCGAGGACGCCACCGTGCGCATCATGGACATCGTGGAGCAGCACCAGGAGATGGTCCGCGCATCGGGCGAGCTGCTGGCGGCCTTCCGCACGGGCGGCGCCCGCAAGGACGCCGTGGAGGAGCTCATCCGCCAGAACGAGGCCCACCAGGCCCACCTCATGGAGATCATGACCGCCCTGTCCTTCCAGGACCTGACCGGACAGCGCATCAAAAAGATCATCCAGGCCCTGAAGCGCATCGAGGAGATCGTCTTCAGCGTCTATGTGAGCACGGGGCTCAAGGTCCGCCGCCATGAGCAGACCCCCGAGCGCGACGCCGGGGAGATCGACCAGGAGGCCGCCAAGACCGTGGAGGCCCTCAAGGGCGGCGGCTCGGAACTCAAGGGCCCCCAGGACGGGGCCGCCCAGTCCGACGTGGACGACCTGCTGCGCCAGCTCGGCCTGGAATAGTCTCCCGCCCTGCCGGAAAAGCCAGGGGCCGCCCCGCGACGCGCGTCGCGGGGCGGCCCCTGGCTTTTCCGGCGGCGGGCGGCGGGCCTCAGAGCAGCAGCAGATGGGCCAGCCCCAGGAAGAGGAAAAAGCCCGTGGAGTCGGTGATGGTGGTCAGGAAGATGGACGAGGCCTGGGCCGGGTCGCGGCCCAGCTCGCGCAGAACCACGGGGATCATGGCCCCGGAGACGTTGCCGACCATCATGTCCAGCCCCAGGGCCAGGGCCATGACCCCGGCGAGGCTGGCGTGGTGGGTCAGGATGAACACGCCGCACAGCACGAGCAGCCCGACCATCAGCCCGTTGAGCAGGCCGATCTTGGCCTCGCGCAGCACCGCCGTCCAGGCGCGCCTGCGGTCCCAGGTTTCCATGGCCAGTTGGCGGATCATCACCGCCAGGGACTGCTGGCCCGAATTGCCGGCCTGGTTGGCCACGATGGGCATCAGCGCCGCCAGGATGGCCATCTGGGCGATGGTGCCCTCGAACATGTGCACCACCCAGGCCGCCACGGCGGAGTTGGCCACGTTGATGACCAGCCAGGGCAGACGCAGGGTCACCGAGCGCAGCCAGGGCGTGTCCACGGTTTCGTTCTGGCCCGCGCCGACCATGCCGAGCATGTCCTCGCTGGCCTCTTCGTGGATGATGTCGATGACATCGTCGTGGGTGACCACGCCCAGCAGGCGGCCCTCGCGGTCCACCACGGGCAGGGCCAGGAAGTTGTAATGCGACAGGAGGTGGGCGACCTCCTCCTTGTCGGTGTCGAAGGCGGCGGTGATGAGCTGCTGGTTTTCCAGCATCTCGCGCAGGGGCTTGCCCGGGCGGGCGAGCATCAGGTTGCGCAGGGAGACCACGCCGACCAGGTGCTCCTGCTCGTCGACCACATAGGCGTAATAGGGGATTTCGGATTCTTCGGCGGCGCGGCGGATGAGGGCGATGGCCTGGTCCACGGTCAGGTTCTGCTCCAGAACCGTGACCTCGGTGTTCATGACGCCGCCGGCGGTGTCGGAGTCGAAGGTCAGCAGGCTTTCGATTTCCTGGGCTTCCTCGGCCTCCACGCGCTGGAGCAGGGCCTGCTGGTGGGCGGTGTCCAGGTCTTCGAGAACGTCGGCGGCGTCGTCGGGGGACATCTCTTCGAGGATGTCGGCCGCCAGGTCCGGGCTCAGGGCGCGCATGAGCACGGCCCGGTCGTGCTTCTCCATCTCCGCGACGAACTCCGCCGCGTCGGAGGTGTCCAGGCTTTCCAGGACACTCAGCTGGTCGGCCAGGGACAGGTCCTCCAGCAGGTCGGCGCCGTCGGCCGGGTGGGCGTTCTCGAAGCCCACGGCCACGGCGTCGCCCTCGCTCCCGGGTGGGGCGAGGGTCCGGATGTCCTCCTGGACGGGGCTCTGTTCGTCCTTCTCGTGCATGGCGTCCCTCAGGTATACCAATCGACTGCGTTCGTCAAAGCGGGCGACGGGCGCCCGGGAGGGCGCGCGCGGCCGGGAGCGGCCTGCGCGGCTTGACGCCGCCCCCTGTTTGCCGTAACCCCGCGCAAGGCTCCCGCCCACCCCGGAGCGGCGCCAGCGGCGGGCCGGGCCACCCATCCCGGCCACCCTCACAGGACAAGCCTACCATGAACACCACGACTTTTCATGACTTTTTCCAGGGCCCGGCCCTGGGCTTCCTGATGCGGGCCATAGACACGGCCCTGGAGGAGGACGGCCCCGACCTGACCAGCCTGGCCGTGTTCGGCCCAGCAGCCCCGGCCCGGGCCGAGATCGTGGCCAAGCAGGACGCCGTGGCCGCCGGGCTGCCCATCGGCCCGCTGGTGCTCGACGCCGTGACCCCCGGAGCAGGCGCGGGGATGCGCCTTTGCGCCGCCGACGGCCAGGCCGTGCGCCCCGGGCAGGTGGTGGCCGAGATCCACGGCCCGGCCAGCACCCTGCTGCGCGCCGAGCGGGTGATCCTCAATTTCCTGACCCACCTTTCGGGCATCGCCACCCTGACCCGCGCCTACGCGGACGCCCTGCGCGGCTCGCGCACCACCCTGCTGGACACGCGCAAGACCCTGCCCGGGTTGCGCCATGTCCAGAAGTACGCGGTGTTGATGGGCGGGGGGAAAAACCATAGACTGTCCCTTGGCGACATGCTCATGCTCAAGGACAACCACATCGACCAGGCCGGCGGCATCGCCCCCGCCGTGGCCCGGCTGCGCGCCGCCTACCGGCCCTGCCCGCCCATCGAGGTGGAATGCCGCACCCTGGGCGAGGTCCGCGAGGCCGCGGCCTTGGGCGTTGCGCGGATCATGCTCGACAACATGGCCCCCGGGGCCCTGGCCGAAGCCCTGGCCCTGGTGCCCGAGGGCACCCAGACCGAGGTCAGCGGCGGCGTGTCGCTGGACACCCTGGCGGCCATAGCCCAGGCCGGGCCGGACTTCGTGTCCGTGGGCCGGCTGACCCACTCGGCCCCGGCGGCGGATTTCAGCATGCGCATCCACATCCCCGGGAGGCCCCAATGAACACGCCCCACGCACAGACCATCGCCGCCATCCGCCGCCAGCGCGGCGCGTCCCTGGTCATCATGGGCCACCATTACCAGGGCGGGCTGGTCATCCAGCACACCGACCTGCGCGGCGACTCCCTGGAGCTGGCCCGGCAGGTGCGCGGGCTGCGCGCCGCCAGGCATATCGTCTTTTGCGGGGTGAGCTTCATGGCCGAGACGGCGGCCATGCTCGCCGCGCCGGGGCAGAAGGTCGTATCCCCCGCGCCCGAGGCCGGGTGCGTCATGGCCGACATGGCCCCCGGGCCCCTGGCCGACGCCGTGCTGCGCCGCCTGACCGCCGACGGCCGCCGGATCATCCCCCTGGCCTATGTGAACACCGACGCCCATGTGAAGGCGGTGGTCGCGCGCCACGGCGGGAGCGTCTGCACCTCGGCCAACGCCCCGGCCATGCTGCGCTGGGCCCTGGAGCGGGGCGACGGCGTGCTCTTTCTGCCCGACAAGAACCTGGGCCACAACACCGCCAACATCCTGGGCCTGCGCGAGGACCGCCGCGCCGTCATCGACGTGTCGGGCATGGGCGCCGCCCTGGACCCCGCCGCCCTGCGCTCCAAGACCCTGCTGCTGTGGCCGGGCATGTGCGTGGTCCACAAGCGCTTCACCGCCGCGCAGGTGGAGGCCGTGCGCCACCGCGACCCCGACGCGCTGGTGGTGGTCCATCCCGAGTGCGAGCCCGAGGTGGTCGGCCGCGCCGACGCCGCCGGGTCCACCTCGTTCATCATCCGCTATGTGGCCGAGGCCCCCCGGGGCGCGGCCATCTATGTGGGCACCGAGCTGAACCTCGTGGAGCGCCTGGCCCGGGAGCACGAGGGCGTCAGGACCGTGCGGCCCCTGACCCCCAGCCATTGCCGGAACATGGCCAAGACCACCGAGGAGGTCCTTGCGGCCACCCTGGAGGACCTGGACGACATCGAACCCGTGACCGTGCCCTGCGACGTGGCCCGCGACGCCGTGGTGGCCATCGAGCGCATGCTCGAGGCATGCAGGTAGCCATCATATGAACGCCGACCGCTTCAAGACCCAGGTGCTGATCATCGGCACGGGCATCGCCGGATGCACCACCGCCCTGACCCTGGCCGACGCCGGGCTGGAGGTCACCCTCATCACTTCGGACTTCGCCCCCGACCAGGGCAACAGCGCCCTGGCCCAGGGCGGCATCGTCTACCAGGCCGGGCCCGGCGACGCCGCCGACCTGGAGCGCGACATGTACACCGCGGGCTGGAAGGCCAACCTGCCCCGCGCCGTGCGCCACCTGGCGCGCAAGGGCCCGGGCGTCGTGGAGGAGATCCTCATCGACCGCCTGGGCGTGGATTTCGCCCGCCGCGAAGACGGCCAGTGGGACCTCATCCGCGAGGGCGGCCACGGCAAGCCGCGCATCCTGCACTGCGCCGACTTCACGGGCCGGGCCATCATGGACTGCCTGCTCGACGCCGTGCAGGTCCATCCCGGCGTCCGCCTGCTCACCGGGCGCACCGCCGTGGACCTGCTGACCAGCCACCACCATTCCACGCGCCTGGAGTTCAAGTACCAGCTGGCCAACCAGTGCTGCGGGGCCTACGTCTTCAACCGCGAGGTGAACCGGGTGGAGACCGTGCTGGCCGACTATACCGTGCTGGCCACCGGAGGCATCGGGCAGGTCTACCTGCACACCACCAACACCGCGTCGAGCATCGGCTCGGGGCTGGTCATGGCCGAGCGGGCCAAGGCCAAGATCGTCAACGCCGAGTATGTGCAGTTCCACCCCACCGCACTCTACCACCGCGCCCCGCGCAAGTTCCTGGTTTCCGAGGCCGTGCGCGGCGCGGGCGCCCGGCTGGTCAACGCCAAGGGCGAGGCGTTCATGGCCCGCCACGACTCCCGGGCCGACCTGGCCCCGCGCGACATCGTGGCCCGGGCCATCCAGGACGAGATGCTCCACTCCGGCGAGGACTGCGTGTACCTCGACGCCGCCCGCTACGTCGACCGCGACCTGCAACGCAGCTTTCCGACCATCTACGCCAAATGCCGCGAAATCGGCGTGGACATGGGCAGCGAGCCCATCCCGGTGGTCCCGGCGGCGCACTATTTCTGCGGCGGCATCCTCACCGACGAGCACGGGCGCACGACCATCGCACGGCTCTATGCCGCCGGGGAATGCGCCTGCACCGGCATCCACGGCGCCAACCGCCTGGCCAGCACCTCGCTGCTGGAGGGCCTGCTCTGGGGCCGCTCCGTGGGCAAGGATATCGCCCGGCGCCTGAACGGGCGCACCACCCTGCCCCGACGCCTGGCCGACGCCATGCCCGGCTGGGTCAGCCCCGGCGACGTGCAGAACGAGGACCCCGCCCTCATCGCCCAGGACTGGGCCACCATCCGCCACACCATGTGGAACTATGTGGGTATCGCACGCACCGGCCAGCGCCTGGCCCGGGCCTTCGACGATATGCGCAGCCTGCAACGCCACCTCCAGGACTTCTACAAGTCCACGCCCATATCCCAGACGCTCATCGACCTGTTCCACGGCTGCCACGCGGCCTTCCTGATCACCGTGGCCGCCCGGTCCAACCCCGAGACCCGGGGCTGCCACTTCCGCGCCAGATAAGGCCCGGCGCCGCCAGGGCCCATGAACGAGGAAACCCCCGGTCCGCTTGCACGGGCCGGGGGGCTCTTCGTTCGGGAACCCTTCCGCGCGGGTTCCCGCCTCTTGGGGGGGTCTGCATGGAGGAGGTGTCCGACGTGGCGTCCTGCCAAGACGCATTCGTCTTCTGCCTCTGCATAATGCGAGAGGCGTGCCAAACCGGCAAAGTCTGTCATTCCGGGCGAATAGCCGGACTGGGGCCTGCGGGAAGGCCCTTCTTGTGCAAGGCCGGGCACATCCAGGCTGCACTTTCTGTGCAACCGGATGCACAGAAACCTTGCACAAGGACTGAAAAAGCCCCCGGTCCGCAGGGCGGGCCGGGGGCCGGGGGTCATGGTTCCCGGGCTCAGGCTTCCTGGGCCGCTTCGGGGGCCGGGTCCTTCTCCTCGTCGCCGGGCAGGGCGCTGGGGCCGAAGCCGAGCAGGATCGGGCTGGCCACGAAGATGGAGGAGTATGTGCCCACGCCGATACCGATGAGCAGCGCCAGGGCGAAGTCGTGGATCACCGCGCCGCCGAAGATGAACAGCCCGGCGACCACGAGCAGGGTCGTGCCCGAGGTCAGCAGCGTGCGCGAGAGGGTCTGGTTGATGGAGGCGTTGATGACCTCCTTGAAGTCCTTGCGCTTGCGCCCGCCCAGGTTCTCGCGGATGCGGTCGAAGACGATGATGGTGTCGTTGAGCGAGTAGCCGATGATGGTCAGCAGCGCGGCGATGATGGTCAGGTCGAACTCCTTGCCCAGCAGGGAGAACACACCCACCGTGACCAGCACGTCATGGACAAGTGCCACCACCGCGCCCAATGCGTAGTTGAGTCTGAGGCGCCAGCACAGGCCCAGGGTAATGACCAGGGCGGCCACGATAAGCAGGCTCATGGGCACGCTGATCAGGTCCAGCAGGTAGACGCCGGTGGCCAGCCCGGCGGCCATGATGCCCGCGGCCATCCAGCGGGCCTCGAAGCGCCCGGAGATGTAGATGGCGATGAGCAGCACGGCGTAGAACATGGCCTCCAGGGCACTCTCGCGCAGGTCCGCGCCGACCTTGGGGCCGACCATCTCCTGGCGCTGGATCTCGTAGGCCGCGTCGGGCGCCTGGGCGGTCATGGCCGCCCGGACGTGATCGCGCACGGTGTCCGTGCCCAGGCCCTGCTGCTCGGAGATGCGCACCAGGTACTCGTGGTCGGCCTCCATGCCGATGCGCTGCACGGCCACGCCCTCCAGGCCCTCGGCCACCAGGGCCTTGGCGAAGGCCTCGGTGTCCAGCCCGCCGTCCACGCGCATCTGCACGGTGACGCCACCGGCGAAGTCGATGCCGTACTTGGGGCCGCCGTGGGCCACCAGGGAGCCGACGCCCACCAGGAGGGCCAGGGCCGAGGCGGCGAAGGCCACGCGCCGGTTGCCGATGAAGTTGAACGCCGTGCCGGGCCGGACGAACGACAGCCCGGCCACGGGGTTCTTGACCTTGGGCAGCAGGTCGAAGAGCACGCGCGAAACGAAGATCGCCGTGAACATGGAGGCGATGATGCCCAGGGTCAGGGTCACGGCGAAGCCGCGCACGGGCCCGGTGCCGAACTGGTAGAGGATGACCGCCGCGATGATGGTGGTCACGTTGGCGTCGAGGATGGTCAGGGTGGCCTTGGCGTACCCCTCGGCGACGGCCGCCGCGCTGGACAATCCGCGCCGCAGTTCCTCGCGGATGCGCTCGAAGATGATGATGTTGGCGTCCACGGCCATGCCGATGGTCAGGATGATGCCCGCGATGCCCGGCAGGGTCAGAGTGGCGCCGAAGGCGGCCAGCCCGGCCATGATGAGCACGATGTTGAACAGCAGCACCGCGTTGGCCACCAGCCCGCCGAAGCCGTAGTACAGGGCCATGAAGCCCAGCACCAGGGCGAAGCCGACCAGCGTGGAGGTGATGCCCTTGTCGATGGATTCCTGGCCCAGGGAGGGGCCGACGCTGCGCTCTTCGAGCACGTTCACCGGGGCGGGCAGCGCGCCGGAGCGCAGCACCACGGCGAGGTCGGTGGCCTCCTCGGTGGTGAAGGAGCCGGAGATGGACGCATGGCCGCCGCTGATCTTCTGCTTGATGACCGGGGCGGAATAGACCTGCCCGTCCAGGACGATGGCCAGGCGCCGCCCCACGTTGTCGCCCGTCAGGCGCGAGAACTTGCGCCCGCCCGAGGCGTTGAGGGTCAGCGACACATAGGGCTGGCCGAACTGGTCGTACTGCACCTGGGCGTTGGAGATGGCCTCGCCCGAGAGCATGGCCTCGCGGTGCAGGACGATGGGCCGTTCGAGATAGGTGCCGTCGGGGTTCAGGTGGCGCTGTTGCAGCACGTCGCGCCCGACGCGGCGGGCGTCCTCGGGCTTGGTTTCGTCGTCCACAAGCTTGAACTCGAGGTGCGCGGTACGCCCGATGATGTCGATGGCCCGCTGGGGGTCGTCCAGGCCCGGCAGCTGCACCTGGATGCGGTTGCCCTCCTGGCGGCGGATGTCGGGCTCGGCCACGCCGAACTGGTCGATGCGGTTGCGGATGGTCTTCACGGCCTGATTCATGGTCAGGCGCTCGACCTCCTTGCGGTATTCGGGGCGCATGGCCAGGATGTAGCGCAGGCCCTCGCCCTGGGGCTGGCGCTCGGCCACGGTGTAGGCGGAGCCGTAGGAGTCCTGGATGAGGGAGTCGAATTCGGCCTGCTGCGCGGCCTTGGTCAGGACAATGCCCAGCCTGCCGTCGGGGGTCACGGCGGCGTTGTACACGGCGATGCGCTTCTCGCGGGCCAGGGTCTTCAGGTCCTCGCCCGTCTGCGACAGGGTGTACTCGGCGGCCTTTTCCACGTCGACGCCCAGGGTCAGGTGCACACCGCCGCGCAGGTCGAGCCCGAGGACGATCTGTTTCTCGGGCAGGATGGCGCGCAGGGCCGAATCCTGCGACAGATAGGAAGGAAGCGCCCAGGCCAGGCCCAGGACGCTCACCACCAGGACGATGGCAATGCGGTAAGGCAGGGTCCCTTTCATGTGTTCTCCTCAAGGTCCGAGATACGGTGACGCCGCTGGCGGGGCGCGCCCCGCCAGCCCGAAGGCAGCAAGTTGATACGCCTTGTCAAAAGCCAAGGCAAGCGGAGCCCTCGGGGCCGCGCGGGGCCCGGTGGGGATCGCTTGCCTTGCAGGGCGCCGCGCTGCGCGCCGCCCGGACTACTTCTTGCCCTTTGCGGTGTCCTTGGGGCTCCTGTCCGCCATGGCGGACACGAAGTTGCGGTTGACCTCGACGATCATGTCGTTGCCCAGGTCCACGCGCAGCACGTCGCCTTCCACCTCGACGATCCGGCCGTACATGCCGCCGCCGGTGAGCACCTTGTCGCCCTTCTTCAGGGCGGAGAGCATCTCGCGGTGCTGCTTCTGCTTCTTCTGCTGCGGGCGGATGAGCAGGAAGTAGAAGATGACGAACATGAGGATCAGCGGCATCAGGGCGCCCAGGGCACCACCGGCGCCGCCGTCGCCACCGGCGGGCGGGGCCATGGCATACGCGACTTCGGGAAAGAACATCGTTCCTCCAGGATTGTTGATGGGACGTGGCCGCCGGGGGCGGCATGACTGGCTTTCGGATAATGACGAACACGGCCCCGCCTGGGGCCGGGCCGCAGTCAGGCACTTAAATCGTCCGCCTGTTTTCGTCAATGGAAAACGGCCCCCGCGGGGCGCGCTCCGCCAGCGGCCCGCCCCGGCGTGGCCCACGGCGCCAGCCCTCCGGCCCTGCCCTCGACCCGGGCCACGCCCCGGGCCGCGCCTCTCCCGGCTCCGGCGTTCGCCCCCCGCACCCCGGGCAAAGACGCCGGCCCCGCCACCCGGCCCACAGCGCCGCACCCCGGCCCGCCTGCCTCCGGCCCGCACCCCGGCCCATCTGCCCATCCGGCCCGCGCCCCTGCCTGCGGCGCCGCATCCACCCCGCCCCCGCCGGCCCTCGCGCCGCGTCTCCTGGCGCCGGACAGATGCCCCCGGCCCAACGGCCTGTGCCCGCACCCCCCCGTTGCCCGGCCCAAGCCGCCCGGGCGGCGCCCCCCGCAGCCGGGCCCGGGCTCGACCCCTACTTAAGGATATGCCCCGCAAAGCGCCCGCCCCCGTCCTCTGCTCCACAGACGGCACCCGCGTCCCCCGGGCCGCCTGCGCCGCCAAGCCCAGATGCCTGCTCCCAGCCATTTCCCGCCCCCCCCGGCCCTCAGCACATGCCCCAACATTTTGCGGACAGGGTCCAGATTGTTGAATATATTATATGTTTAAAGCCCTTTGGTATTTTTTAGACATAATTGTCATAATTGATAAGGATTTCTCACTTTACTTGGCGCAAAGTGTACTATAAAAGTAATTCCCGTTTGTCGGGCAGCTGCGTGAGCAGCGACGACGGCGCGAGCACGGACGCGCCGCACCTTCCCGACCCGCCAGGCGGTGACGCCCGGGCTGCCACCCGGAAAACACAACACGCGCAGACTTTGGCTTCGCCCGGCGGCTTTCGGGCGGCCCCGCGTTCGCCGGGAGCCGCATCCACGCACAGCTCCATCCGCCCGCCGGACCTGCCGCGAGCCGCCTGCGCGTCAGGGAGTCTCACCATGTGCCGATTGTTCGCTTTGACCAGCACCGAGCCCGTCTCGCCCATGCGCGCCGTCCGCGCCCTGGACGTGATGCGCGAGGGCCACGACGGCTCGGGCGTCGGGCTCTTCCTCACCGGCCTGGGCGGGCCGCTGGGTGCGCTCGCAGACTGCCCCATCCTGTCGGGCATCCTGACCAGCGAAGGCGAAAGGCGCCTGAACCAGTTCATGGACGACAAGGGCTTCACCCTCCGCCACCGCCTGAGCTGGAACCTGCCCGCCACGCCGCCCCCGGGCACCCCCCGGCGCGGCCTGTACCTCGTGGCGGCCTACGAGCCGCCCGACCGCTGGCGCGCCCTGCCTCCCGCCGAACGCGAACTGAACATCCTGCGCACCCGCCTGGAGCTGAAGCACATGGGCCTGGAGCGCGAGGACATCACCGTATTCAGCTTCTGGCCCGACGTGGTCATGCTCAAGGAGATCGGCGATCCCCTGGCCGTGGGCCGGTACCTGGACGTGGACCGCGAGGACCTGCACGCCCGCCAGATCCTGGCCCAGGGCAGGCAGAACACCAACTACGCCATCAACCTCTACGCCTGCCATCCCTTCTTCATCCAGGGCATCTGCACCATGACCAACGGCGAGAACACCGCCTTCGTGCCCATCAAGGACTGGCTCACGGCCTGCGGAGTGCCCGGCTACGAGGGTTATCACTCCGACTCCGAAGTCTTCACGCACATCCTGCACTACGCCGTGCGCCGCCTGGGGCTGCCCCTCGCGGCCTACAAGCACGTCATCACCCCCCTGCCCGACGCCGACATGCGGAGCCACCCCGACGCGGCCTTCCTGGAGCAGCTCAAGGCCGCCTGCCGCAAGCTGATCATCGACGGGCCCAACTGCGTCATCGGCTGCCTGCCCGACAGGACCATGTTCATGGTCCAGGACAGCAAGAAGCTGCGCCCCGGCGTGGTGGGCGGGCGCCCCGGCCTGTACGCCTTTTCCTCGGAGATATGCGGCCTGGACGCCGCCATCCCCGAACGTGACAAGACCCGCGACTTCCAGCCCATGCACCTGGACACCGCCATCGTCGGGCCCGGATGCGAGGAGATCGAGATATGCCGTCAAACGCAGCCATTGCCCCAAGCACGCTGAGCCACGTCGACCTGCCCTGGCGGATCGACTGGACCGGGGACAAGTGCACCCTGTGCGGCCAGTGCGTGGCCGTGTGTCCCGTGCGGGCCATCGAGCTCGGCGTGTTCCGCAAGCGCGAGATCAAGGCGTCCTTCGGCCTTTCCACCACCAGCGAGAACCAGTACAGCGTCCGGTACGGCATCCGCCAGAAGACCGACCCGGGCTTCGCCTGCATCGGCTGCGGCATGTGCGACATGGTCTGCCCGGGCGACGCCATCACCCCCCGGCGCAACGACGAGCAGCCCAAGCTCCGGATGCACGCCAACAAGGGCGGCGCCCCGCGCACGCGCGGCGGGCGGCGCAACGACCGGGGCTCCCTCCTCGACCAGATCAAGTTCGTGCGCATCTCCATGCTCACCGACCCCGCCCTGGACGCCGGGCGCCACGAGTTCGACCTGACGACCATGATCGGGCGCATCCTGCCGCCGGAAACGGCCCTGGAGACCCTGCGCAACCAGGGCTGGATGCCCCCGGTGCGCAAGATATACCCGCTGCTCATCGGCGGCATGAGCTTCGGCGCCCTCTCGCCCAACATGTGGGAAGGGCTCCAGATGGGCGTGGCCTACCTGAACGAGGAGCTGCACATGCCGGTGCGCATGTGCACCGGCGAGGGCGGCTGCCCGCCGCGCCTGCTGCGCTCCCGTTTTCTCAAATATGTCATTTTGCAGATCGCCTCGGGCTATTTCGGCTGGGACGAGATCATCCACGCCCTGCCCGAGATGAAGGAAGACCCCTGCGCCGTAGAGATCAAATACGGCCAGGGGGCCAAGCCCGGCGACGGCGGCCTGCTCATGTGGCACAAGGTCAACAAGCTCATCGCCGCCATCCGCGGCGTGCCCGTGGGCGTCAGCCTGCCCTCGCCGACCACCCACCAGACCAAGTACTCCATCGAGGAGGCCGTGGCCAAGATGATCCAGTCCATGTCCATGGCCTGGGGCTTCCGGGTGCCGGTCTACCCCAAGATCAGCGCCACAACCACCTCGCTGGCGGTGCTGAACAACCTGGCACGCAACAAATACGCCGCCGGGCTGGCCATCGACGGCGAGGACGGCGGCACGGGCGCGGCGTACAACGTGTCCATGGACCACATGGGCCACCCCATCGCCTCGAACATCCGCGACTGCTACCTGAACCTGTGCCGCATCGGGGCCCAGAACGAGCTGCCGCTCATCGCCGGCGGCGGCGTGGGCAAGAACGGCAACCTCGCGGCCAACGCCGCCGCGCTGATCATGCTCGGCGCCTCCGCCGTGCAGGTCGGCAAGTACATCATGCAGGCCGCGGCGGGCTGCGTGGGCAGCGAGGGCGACCGCTGCAACGTCTGCAACATCGGCGTCTGCCCCAAGGGCATCACCTCGCAGGACCCGCGCCTCTACCGCCGCCTGGACCCCGAAAAGGTCGCCGGGCGCGTCGTGGAGGTCTTCCTGGCCTTCGACAGCGAAATGAAGAAAATCCTCGCGCCCCTGGGCCGGTCCACCTCCCTGCCCATCGGCATGTCCGACGCCCTGGGCATCGGCGACAAGAACGCGGCCGACCGCCTGAGCATCCGCTACTGCGTCTAGCGCACGCGGCGACGACCGGAGAGAGATGAAATGAAGCAAGGCACCATGCGGACCATAAGCGGACAGGAAGACGGCCAGCGCATCGAATCGCGCATCCTGGAGGAGCGCGTGCAGCGCGCCGTGGCCCAGGGCGCGACGGAGCTGCTGGTCGAGGCGTTCGGCCAGCACGGCATCGGCGGCAGGCTGTGGCAGGGCGGGCAGACGCCCATCACCGTGCGCGTCACGGGCTCCCCGGGCCAGCGCCTGGGGTCCATGGGCTTTCCCGGCACCACCATCGTCACCGACGGCCCGGCCTCGGACGATACGGGCTGGCTGTGCGCCGGGGCGCAGATCGTGGTCCGGGGCAACGCCTCCAACGGCACCGGCAACGCCATGGCCCAGGGCAGGATCTTCGTCGGCGGGCACATCGGCTCGCGCGGCATGACCATGACCAAGCAGAACCCGCGCATGGCCCCGCCGGAGCTGTGGGTGCTGGACAGCGTGGGCGACTATTTCGCCGAGTTCATGGCCGGGGGCGTGGCCGTGGTCTGCGGGCTGGCCCCGTGCGACCCCGCCAACGTCCTCGGCTACCGGCCCTGCGTGGGCATGGTCGGCGGGCGCATCTACTTCTGCGGCCCGCACCAAGGCTTCTCCGAAGCCGACGCAAAGCTGGTGGAGATAGACGACGCGGCCTGGGGCTGGCTCCAGGCGGGCCTTGCGGACTTCCTGGAGCGCATCGGCCGCCCCGAGGTCCTGCCCGAGCTGGCCGTGCGCGGGCAGTGGCAGTGCATCGCCGCCCGCTCGCCCCACGAGAAGCTGGGCAAACGGCGCCGGAGCATGGGAGAATTCCGGGC
>Ga0172382_10008173_pt1 | contig 14663 bp, 15 predicted proteins | sample Leawel138RmetaG_FD_122245 | JGI IMG/M metagenome (GOLD analysis project Ga0172382, IMG submission 122245) | Leachate microbial communities from a municipal landfill in Southern Ontario, Canada - Leachate well 138R metaG | ecosystem: Engineered > Solid waste > Landfill > Unclassified | place...
GACCTGGCTGACGATGCGCTGGCAGATGTTCAAAAGCTGCTGGTTGTCGCGGAAGCGGATGCCGGTCTTCTCGACCTTGCCGCCGACCTCGATGAAGACGTCGCGCGCGCCGTTGACCATGATGTCGGCGATGTCGTCGCGCGCCAGCAGCGGCTCCAGCGGGCCGTAGCCGAGCACGTCGTTGCAGATGTCCTCGAGCAGGTCCTCCTGCTCGGAGATCGACATCGCGAAATTCTTGATCGCGATGATGTCGTTGACGATGTCGCGGATTTCCTCGCGCGCGGCGTCGGGGTCGAGCTTGGCCAGCTGCGACAGGTCGATCGTGTCGATGAGCGCGGAAAAGACCTGGCTCTTGGTGTCGTAATAGCTGTCGCTGCGCTCGCGCTGGGGCCGTCGCTGCGGCTCGGCCGCCAGCGGCGGCGGCGCCTCGATCGTGCGCTTGGGCGCGGGAGCGGGCGCCGGGGTCGATGCCGGCGCTTCCATCACCTCTCCGTGCGGCGCGTCGGGCTGCCTCGCATCCGCCGGGGCGGCTGGGCTCGGCGGCCGGAAGGCCGGCGTCTCGCGTCGTCCGCTGTCGGAGCCTCTCTTGCCGAACATGGCGCCTACTTCCTCAGTTTCAGCCGGGCGATGATGTCGCTGATGCCGCTCTTCTTCTTGGCCTTGATCTCGGCGCGGCCGGTCAGCACGTGGGCGATCTCGTCGATCATGCGCACGGCGGCGTGGTTCGCGTCGGTCTCGCCCAGCATGCGGCCGTTGTTGGCGGCGTTGCCGAACAGGCCGGCGTCGAAGGGGATGACGGCCATCGGCTCGATGCCGAGCGGCTCGGCGAAGTCTTCCGGAGAGATTTCCGGCCGCTTGGGCACGCCGGCCTGGTTGATGACCAGCTTGGGCGGCCCGTCATTGGGGCGCAGGCGGCGCAGCGTGTCGATCAGGTTCTTGGTGTTGCGCAGGTTGGCCAGCTCCGGCGTCGCGGTGATGACCACGTCGTCGGCCTGCATCAGCACCGATTTCGACCACGCGCTCCACAGATGCGGCACGTCGAGCACCAGATAGGGCGCGCTGCGCTGGGCCACGTCGATGATCTGCGAGAAGGCGTCGGCGTCGAAATCGTAGGTCCGGTCGAGCATCGACGGCGCGGCGAGCAGCGACAGCCGCTCCGCGCACTGGGTCAGGAGCCGGTCGAGATAGACCTCGTCGATGCGTTCGGGCGCGAACACGGCTTCCGCGATGCCCTGCGCCGGGTCCTGGTCGAAATTGATGTTGGCGGTGCCGAAGGCGAGGTCGAGGTCTGCGACCACGACTTCCGAGGAAAACAGGCTCGACATCGCCCAGCCGACATTGTGCGCCAGCGTCGAGGAGCCGACGCCGCCCTTGGCGCCGATGAAGGCGACGGAGCGGCCGAGCGGCTCGGCGGCCGGATCGACGAAGATCGAGGAGATGACCGACAATATGTCGGCCATCGAGATCGGCGCGACGACATATTCGGAGATGCCGAAGCGGACCAGCTCGCGATAGAGCCAGACGTCGTTGTAGTGGCCGATCACCACCACCTTGGACGACGAATCGCAGACCTCGGCCAGCTGCGTCAGCGAGGCGAGCAGCTTGCGCGGCTCCTCGCGCGATTCGACGACGATCAGGTTCGGCGTCTGCGCCGAATGGTAGAACTCGATCGCGGTGGCGATGCCGCCCATATGCACCTTGAGATGGGCCTTGGCCATGCGGCGGTCGCTGCCGGCGCGCTCGATGGAGCCGGCGACGCCTTCCGTCTCGCAGAACGCCTGGATCGAGATGCGCGGCACCGGCCGCAGCTCGGCCATGGCCGCGACTTCCGTTTCGCTTGCCGGCTCGTCCAGCCCATTGGCGGACAGAGCCGGATCATAGGCGAGATTGCTCATGTCATGCGCCCCCTCGGCTCATCAGTAATTGACTTCGCGGTCGCCGCGCATGTCGCCGGAGATGGCGCGGTCGCGATACTGGTCGATGGCGTGCGACCTGTTCTGTGCGTCGATGTCGCCGCGCTGGCGAGGCCCGAGCAGGTCGGCGGGATTGGCGATCTGGGCCGCGAGGTTGTTCTGGTAGGAACAGCCGAAATTGGCCCAGTGCTTGTTCTCGCTGTTTTCCATCATGTCGGCCGGCCAGCGCCCGCAAGGTCCGGTCGAGGCCCGCATCTCGGCGTAGGAGAGCCGGATCGGCGCCGAATCGCCGTAGCGCGCCGCGTCGTAGGGCTGGTGCAGGATGCGGCCTTCCGGCACGCCGGCCTTGCGCAGCCGCCCGACGAAGTCGGCGGCGACGGCCGACGCCGCGGCCTCGTTGCCCGAGCCGTGCGGCACCATGATGCCGACGATGGGCGCGGCCTTGCGGTCGTAATCGGCGATGAAGCCGTCGAGCGCGACCCTTTGCACCCGCGTCATGCCGCGGTCGGCGACGCCGACGGGGATGTCGACGGTCTTGTCGCGCTCGCCGATCACGATCGGGTGGTTGGTGCGGTAGTCGTCGGGAATAGAGCCGACCTTGACCGAATCGTGGGTGGCGCAGCCGGCCGCCAGCAGCGCGACGGCCGCGATCGCGGCAAGGCGCGTGGTCTTGACAGTTTGATCAGACATGTCCGTCCCCGATCACTTGTAGATGAAGCCGACGACGCCGTGATAGCGTCCGGCGGGCCTGTCGGTGTTCATGGTTCCGTAGACGCGGTTGACGCGGCCGAGGAAGTTGCCGGCGCCGTCGCTCGGCGGATTGAAATTGTCGTCCGGCTTGGCCAGCGCCGCGCGCGCCGCCGGCTTCGCCAGATAGGGCGTGACGATGATGACGAGCTCGGTCTCGTTGCGCTCGAAGGCGCGGCTGCGGAACAGCGTGCCCAGCACCGGGAGCTTGGAGATGCCGGGCAGGCCCGAGGCCACCTGCCGCACGTCGTCGCGCACAAGCCCGGCGATCATCATCGACCCGCCCGAGGGCAGCTCGATCGTGGTGTCGGCAAGGCGCTTGCGGATGGAGAGCACGTTGTAGGTCTGGCCGCTTCCCGCGCTTCCCATCGCGGGCGACTCGGCGGTCGGTTCCGAAACCTGCGTCCTGATCTTGAGGCTGATCCGCCCCGGCGAGAGAACGACCGGCAGGAACTCCAGGCCGATGCCGTATTCCACCTTGCGATACTCAAGTATCGTCGCACCGTCGCGATTGTCGTCGTTGCGCGCGCTCGTGATCCCGTCCAGCAGGTTGAACTCGCCGCCGACCCGGAAGGTCGCCTTTTCGCCGGACACCGCCGTCAGCATCGGCTCCGCGAGCGTCTTCATCACGCCCGCCTGTTCCATGGCGTTGAGATAGCCGTCGAGCAGGCCGCTGGACCCTCTAAACGTGCTGCTGATGGTCGATGCGCTGACATTGCCGAGGCCCATGGCCTGCTCGCTGATCGCGCCCCACGAAATCCCGCCCGAGCTGCCCTGCGTCAGCAGCCCCACGCCGAGCTGCTTCATCACCGAGCGCGACACCTCGGCCACCGTGACCTTCAGCGTCACCTGGTCCTCGCCGATGATCTTGATCATGTTGACGATCTGGCTGGTCTGGCGCCGCTGGTCGGGGTTGTTGATGGCGACGCCGCCGGCTGCGTCGCCGCCGGCCGCCGTCTGCGAATATTGCCCGGTCGTCGCCTCGCCGCCGGTCACGAAGATCCGCGCCAGCTCCTCGGCGCGCTTGGCGTCGAGCGGCGTTTCCACCGTGCCGGTCAGCACGACGTTGTCGTTGATCAGCTCGGCCTTGATGTCGGAATCGGGCAGGAACCGCTTGAGGTGGCCTTCCAGCCCCGAGACGTCGCGCTCCACGCGCAGGTCGATCGAGGCGATCTGCTCGCCGTTCGGGCCGAAGACGAAGATGTTGGTCTCGCCCACCGACTTGCCGAACAGATAGATGCGCCGCGCCGTGCGCGTCACCGCATCGGCCACGGCCGGGTTGGCGACGAGGATGTCGTAGGCGTCGCGCGGCAGGTCGATGACGATCGACTTGTTCAGCCCGAGATCGACCGTCTGGCCGCCGCGCTGTCCGCCGACGGTCCTGACGGTCTGCGCCAGCGCCTCGCCCGAGATGAGGGCCGAGGGCACGACGACCGCGCCGAGCGCCATCGCCACCGCGATGAGCGAGATGCCCATGCGCCGCATCCTGTTGTGACCGATCCCGATGCTCATTTGCGCGTCCCCACTTCGCTGACCTCGCCCGACCGGATCAGGCGCACGGTGCCGCGCCCGTTCTCCTCCGCGATCACTTCCTGCGCGTCGGCCACCGCCCTGAGCGCCAGCGCCAGCCGGTCGGCCATCTGCTGGGCGACGGTGATGATCTCGGCTTGGCGCGGCGTCAGCTCCAGCGTCGCCGTGTCGCCGACGCGCACCTTGCGGCCTTCCTCGTCCTCCTGGATCGCCTGGTCGATGGCGAGCACGCGGATGTTCTTCAGGATCGTCTCGGTGACGTAGCCTTCGCCGCCGCTGTTGCGCCGGGTCATGATCACGTCGACATAATCGTTGGGCAGGATGAAGCCGCCGGCCGAGGTGTCGGCTGCGATCCGCGTCGCCACCGCGCGCTTGCCGGCGGGCAGGATCGACGACATGAAGCTCTGGCCCTCGCCGATCAGCTTGGAGCGCCGCAGCGGCTCGCCCGCATACATCGGCACGCGGGCGATGGCGCCCTTGAGTTCGTCGAGCGCGTCCGGTTCCTTGTCGCGGGTGATGAAGCCCTCGGCGACGCCGCTCGACGGCCACGACTGCCATTCCAGCTGGTCGCCGACGACCGCGCCCATCGGCACGTCGCCGTCGAGCGCCAGAACTTCCGTCAGGCGGATGGCCGGCTCGCGCGGGCCGCTGTCGACGACGATCTCGGGCGGGGGCGGCGTCGCCATGTTCTTGGCGACAATGCCCGCGCCCACCGCCGTCGCCACGGCGACGCCCAGTATAATCACACGCGATGGTGCCATTTTCGGAACCCCCGTACCCCGGCAAACCTTTGAGCCGAGGCGACTGTGCGGTTCCAATCGTCAAATTACGGTTAATGGATCGCTTACGATCGTGATTAATTTTGCGTTTACTTGGTGGTGGCGCAGTTGCGCGCCGTTCGGGGATGGAGTTCACTGTCGCGATGGGTGGCTACGTCTATATCCTGGCGTCCCGCAAGAACGGGACCCTCTATACCGGGGTGACAGGTGATCTTCAGGGGCGAATCTGGGAGCATCGTGAGAAGATCACAGGTGGCTTCACGGCCAAGTATGATGTCCGGTGCCTCGTCTGGTATCGCGATTATCCCGACATCCGCGATGCCATAGACGACGAGAAGCGTATCAAGCGTTGGCGTCGAAAATGGAAGCTGGCGCTTATAGAGACCATGAACCCGCAGTGGCGGGACCTCTATGAGGAAATCGGCCGTTAGATCCCGGTACCTCGCCCGCTGTCATCCCGGCCAAGGGAGCGAAGCGACCGCCGAGCCGGGACCCATTGAGCGGCTCGGCCGGGTTCCGGGTTCGCGACGAGGGTGCTGGAGTGCGCCAAGATGAGAACCGGGCCGCGCTCGACGATCTTCTGGCCAATAGGTCCCGGCTCTCGCTTCGCTCGGCCGGGATGACGGTGGCGGTGCAGTACCTCAGCCGGCCGCCAGCCGGGCCAGCGCCCACTGCATCAGGGGCGTCGAGGGATAGACCATCAGCCCGGCTGCCCCCAGCGCGACGCCGTAGGGGATGCCGGCCTTTCCGTTGGCGAAATGGCGCAGCAGGACGTTGCCGCCGGTGAAGGTCGAAAGCGGCGAGTTGCGGTAGATGATGAGGAGGAGGGTGAGCATTCCGCCGTAGACCGACGCCTGCAGCAGATACTGCATCAACTGGGGCGAGAACCCCATCCACAGCGCGGTGGCGGCCATCAGCTTGGCGTCGCCGCCGCCCATGCCGCCGATGGCGAACAGAACGAAGGTGCAGCAAAGCACCAGCGCGCCGCCGGCGAAGTGCCAGCCGAAATCCACCCACGCCATGCCGGTCAGCGGCGCGACCAACGCGAAGGTGGCGACGAGCACGAGCGAGACCCGGTTGGCGATGGTCATCGACACCATGTCGGAAACGATGGCGAAGGCCATGCAGAACGGAAAGACGACGAAGATCAACGCTTCAAGCATGGCAGCGCACCCGTACTGGTCGAAGATGGCGGAAGCATACGCGCGCGCGCTTAAACTTTGGTGAAGTGCTGGGCGCTCGGCAGAAAAGAAAACGGCCGCCCGAAGGCGGCCGTTCATGGAAGGATTGGTTTCCGCGACTGTGGATCAGTCGACGTCGGCCGTGCCAGCTTCTGTCAGCTCGGTACCGATGTGCGTGAAATTGGCCTTGAGCTGCGAACCGATCGCGCTGGCGCCGCCGATGATGGCGATCGAGATCAGCGCGGCGATCAGGCCGTATTCGATGGCGGTGGCGCCGGATTCGTCCTTGGCAAAGCGAGCGAAAATCTTGGACATGGGAGAACTCCTTGCTCCGTGTGTTACAGCACTTCCGTCAACGTTTCTTCCGTGTCGATCGGATGAGTGCAAACTAGACCGAAGCCCTTGCAATCGGCTTAAGAAACAGCCTTACCGAATTCTTGCGTGTTCCAACTCCCTTTCTTGGTTAATCCCGCGCTACTTGATTCGATAAAATCAAACCCGCGCAACCCCCGCGATCCGCGCCCTCTACAATATAAGAATGCGCGCGGGCGCGCGGCAGCGCGTTTAACCCTTGGTTCACCAAATTCGTTCATCTTGGCGAAAGCGCGCCGCGACCCGGCCGAGAACATCCGAGGAGACCCCGCAATGGCCCGGCATTTGACCAAGTTGACGGCCGCAGCAGCCGTTGCCGCCTGCGCCGGGCTCGCGCCCGCGAGCGCGGAAGCGATCAAGGTGTTCGTCGACCAGGCGCGCGTGGTCAAGCTGGCACGGCCGGCCGACACCATCATCGTCGGCAACCCGCTGATCGCCGACGCCGCCGTGCAGGACGCCTCGACCGTGGTGCTGACCGGCAAGGGCTTCGGCGTCACCAACCTCGTCATCCTCGACCGCGACGGCTCCCCGATCGTCGACGAGCAGATCGTCGTCTCGCGCGCCTCGGCCAACACGGTCAACATCTATCGCCGCGCCGATCTCGAGGCGCTGTCCTGCTCGCCCTTCTGCGAGGCGCAGGCCGGCGGCCCCGCAGAGAGATAAGCGCCGGGTTAACGCATCCCTGACGGATCGGTGAAACTTCTACCGTTCGGCAAAACCGGGCTTCAACCCGTTTCGTCTATGGTGGGAGGGTGACATTCGGGTCGCGGGGTGGGTGATGACCGATAGAACCTGCACGAAAAGCGCCGCGGAGCGGGCGGCAAGACCGGCCGTGCGCACGGCTCGCCGTTTCGGCCGCCGCGGCTTTGGCCGCAACACCGAGGGCAGCGTCGCCATCGAGTTCGTGGCGCTGGCGCTTCCCTTCTTCCTGCTCGTGTTCGCGATCGTCGAAAGCTGCGTCGCCTTCGCCGCCCAGCAGGTGCTGGCCAACGCCACCGACGACGTGGCGCGCCAGTTCCGCACCGGCCAGCTCAAGCCGGCGGATCTGGAGGAAGACAGGGATATCGTTCGCGATCGCATCTGCGCCAAGCTGGAGGTGCTGGTCTCCATGGGATGCACCGACGCGATCGAGGTCGACCTGAAGAGCTACGACACCTTCCAGCAGGCCGCCGCCAAGCGCGTCGCCTTCACGGGCACGGGCAGCAACAAGGACATCGACACCAGCGACTTCGGCATAGATGTCGGCGAGTCGGGCTCGAAGAACCAGCTGCGCGTCTTCTATCGCTGGCCGGTGATGACCGACTTCATGCGCAAGTCGATGTCGAACCTGCAAGGCGGCAAGACCCTGCTCTATGCCTCGGTGACCTGGCAGAACGAGCCCTTCGACGACTGATCTTCGAGACGGGGAAATACGAAGATGGACGCTCACCAGAAGACTACAGCAAGGCCGGGCGGGGTGATGAGGCGGCTCGCGGCCTTCGCGCGCGATCGCAAGGGCGTGGCGGCGGTCGAGTTCGCCTTCATCGCGCCGCTGCTGCTGACGCTCTATTTCGTCACCATGGAGGTGGCGCAGGGCATCGACACCAACAAGAAGGTCAGCCGCCTCGGCGCCATGGTCGCCGACCTCGTCGCCCAGCAGCCGAGCATGACCAACAAGGACGACCTCGACGCGATCATGCGGATCGGCGAGGCGATCCTCCAGCCCTACGGCCGCACCCGCCCGACCATCGAGATCGCCGGTATCGAGCTGGACAAGGACGGGAAGGCGACGGTGGCATGGTCGCGCAAGATGGTCGCCGGCGCCATCGTCGCCGGCCCCGAGGAGGGAGAGACGACCACCGTGCCCGAGGAGGTGGAAACCCCCGAAACCTTTCTCATCCGGGTCTCGGCGCAGCTCGGCTACCAGCCCGTCATCGCCTGGAATGCCGATCAGCGGGCCGGTATCGGCCTTCTCGGCGGCTTCGACAGGATCGCCATGGACGAGGTCTGGCACGTGCGCCCGCGCATGACCAACACGATCACCTGCCCGGATTGCTGAGCGCGGAGACCGCCTCCATCGCCGGCGCATAGTCGGCGGCCGTGACCGCGGCGAAGCCGCCATGGCCGCGCAGGATGCGCCGGCCGGGGTTCGCGCCGCCGCCGGCGACGCCTTCGAGCAGCCTTGCCAGCCGCTCGGCGCGCTCCGGCGCGATGTCGTCGCGCACCGCGTGCGGCCCGTAGCGCAGCAGCGGCGAGCGCCAGACGATGCGGAAGGATGCGGGATCGACCCCGGCAACGCCAAGCCGCGCCAGCGAGCCGCCCGCGTCCTCGCCGTCCTCCGCCCCCGCCGGCACCCAGCCGAAGAAGCCGTCGACCTTGCCCGCCAGGAACAGCGCCTCGGCCTCGGCCGCGCTTCCCGCCTCGACCAGCCGGCCCTCGGCCTGGGCCGCGCGCGCCTGCGGCGAGGCGGCGAGCGGCACCAGCCGCGTCGCCAGGCTGTCGGGCGCGCCGACCGCGAGCCGGCCTGTGCCGTCACCCCTTGCGATCAGCACCGCGCGCAGGCCGACCGTGCCGTCGGCATCGACGGGCGCCGCGACCGGCGAGAGACAGCCGCAGCGCAGCGACGCGGCCGCGAAGGCGGCGGCGCTGTAGACGCCATAGTCGATGCGACCCTCGATCTGCGCCTCGGCGAGCGCGGCATAGCTGCGCGCCGCCATCACCTCGACCGGCAGGCCGAGTGCGGTCGAATAGGCGGACTTCGTCGCGGCGAGGTCGTCGATGGCCGCCTCCTCGCCCGGCAGCGCGACGACGCCGATGCGGAATGCGTCCTGCGCCGCCGCCGGCATCGCCAACGCCAGCGCGGCGGCCGCCGCCATTCCGCGCCCCATTCCGCGCCCCATTCCGCGCATTGCCCGATGTGCCGTCACCCGATGCTCCGCCCCGTGGAGAAAGCCGCTATTCTCGCGCGGTTTGGTTTCCGAATTGCCAAGACGGGCGGCCGCGCCTATCTCTGGACCACAGTTTCACCAAGCCGGATCGCCGATGGCGCGCGCCTTCCTTTTCGTACTCGATTCCTTCGGCATCGGCGGCGCGCCCGACGCGGCCGCCCATGGCGACGAAGGCGCCGACACGTTCGGCCATATCGAGGCGGCCTGCGCGCACGGGCGCGCCGATGCCGCGTCCTTGCGCGCCGGGCCGCTCCACGTGCCGCACATGCGCAGCCTCGGCCTCGGCCACGCCGCCGCGCTCGCCAACGGCAGGCCGCTGCCCGCGGCAGAAGTCGCGGGCTTCTTCGGCGCGGCGAGCGAGGTGTCGGGCGGCAAGGACACGCCGTCCGGCCATTGGGAGATCGCCGGCCTGCCGGTCCTCTCCGGCTGGGGTTATTTCCCCGATTCGCGGCCGGCCTTTCCCAAGACCTTCACCGAGGCGCTGATCGCCGAAGGCGGACTGCCCGGCATCCTTGGCGACCGCCACGCCTCCGGCATCGCCATCATCGAGGAACTGGGCGAGGAGCATGTCAGGACCGGCAAGCCGATCTGCTACACCTCCGTCGATTCGGTGATCCAGATCGCCGCGCATGAGGCGCATTTCGGGCTGGAGCGGCTTTACGCGCTGTGCGGCATCGCGCGCCGCCTCGCCGACCCGCTGCGCGTCTGCCGCGTCGTCGCCCGGCCCTTCGTCGGCGAGACGGCGGCGGACTTCACCCGCACGCCCAACCGCAGGGATTTCGCCACGCCGCCGCCCGAGCCGACGCTGCTCGACCGGCTGGAAGGGGAAGGGCGCAAGGTGCTGGCCGTGGGCAAGATCGGCGACATCTTCTCCCATCGCGGCATTTCGAGCCTGCGCAAGGCGAAGGACAACATGGCGATGTTCGACGCCGCGCTGGCCGCGATGGACGAGGCGGGCGAGGGCGATCTCGTCTTCGCCAATTTCGTCGATTTCGACACCGAGTTCGGCCATCGCCGCGACGTCGCCGGCTATGCGGCCGCGCTCGAAGCCTTCGACGCAAGGCTGCCGGAGGCATTCTCGCGACTTCGCCCCGGCGACATGCTGGTCCTGACCGCCGATCATGGCTGCGACCCCACTTATCGCGGCACCGACCACACGCGCGAGCGCGTGCCTGTGCTCGGCGTCGGGCCGGGCTTGAAGCGCGGGCCGGTCGGCCTGCGCCCGACTTATGCCGACATCGGCGAGACCGTCGCCGAGCATCTCGGCATCGCGCCCGGCCGCCACGGCACCTCGTTCAGGAAGGATCTCGATGCCTGAACTGCCAGAGGTCGAGACCGTGCGCCGCGGCCTGCAACCCGTCTTCGAACATGCGCGCATCGTTGAGGTCGAGCAGCGGCGGCCGAATTTGCGCTATCCGTTTCCGGCCGATTTTGCCGCCCGCCTGCGCGGCCGCGCCGTCGTCGCGCTCGCCCGGCGGGCGAAATATCTCCTTCTCCATCTCGACGCGGATCCGGTGCTGATCTGCCATCTCGGCATGTCCGGCTCGTTCCGCATCCATTCGGACAGCGAGGCGGTGACGCCGGGCGATTTCCACTACGCCCGTTCCAAGGACGAGGCGCACGACCACGTCGTCTTCCACCTCGAAGGTGCGGACGGCGCCCGCCACCGCGTCGTCTTCAACGATCCGCGCCGCTTCGGCTTCATGCTGTTCGCGGAGGGTGCCGCGCTCGACGCCCACCCCTCGCTCGCCGGCCTCGGCGTCGAACCCACGGGAAACATGCTCGACGGGCCGCTTCTGGCCGGCCTGCTCGCCGGCCGCAGGACGCCGATCAAGGCGGCGCTGCTCGACCAGAAGCTCATCGCCGGCCTCGGCAACATCTATGTCTGCGAGGCGCTGTGGCGCGCGGGCATCGCGCCGACGCGCGCTGCCGGCGAGGTCGCCGCCGATGCCGTGTTGTGCGCGGCGCTGGCGCAAGCCATCCGCGAGGTGATCGCGGAGGCGATCGAAGCCGGCGGCTCGTCGCTGCGCGACCATATCCGCACCGACGGCTCGCTCGGCTATTTCCAGCATTCGTTCAGCGTCTACGACCGCGAGGGGCATCCGTGCCCTAGGGCTGGCTGCGGCGGCACGGTGGCGCGCATCGTCCAGTCCGGCCGCTCCACCTTCTATTGCCCTTCCTGCCAGCCATGAGGTATCTGCGGGCAGGTTGGCGGCGCGCTGCGCGATAAGGGAGAGGAACCACCATGGCCTATGAGACGATCCTGGTCGAAACCCGCGGCAAGGTCGGGTTGATCACGCTGAACCGCCCGCAGGCGCTCAACGCGCTGAATTCCGGGGTCGAGCGCGACGTTGTCGCCGCCCTTCAGGCCCTCGACGCCGACGACGGCGTCGGCGCCATCGTCATCACCGGATCGGAAAAGGCATTCGCCGCCGGTGCCGACATCAAGGAGATGAGCGACAAGTCCTATATCGAGATGTACTCGGCCGACTTCTTCGCCGGCTGGGACGCGATGCTGCGCATCAGGAAGCCGATCATCGCCGCCGTCTCCGGCTATGCGCTCGGCGGCGGCTGCGAGCTCGCCATGATGTGCGACTTCATCATCGCCGGCGACAACGCCAAATTCGGCCAGCCCGAGATCACGCTGGGCGTCATGCCCGGCATGGGCGGCTCGCAGCGGCTGACCCGCTTCGTCGGCAAGGCCAAGGCCATGGACATGTGCCTGACCGGCCGCATGATGGACGCGGCCGAGGCCGAGCGCTCCGGCCTCGTCTCGCGCGTGGTGCCGGCGGCCGAGCTTCTCGACGAGGCGCTGAAGGCGGCCGAGAAGATCGCCGGCTTCTCGCAGCCGGCGGTGGCGATGGTCAAGGAGGCGGTCAACCGCTCCTACGAGACGACGCTTGCCGAAGGGCTGCGCTTCGAGCGCCGCGTGTTCCATTCCATGTTCGCGCTCGAGGACCAGAAGGAGGGCATGGCCGCCTTCGCCGAGAAGCGCAAGCCCGCTTTCCGCAATCGCTGAGACGGCGGCCCGGACCGGCCAAAGAGTGGGCGCGAGGCGTTGACGGCGGCGAAAACCTTCTCTATAAGCCGCCCGCAACGAAGGTGGCCGTTCTGGCTGCCCCTTACGCGCTGCCCCGGTCGGGCCTGTCCTTGCGGAAACGACCCAAACGGCGCGTCCACGCTGACATTTTGAGAGAGAGGCATCATGGCCAACACGTCTTCGGCCAAAAAGGCAACGCGCAAGATCGCCCGCCGCACCGCGGTCAACAAGAACCGCAGGTCGCGCGTGCGCAACTACGTGCGCAAGGTCGAGGAAGCCCTGGCCGCCGGCGACAAGAGCGCGGCGGAAGCCGCCTTCGCCGTCGCCCAGCCGGAACTGGCCCGCGCCGCCTCCAAGGGCGTGCTGCACCGCAACACCGCCTCGCGCAAGGTCTCGCGCCTGGCCCAGCGGGTGAAGGCGCTCAACGCCTGATTTCGCGGCTGATTTCCGCGCTTGCGCGGAAAGCCGTTTCAACGATCGAGCCCGGCGCGAAAGCGTCGGGCTTTTTGTTTGCCGGATGCTGGAATGCGCTGCTACGGACCCGCGGCGATGCTTTGCCGGCAAGGCCGTGTCCGCTCGCCGCCGCCTTGAGCGGCCTCACGGAGAGAGCATTAAATATCGTTTGGATTCAATGGCTTGGCGATGGTGCTGTCGTGCGCCGGCTTTGCGCGGCGCGGGGCCGGCATGTGTCGGCTTGTCAAGCGAATTTTGTCTTCGGCGGACCGCTTCCATTTGCGTTTGCTGAAACGGTTTGAATCCAAATGACTTATCGTCAGCCGCCGATCCGGGTCTCCCGAGTCAAGCTGAATCTTGGCGCTCAATCATGAAAAATTCCTTACCGCGCTCTTGCCCTTCCGAGCCCCGATTTTGTAGTGTCCATCCATCGAACGGGGCGGGCGTCAAGCCCGGCTGATCCAGCCAGACAGCGGCAGCAGCGCGACGTGGGCGAAGGTCCGCGGGTAGCCGGATTTTGCCGTTCGACGAGAGGGAAACGGCTGCACGGCTAGGTATTGCGACCTCGGGTCTTCACCCGTGGCGGGCCTTGTTCGTGCTGCGAAGAGTGATGGCCGCCGGATGCGGAAGGCGGCGAAGGAAGAAGCAAGGAGACGAGGTCACGGGCCGGGCGGCCGGTGCGAGGAACGGTAAACGACACGGGCAGGACGCGCAGGCATGACGCCGGGCGGCGCCGAAGACCCGGCAGCAGGACAGGGAAGCATAATGCAGAGCGGCATTGCGGCGCGGGCCGGAACGGACCCGCGGGTTTCGGATTGTCAATTTGACGAGGGGACGGATATGTCGGCATCGACCGGGTTCGAGGCGAATTTCGAGCGCGTGAAGGCGCAGCTCAAGGCCCGGCTCGGCAACGATGTCTATTCAAGCTGGTTCGGCCGCATGAAGCTGGCCGAAGCCTCGCGCGGGCTGGTGCGGCTTTCCGTGCCCACCGCCTTCCTTCGCCAGTGGATCAACAGCCACTATCTCGACCTGATCGCCGAATTGTGGAAGCAGGGCGACCCCTCGGTGCTGAAGCTGGAGATCGTGGTGCGCACGGCCGTGCGCCACACCGCGCCCGCCGTCGACGAGAGCGAGCAGCCCCAGGCGCGAAAAGTCCAGGCCCGGCCCGCGCCGGCTGCCGGTGCGCCGGTTTCGGCCCTGCCGCGCATTGAAAAGCCCGCCGCGCCGCGCCTTGCCGGCGCCGAGCCGCAATCGGCGCGCCAGCAGGCCGTTCTCGGCTCGCCGCTCGACGCCCGCTACACCTTCGAATCCTTCGTCGAGGGCGCGTCCAACCGCGTCGCCTTCGCCGCCGCGCGCTCGGTCGCCGAATCCTCGGCCGGCGCGCTGCGCTTCAACCCGCTCTTCGTCCACGCCTCGGTCGGGCTCGGCAAGACGCATCTGTTGCAGGCCATCGCCGCCGAGACCATCCAGCGCCGGCCGCAGGCCCGCGTCGTCTATCTGACGGCCGAATATTTCATGTGGCGCTTCGCCACCGCCATCCGCGACAATTATGCGCTCCACCTGAAGGAGCAGTTCCGCGACATCGACCTGCTGATCATCGACGACATGCAGTTCCTGCAGGGCAAGTCGATCCAGCACGAGTTCTGCCACCTGATCAACATGCTGCTCGACAGCGCCCGCCAGGTGGTAGTCGCGGCCGACCGGCCGCCGGCGGAGCTCGA
>Ga0172382_10008174_pt1 | contig 14663 bp, 21 predicted proteins | sample Leawel138RmetaG_FD_122245 | JGI IMG/M metagenome (GOLD analysis project Ga0172382, IMG submission 122245) | Leachate microbial communities from a municipal landfill in Southern Ontario, Canada - Leachate well 138R metaG | ecosystem: Engineered > Solid waste > Landfill > Unclassified | place...
ACCAAAGATCGGTAGATCATTTTTTGAACCACCACATAAAATTGCCACATCGGCAAATTTATACCATCGATTATCTGACATATCTTGAAGGTCAGATATTGTACACGACGGTATCTGCAAGTGCCCATTATCTACAATTCGAGCTGGATCACGGGTGGCAATGCTTGTCACCCGGAAATCTTCTGCTTCTGTTGCCAACTGGAATACTTCCCGACCGACATTACCAAAACCGACAATCGCTAAATTTGTCATCTGTCATCTCCTTTCAAAGATCTTTAGTAGCTATTCAACCAAGATAATACTAACATTTTGAGTATGATTAGTCCAATATAGAATAAATTTAAAAATCAAGAAATTTAAAAAAGAATTTTACCCCTCTATTCTTGTTTTGTGCTATAATTAAACAAATATTATGGCTTGGGAGAAAATAAATCATCCACATCAACCGTAAAATTCCAATCAAGAAAAAAACAAAATCAGCCGACGTGGTTTTTTAAAAGGCTCTTTAGCTGTTGCTGGCAGTTATGTTCTAGGTCATCGGCTGTTAGAGCTTTTAGATACTGAAATAGAAGAAGAAAAGACTGAGCAAGATGATTTTATCAAACAAGGTCAACTAGTTAAACCGACTGAAGAGCAAATAAGAATAGATGAAGAAAACATCGCCTCTTTATCCGAGGTGTTGGATTTTGACAATCCTGATGATATCCAACTTGATCCAGAAACAATGGAAGCTATAAAGAATCACTGGAAAAAAAGATATCAAGAAAATGTAGAGTTAAATCGAAGTTTTAATCAAGCCTATTTTAACATGGGCCAGTGGCTCCCCTACCTTCAGGCTGAATTTAAAAAACAGGGTGTACCGGAGAAATATGCTTACCTAGCAATTCCCGAATCTCATTGGCAAGTTGAAGCTGTGTCTCGAGCCGGAGCAGTTGGACCATATCAATTTATGCCCCAAACCGCCAGAGCTTATGGTTTAAAAATCAATCTGGCTGGCAATTTAGATGAAAGGATGGATCCAGTGAAAAGCGCCACCGCTTGCGCCAAACTACTCAAAGATCTCTACGATGCCAGCCAAAGTTGGGATATGGCTTTGGCTGGATATAACGGTGGTTTTTTCTGGCAATATTTAAAAGAGGCCAGAAAACAAAAAGAAGATATTTCTTATGCCGGATTATTAAAATTTTTAGAGACTAGAATAAATGCCGTTAAACGAGAAATGAAAAGCCAGACTGAACAGAAATATACTGTTCAAGGTGGCGACAGTTTATGGTCAATTGCTCAGAGATTTAAGGTAAATATTAATGACTTATGCCGGATCAATAAAATTGAAAATCAAAATCAAATCCAGGTTGGCCAAAGTCTTATTATTTCTTCAGGTAAAGCAAAAAATAATGATCAAAAAAATGCCTTCCGGCGCAAGGTTAGAGGTTTGGAGGAAAATTTAAATTACCCACCTAAATTTAATGCTGTCTACGAACTGGTCGAAGAAGATAAAGTTACCGGCCAAGCTAAACCAGTTAGCTTCCATTACCAAACAGTTGAAACCGGTAACCGAACTTACATTTTTCAACGATCTGACGTTAGTATTTATAATTTAGCTAAGAAATTTCCCGGCGTTAGTGCCAATGGTATCTTAGCCGCCAATCCCCATATCGATCCAACCAAATTAAAAGGCGGAGAAAGACTGACTATCCCTGACCCTCGGGTCGGCTCATCTTTGGAATTACTAGCTAGAAACAACAACTGGGATTTAGAAAGATTAAAAATTCTAAACCCAGCAATTAAAAATTCCCACCTGCCAATCCCCACCGGCTATTCAATCAGAGTTTAGAAACCCGTAGAAGGTTGTTGATATCTAACCAACTATTTCATCCTTTAAGTGTTATTATATTTTATATAATAAAGTTTAATTATTACTAACTCTATTTTTTATGTCTACAAATAAAACCGCTTCAGCAAAATCAAGTCGGTGGGCGAAATTTAAAAATTGGATTAAAAATCATAAAATTTTATCCGCCCTATCTCTTGTCGTTTTGGTTGTCATTATCCTGCCTGTTTTGGCTCTATTAATCTGGATAACTAAGGAAGGAATCTATTATCAATACAACCAAACTAGTAAAGGGTTTCTCAGCCCCTCTTTGTCGACTGATGGCGTCGCCCTTGAATCATCTCGTTCATCATTCGACACGGACAATTCAACTGACATCCAAACCAGCCAAGCTGAACCAACCGAAATACCCGGGCTAGAGATTAAACAGGCCGACATCACCGCTATTAGCAAACAAGCGACTGAAGATGAAGAAAAAATTAAAAGGCAGGCCGAGCAATACAGTGGCTATGTTGAAAGCAGTCGGCAAACTGAGCGACCTGGGCTGTTAACCATTTCCATGAAGGCCCGATTGCCAGCTTCGTCGTTTGATTCTTTTGTGTCAAATTTAAAAACCGAACTAGAGGTGGAAAAATATAATATTCAAGATTTTCGATTGGAAATAAAAGAACGGCAAACTCAATTGGACATTATTGAACTGGCCATAGAGAGGTATCTTCGCGACTTTAATGAGGTCTCAGCCATGCCAGTTAGCGAAGAGAAATTTAAATTATCCGAAAGCCTGATTGGTAAATTAGAAAAATATCAACAGCGAGCAGCTAATATTAAAAATGATATTGATAATATCGAGCATCGTAGCAAAATGTCGGAAATTAATATCACTTTGAATCAAGATTTACCGGTAGACATCTGGCCAGAAAATATTGCTAACAGCTTCCGCCATGAAATCCAAAAAACTGTTGAAACAATTATTAATATCGGTATGTCAACAGCAACTTTCACTTTTGTTATCTTCCTGACAGTTGCCCAGTGGATTTTATATCTCCTAGTGGCCATCATCCCTGTTTGGATAACTTTCATTTTACTCCGCCTGGCTTATCTAAAAATCTATCGGCAAAATAAACGCTAGGTAAAAACATCCCCGTCGACAGCAAGATAAACAAAAAAGGCCCGCCATCGGCGAGCCAAAAACTCAGTGAGGAATTTTCTCCCAAGCCATAATTCTAAGACGATTTTTAAAAACCGGGTCTGTTTCTACTTGGCCGGTTACTTTCATTCCCAGATCACCTCTTATAATATTAATCTCCTTCTCTTCCAGATCAGCCCCTTCAATCATTCTCTCAAAAGCTTCTTCCGACATGCACATCAAGACCCCCTTTCGGTAAACGCCAATTCCAAAGAACAACCTATCTAAAATATTTTTACCATAAAATCAATATTTTTCAATAGTGCTAGGTAGTACTATTGTTATCCAACTTCATTCTCTCAATTTGTCGCTCTCGAAGATAGAGATAAAAAGGAAAAGCAAAAGCTATACCGATTAAAAAAATAGATATGATCGATAACCAATAATATGGTATTTTTAATTTTTGTTGATCAAAAAACACAAACACAATAAAAACCAAACTGGCTAGGACAGCATCCAAGAAAATAGCAGTTGATAGTGTGGTGGACATGATCTCACTTAACATTAAGCTAATGTCAAAGCCATGGACACTACTCCAAAGTATAAAGAAAGCATACAGCACGATGCCGTTTATAATAGCCAAACCAAGATAAATGTTTTTCTTCATAATTAAAGTAATCTACTAGCAAAAGATTTTACCTCTTAAACCGTATAGATTAATCTTTTTTCCAATAAGCCCGATAAGTTGGGCGAAGACCCAACAGAATAGCTATTAACAAAAACCACCAAGGATTTATCTCAATCAAAGATGGAATTAATGTTGCCAACAATATGCCAAAAACAATACAACTAAATTTTACCAATCCAACATCCAACCAATCCATTTGTTTAACTTTAGAGTCTAAAAAAGATATAAAATTCATATTTACATATTAAACTAATAAATAAATTAAATATTAAACACAATTTTTAACATTAATTATAATTTTAATCACATAGTCAACCCCTCTTTCAACCATTCCAGATAATACTTCATAACTGATAGAAGCTGGGCCAATGGTAGCAATTATTTTTGTTCTTCTTCTCATGATTAAGTTTAATTCTACCACAGACACCAAAATACTCTTCAATAAAAAAGGCCTGATTATATCAGGCCTTGAAGATAAAATACACACCAACGGCCATGAAACCGCCGAAGAAAAGAAGGGCTTTTAGAACGAAGGTTTTGAGCATTTTGTCACCTGACAAAATCTCTTCTGCCTCTTCAGGTTTTATCGGTAAACACACAAAGACAAGCGCCATCCAAAGGACGACCAAACCAAACAATCCATAGACAAAGCAAGCCAGACCAACGACAAACGTTAAAAACGAATACATCACAACTTCCCCTCCTATCCTGTTTTTGCTACCGGCCTTACGCTATCAAAAATAAAACCTCCGCTGGAAACTAATAGCTTCAGGCGGAGGCGTGAGGATTAATACCACCCACTTGGATGATATAACCTTATAAGACTTCGGTACCGATAGTACCAACCAACTGCTTGGTTTCGGGATAAACCAAATCTGATTTGGATTTGAGAGACAAAAGTCTCCTTATCCATTTTGTTGGCTGGGTCGTGGATCACCTCTTGTGCACGCCTAGAGGTGAATCGGCCGATCGGAGACATTTGCCGAAACGAGGTCCCACCATCGGGTTGAGTAAATTCCTTTAATTCCTTCATTGACTGAAGCCGGAACAAACTCGCCTGGAATTCGTCCCGATCAAAATCGGGAATAGCTGACCATGCCCCCATAACTTTCCTCCTTTTCGCGTCCTTGGACGCATTCAAATACCCCAAAAGTTAAAGAACAACTGAGATAATCATACCACAATCTAGATTATTGTCACTAATAAACAAGCCAACCAATAAACAAAACCAAGATTAAATACCAAGCCATCCAGCCCTTAGAAATTGGCAAGTATCGCTTAAAAAATTGTAGCTTATTAAAATGTTCTTGGTATTTAGTCCAAGCAATGTAGTTCCCAATCAGACTATCTATTAACAAAAACCAAAAGATGATTTGGGTAATAGCCATAATTTTATTTAAAATTAAAATAATAAACCATTAACAATAATAATTTATTTATAACTTATAATCTTATAATACAATAGTCTTAAAGCAATAAAAGTATCTAAACTATTAGGGCCAAAATTTGAAAAACCCATTGCCTTAAAAAGCAATGGGTCAAAACCTCTATCGTCTGGAGTAATTCTGAATGGCCAAGGTCCACCAACCGCCGGCAATCAGAACGGTTGAAGTCATGCCAGTATACAGACGCAAGGTCCACAAGGTTGGAATATAGGCGGTCAAAATAACAGCCGTAACAACACAAGTACTTAAAGCTGGCTTTTCTTTGGCTTTAATTGTCGGAATCAAGGCTACAAAGAAGATAAACTGACCAACAGCCATAACGATATCTTGCCAAACCATAAAATCCCCTCCTGTTAGTGACTAACAACTGAACAATTATCTGATTGTATATTAGGTTTAATTTATCAATTGTCAAACCTTACCTAAAAGAAATTACACCGTGTAATTCTTGTAAAGTTCCTCGATTTTACGAGCCACCGTAAAATCTCTGTCAGTCACTTTACCACCGACATCAAAACGCTGAAGCTCAAATCGTATTTTTTTGTAAGCAATATGGATATCTGGATGGTGATCTATTTCTTCACAGAAAGAAGCTAATGAATTAACGAAATCTATACCAGCTAAAAAACTTTTAAATTCAAATTGCTTACTAATTTTATCGTTTCCATACTCCCAACCTGGAAATTCTTCCAATTTTTGGGTGATTTCTTCGGTTGATAAAATTTTAATATTTTTTTCTTGATTCATAAGATTAATTTAAATTAATAAAACTACATCATGGCCTTACTTTGGCAAGCACTTTTCAACCCAGTCATCAGTACAAACTTCCATCATTAACCCGATATCAAAACCACAGTAACTTGGCCCAATATAGCGCTGGCATTCATCTGGGCAATCTTGAAAAGAATAATCTTCACAATTAATTGTTTTATCTTTGTTTATGTTTTTGAAAATATAAATAAAGCCAACAACCAAACCGATTAATAATATAATTACAAAAATACTTAAAATTGTTAGGGTTTGCTTTTTATTTAATTTCATTTTGTTTTATTTACAAATCTATTAAATTGAATAGCTCTAACTAAAAATAAAAGATATTAAATGACCAATGTAATAAGCAATAATTACTACTACTATTGCTACTATCAAATGTTCAACTGCCGCCTTCTGGGGATTTATTTTTTGCAATTTGGCAAATTTATAACTGAAAAAACCAATCATTCCCAAACCGAAAATGACACTTATAATAATCGCCCAAAATAAATCAAGAAAAATAATTGGAATAATGAAGATAGCTGAAAAGAAAAACTTGAACAAAAAAGTCGAAACGGTTATTTCTCGAACTTCTTGTTTTGTTCTTTGGGCCGAAAATTCTTCAGCGATGTGGATACCCAAAGCATCAGAAAAAGCATCAGCTACAGCCACTGTTAAGATACCACCGATAACAGCCAATTTTGAATTAGTACTTGTATAAAGACCGACCAGTAGGCCAACGGTCGTTATAATCCCCGAGGTCAGACCAAAACCTAAACCTTTTCTAAAAGTCCCCCTGATCATTATTTTTATGGTATCACGAAAACAAATAATAGAAAGCCAAATAAAATAGAACCAAAGCGCCAAGAAGAGTAATCCAAGTAATCATCTTAGAATTAACAAACCATACTTTTTTGGTTACCACCGCTCCGATAAACAATATGATCTCTATCAACATGTAAAAGAGAAGGTAAAGAAGAATATAAAAAATATAAGACCACAAAGAGACCCCAGCTTCGGCCAAAACTCCAGCAAAAGCCACCGGTATACCAACCGAACAAGGTAGCTCAACAATCGTCACCACCGCAGCAAAGAAAACTACGCTACTCACTAAAAGTGTAGTCTGTCGGCCTGGTTTATCAAACGCTTGTTTTAATCTTTTTGAAGCATTAGCAATTAGTTTAGAATCAATTGTTTTACAGGTTGGACCATATTTAAAATAACGCCAAAATTCTTTAGTGAAATAAATGCCACCAGCCAAAGCTGCCAAGCCGACAATGACTCTTAATATCTCTAACTGGCCAATCAATAACTCAAACAATTTGCCCCAGACGAACACTAATAGTCCATAAATAGTAGCCGAAGTTAAAATAAAAAGCCCACCATAAAAGAATATTTGTTTCTTGGAATCAAGCACCATAACAATGGTTAAAACCAAAATTAAGGCTCCAATCGAACAAACATTCAAACCGTCAACTGAGGCCAAAATCGCTGTTATTGCCGGTAATGACAAATTACTTGTATCAATTTCTATGTTCGAAACAGGAATTTTAATAAAACTACCAGCTTCTTCAACCGTTTTACCTGACAGAGCATTAACAATCATAGCTTTATTTCTCTCGGTAAAGTCTCTGAATTGGAAAAAGTTATCACCGATAAAAATGGTTGGTGCCATTATATTATAATCGACAATTCCATGATCCTCGGCAACTTGACTTAACTTTGGAATATCACTTATCGAGTAAATCTTAAATTCCACTTCGGGGTAATTTTCGAGAATACTGTTGATAAAATTTTTGGTATCCTGACAAACAGGGCATAATCGATCATCAAAAAAGTGAATAACCATTCCCCCATCAGATATCTCTTCGGCCACTGCTAACAGCGGGTTACTAACACAGAAAAACCCCAACCAAAAAACTATTAAAAACACGAATGTTTTCTTTAGACTCTTTTTCATAATTGGCATCCAGTGGCTTGAGCCAAAATCTCTAGGCTTCGTCCCGACTCAAATAACTTACCTTTTATTTGAATTTCGGGAATATAATTTGTTTGCATTTCTTGGGCACATCGATCTCTCTCAGATGGAGAGGTAAGACCAGAACAATCAATGTAAATTGGTTTTACAATCTCGTATCCACCGAATGATTGCTCCAATTGAAAACAAGCTGGACAAGTTTTAGAACCATAAATAATTACTCCAGCATCAGCTAGACATTGAACAAATTCGGTTGTTGCTTTTGGCTTTCCATCTGTAACTCCATCTTGGTTGCCATTTAATTGATCTTCATCTCCATCATTAGAAATATCAACAGGGGTAATTATGCCTTGATTTTGATTATAATAATCAGCTCTAACTACCAAAAAACCGGCAACAACAATAACTATAAATATAATAAACGGTATATATTTGTTCATAACCAAATTATTTTAGTTTAGACCCTTGCCTCTCAACACATTCTATCCTACCATTTTTAATTTAATTTGAAAATATCAAAATCAAAAAATCAAGACAAAAACCACACCCCAAAGGTGTGATTTTTGTATTTAAATCTGTTAAAGTTTAATCCCTCTTGCCAGCTCTTTCATTAGCTTGGACATAACTTATACATTGACCTTGATTTCTAAACTCTGGATTGTCAAATAATCTCCAGCCCCCCTTCTTGCACTCTTCTTTATCTGTTGGATAACTAATTGGAGCTTCAACTAAATTGAACTCTACTGTTTTTCTAATGTCAGTCTCATCATTATCCTCCATTGGGTTATAGACAAAACAGTACACCCCAAGAGGTAGACCAGACATATCGCCAGTGAATGAAAATGTCTGATTGGACAAATCAGTTTGATCAATGGTTGCAACATCAGAGTGGCCATCGACATTACCAAATATTGTTCCTACTCCGGCCTCACAGGTACCTTGTCTAACTGCCCATTGAATTGCATCAACATCATCATCATTTAAATAAGCTGAAAAATCGACTGATCCATAAACATCTTCACTAGAGACTGGAGCTGTAATTTCTGCCAACCTAGGATAAAGTACATCGAATCTTGTCCAATCAAACCTTTCATCAGTTTCTGCTCCAAAAACCATCCGAACCTCAACATACTCATCGGCAGTTATGGTATGAATACTACTATCATTCTTTTGACAGAAATAAGGATAGAGGCCATCGGTCACCAAAGGATTATAATTGTCAGTTCCTGTCATCTGGCTGGTGTCACCATCGGTTCTATATTCAAAACAACTATAAAAATCTCTCGTACTAATAAATTGCAAGTCGGTGGTTCCTTCACCCATGCTGACCTGATCAACGTGGGCCCATTCGTTAGTTCGATTGATATCATTGGTGCTAGGTGTTATTGAGTTTATTTCGGCAATAGCAACCCCTGTTATTCCAAACACCACAGCCAAACCCAGTAAAATTGAAATTGTTTTTTTCATATTTTTATTATTAATTAATTTGTAATTTAATCTCGACCCATCTCCAGTAATTTTATCAAATAAAAAAACAAAAACATTCAAGAAAAACTACTAAAAAGTATATAAAAAGTGGAAAAATTAAAAATCTGTTGAAAAAATTGAGTTTTACGGAGAATAAAACCACCTGAGAGTAGCCAAAAACATATCTCTAACATCAATAATTACTATTCAGTAGCAATTACAATCTTACCACAATCAGGTTCCGACTGAGTAGCTAGATTTATAATATCATCAATATTTGGCTCAACACTTGTTATTATTTCTCCACCTTTTACTTTTGCCAAAACTGTCCTGTCGTGAGCTTGAAAAACTCCATCTACTTCACAATGCTGAATGGCATCTTTAATTGATTCCCAAGTTAAAATATTAGAAAGAGCAAAACGTTCAACTCTGTTGATAATCTCCTCTCTATTAAAATCAAAAATCTTAGAATGTAAGTTCTCAGGGAATATCTCTCTGACATCATCATCGTAATATGAGCCATCTCTCGGCGCCTCGTGTGAAAAATCATCTGATCGATAAAAAGACAACTCGTTCGGATAATTTATTTTCACTGGTCCTGATGAGCCACTAAGGTTTTTTAATTCTCCGTTGTCAATAATGTATTCTCCGCAATAAGCCCACACATAAAAAGGGAATAACTTATTTTCTGAATCAAGATTGTCAACCGAACAAAATCTATGACTCCCCTCCGTTGTCGTCCAGCTAAATTGCTGTTGAGTTAGAAGATAATTGATAATACCCTTTTCCAGTTGCTCTTGGCCGAAACTACCACTTAATAATTTGACCTGATTATCTTTCTTTCCCTTAAATACAATTATCTCATCTTTAATTATCGTTAATTCATCTTGATGCTCCCAAAAAACAATTGATTCATCTTCGTTTGCATACCGCGCCCCGCTGGCCGACATGGCCAATGGTAAGGTTGTTGTCCCAACCGCCGGATGACTAAATGTCACCATATCATTTGTGATATCAAATATTGCTGCTACTTTAACATTGTTATCGGAGTATGAGGCAGGTACAAACTCCGGATTATTATTAGATGGCGAAGGAGTAAATCTTAAAAAAACAAAAATTCCAATGATAGCTAACGCTAACACAACAAACAAAATAGTTTTTTTGATCATCAGAATATTATAGCATGTTAAAAATCAACCAAAAACCAAAGCCAGCCTACATAAATTAACAAGCGTTACAAGGGCGAGAATAGCGACCAATTAATTCCGTTGAATCAATTACGTGACCCATCATTGCCTGCTCAACTTTCTCCTTGCCCACACCAGCTGATAGATCAAGTTTTATATCCAGGGCATAGAGTTTAAAGAAGTAGCGGTGCTCGCCATCGGGTGGACATGGGCCATGATATTGTTGATTACCTGAGGTTCCGGTTCCTAGTATCCCTATCGGCTTCCCATTTTCTGAAATAGAAGTTATTGTCGGCGGTATATTAAAAACAATCCAATGATCCCACACCCGATCTGACTTGATAGATTCAGGTACATCAGGATCATCCATAATCAAAACTAATGAACAAGTCGCTAGTGGTACTCCCTTAAATTCCAATGGTGGATTGCAATCTAAACCATCGCAAGTATATCGACTTGGAATAAGCCCATTGTGATCAAAAGCTGAACTAAGTATTTTCATTATAATTAAACTTGTTTAATACCAATAATATTACCGTCTTCTTTCTCAGGCTTGGTCATAGATTTCTCAAATAACCCTCTCGGTGAAGTTATACTTCCCTTGCCAGGTGGTCCTGGATCATGCCAGATAACTGAATTATCTGTAAAACCTAACACAACCACCATATGACTGGAATAACCTTCTTCCTCTCTTATGGTATAGGGGTTAATGGATACCATTACATCATAATTGTTTTCCATAAGACTAATTATATCTGAAAAGATCACCTCTTTGTTTATTAATTTTACAGTTGAATTTTTCACTAACTTTTTAGCAATCTTTTGTTCTCGGTCTAAATCAGAATATTTTCTTTGGATATCAAAAACTTTTGGTGTCCATATTTCAGCTAAATATTTTTCACCTTTTTTAGCAAAGGCTAAATAATCAAGATTTTCAATATTCACTACTTTATAACCTCGTTCAGCTAAATAAAGTAGGGCCGACCCTTGCCAAGTCCATTTATCATCACTATGCCCAGAAATTTTATCCAATTCTTGCCAGGTCAAATCCCAATCTGGAGATATGTGCCCCAAAACCATTTTTAGACACGCTTGAAAACAATGAGAATCGCTGGGGCTTTCATAAAAGGGTATTATAAATTTAGTACTCATACGGAAATATTATCATATATACAAAAAATAGGAGAGATAAACTCCCCCAAAAAACTGGTTCTAAAAAGTGCGAACTTATTTAATTAAAAAAGCCACCCGACAAAGCGAGCGGCTACATAATTTCAGACCTTGCCTGGTGTGTCATTCAATCGACACGCATCAGACAAACCACAAAGACCACGGGCGCCCTCACCGCTTACCGAATTGCCTCGGCTGTCGGTGTCGGTCACCGTAATTCCACCGTCGGAACGTTCAGTTACATCCCGACTCGAGCCGTCAGAATAACTCGTTGTACAACGATTCTGACTACCGTCTCCGGTCTTCGATAAAGACTGCGATTCGATACCCAACCTTATCACCTCCTTTCGGTTTTGCTTCGGCCCAAATTAAGACCAAGTACTACCTAACAAGATAACAATAATGATTAATTTGTCAACTTTATAATAAATGCTAAGCATAAGCAGACATTCCCAAAAGTCATCTCTTTAAAACAACAACGGGGCAAAGAATTTGTTATAATACGACAATGTCTATAATCTCAGAGGCAACAAAAAACCCAGATATAATTAAATTTATTGAACGAGAATTATTGCAATTATTTAAAGCGAGTCAATTCGGTTTTGTGTATACCTTAAACGTGATATCGATCTTTTTTGTGTCTGGGGTTTTGTTATCACTCACTCTGATAAATTCTGGCGATTTCCTTATAAATATTTTTAATTTTTTAACTAAAAAATTTTCAATTCCAGATGATTACTATCACGGATCTTATTCTTTAAAAAACTTTTTCTGTTACTCTTACCTATTTGCCACCTTAGTAATATATTTAATTCAAAAATGGTGGCATAGGCAATTTGGAAATAAACTTATTATTCAAATAAAACACAAAATAATAGCAGTACCTGTTGTTATTTGTTTGGGGTACGCCTTGGTCATTTACTTCTTTTCCCAAAATTATGGATTTCTATCAACCACAACTCTAATTTTTATTATCTTAGCCATTGTAACAATTATAGCTAATTATTATTACCTATTGGTTAGCTACGCCGTCAAGTATTTAGAGGCGAAGATAATTTAAAAAATTGAGATTTACACAGGGTGTGGCAAATCCTTTTAAAATCAGACCTTAGCGCCCGCAGGGCACGTGCCGAGGCGCTTTGCGCCGAGGCAACAAACGCCGAACATACAATTTGGCTCGCCCTTCTCTCTGACTTTCGAGCATTTGACTGGATCAAAGAGTATAAGTATCCGACCGTAATGCACAATCAGATGAAAGAATTGCTGGCCAAGTACGAGAACGTGTAAGGCGCACCGGATTTGCCATTTGTTTGCCCCGGGGGCGAGCTTTGTTCCCGGGATAGACTGGACACCATTTGCAAACCGGCCGAGCCGTAATGCGAAATTTGAGAGCGTGGGACGATTTGCTTAATTTCCAAAAAGTTAAGCAAATATGACTCGCTTGATCGCAGTCTCAAGTTTTTCCGGCTCATCCGTTCCGGTCCTGTAGACTTTCCCGTTCTTCATTCGAATTTCAACGGCATCAAAGCCGGAAACATTATAAATCCACATCTTCGGCCAGAACCATAATCGGATACCCCAGCCGTAATACCAATGGTTTTTTACCTGCGTTGCTGAAGCAATCTCATTTGCCGCGAATTTTTTGCGAAAGATGCCCCAGCCAAACTTAATCGCCACGCGCTCTGCGTCAACGCTCACGGTAAGCGAGCCGAAAGATGCAAGGATAACTAATATCAGCGCTATGATAGCGGTAATGGCAAAATTTGTGCCGGAATCGACCAAGGGAGGCTCGGCTCTGGCCGTAATCTGAAGCCATGCGAAAAAAACCAGCACGGCTAGCGTGATAACCAGCATCAGATAACCAATTTGTGTGTGTTTGTAGCGTTCCATATTTTGTCTTATTAAAATTTAATGCTTCTCGCCATGCGGTCAACGACACTGTCGGGATCGAATGTCTCACGTTCGCCTTCGCACGCTTTGCGCTCGGCTTCATCATAATTGCCGCATTGTGTGGCGCGAGTAGTAAACGTGAAAATAACTGTCTTTCTATCCGCCTGCGTTGAACCTATCGAGTAGAGAGGAAAGGCATAGGCATATTGCGTATAGATACTGCCGGCCACACCCTCCACAATACTCGTTCGGCAATATTCGCGGTTATCAACCAACCGCTTCTCGGTCTTTCCGGCCCGAGCGGTTTCTTCTCCTGCTTCGGTGCAAGTAAACGGCTCATTCAAAACCTGAACCTGCGGTGGCCAGTCCTGCGTGTTGATGTATGTAGTGAGCAAGGTCTCCGGATACTGGAATGTTATGCCATTGCTGGTCGCAGTCTTCCAAAGATCATTGCTCGGACATGCGGAAAATTCGCACTTGGGTCCGGTACGGCCGACATACGAACCATCCGGACAGAGCTTAGCTTCCTGCGTACAAAAAATCGGTTCGGGATTATTGGAAAATTTTGACCAAACGATATAAGAAACACCAGCAACTAAAAACACAGCGAATACCACGAGCAGATATTTCTTATTTTTTGATTGATGTTCAAAAATCATATTATTTCTCTTTATGTTTTAATATCATCTCAGCCGGATCTTTCCATATTACTGACTGATAGATTTATGTGATTTATTTTTACTTTGGACATACTAGTAAATATTATACCAAAAAGTTCTAAGTCCTACTCGGGGTATCAAAAATACCGCTTTATTGAGAGGTATTTTATCTTGCTCCCGAATTAAAACCTTCGCAAACTTTTGAAATCATTTTGCCAAATCTGATACACAAATCCAAGAAGCGAATTACTAAAGATGACTATGACAGAAAGTTGAAAGAGCTTAAGTCAAAACAGCACGATCTCAATATACAAATTGAGGACCATACTAAAGCAGACGAAAACTACTATATTACTGCTTCTACAGTGTTAAATTTGGCCAAAAGTGCATTGACGCTATTTGAAAGTTCCGAAGTGCAAGAAAAAAGAGCTATGCTCAATTATCTATTTCAGAACTGCGTCGTAAATGG
>Ga0172382_10008177_pt1 | contig 14660 bp, 11 predicted proteins | sample Leawel138RmetaG_FD_122245 | JGI IMG/M metagenome (GOLD analysis project Ga0172382, IMG submission 122245) | Leachate microbial communities from a municipal landfill in Southern Ontario, Canada - Leachate well 138R metaG | ecosystem: Engineered > Solid waste > Landfill > Unclassified | place...
GTATGACCCTCCTCTATGCTTTGTAAAATATTGGTTTGCTTAGAAAAAACAAAGTAAATGTTTTCACCAGAATAGTATAACAAATATAGTTTGATATTGCAACTTTTTTTTAAACAATTACTCTATATGCATATTATATCACAAAGTATTTTTTTTGATACAATTATGTTATTTGTGATATAAATGCGTTTGTTGGTTATTTTAGCATTCTTTTATCTAATGTAGTTGCTTTTTTTTATTTTTTATGTTAAATTAACTTGTGCAGTAAAGGAGTGAGAATATGGCTGAATGCTACGTAACAGGTAAAAAAACAATGTCAGGAAACAAACGCAGTCATGCATTAAATGCAACACGTCGCGTCTGGAAAGTAAATCTCCAAACGATTCGCATTAAGGATGAAAATGGTCAAGTTAAAAAGGTTAGAGTTTCTGCAAGAGCTTTAAAGAAACATAACTTGGAACGCGTTTAATAACTACAATAATTTTATTCGCAAAAATAATAAGGCTAATGAGCCTTTTTATTTTTTTCTTTTTCGGTTAAGATGACTAAAACTCTTCCTTCATGGATTGTAACAACTCCGGTATTATCCACAAGATAATTTGAGATGCCAAGCTGATCGTATAGCTTCATTTTGTATTCATCCAAGGTATATTTAAATCCTTCTAAAGAAATTTCGCACTCAGGATAACCAAAAAATGAGATATGGCTCAAAAATTTAAGTTCATGCACTCCTTTTTCTAAAAGATAAAGCGTGCTTTTTTCATCTTTAATCCTCAGTTTGGGAAAATCTGAAAAGAGGGTTAGATGAGCTATGAAATGCTCAATGCGATCTCCACCAATACCGCCGATCAGATAGACTTCATCTGGATTCAATTTATACGCTTCAACGATTGCTTGATAAGTATCCGTCACATTTTTCTCCACTTCTAATTTGACAACATTAAGTTGTGTCAAAAGACCTGGATTTGTTAATGAATCAAAATCGCCAACTGCCAAGTTTATCGGTATTCTTTGCTTATACAAAGCTAAAACAGCTTGATCGACGGCAATAATAAAGTCATCTTCTTCAAGTTTCATAAATGTTTTAATATCTTTTGGAACAGGATGGGTTATTACCAGTACTCTCATCTTAGTTTTTCAATTCCTTCTTTTCTGTTTTCAAGTTTGAATAAAAAGCTTCCAGCAACTACAATATCAACACCAACCTCTTTACACAAAAGGGCTGTTTTTTCGTTAATACCACCATCAACTTCAATTACAAAATTAAGGTTGTATTTCTCTCTAAGCTTGACTAACTCTTTTACTTTGTCCAGCATGTCTGACATAAACAATTGTCCACCAAACCCTGGTTCAACTGTCATTACTAACACTAAGTCAATTTCTCCTAATAAAGGTGAAACAAAGGCCACTGGCGTGTTTGGCTTTAAAGATATACCAGCTTTTATATTTTTGTCCTTAATCGCTTTAATCGCTTCATGGACCCTTTCTGATTCAACATGGACAGTAATATAAGTCGTATTGTCAAACGCGAACCTATCAATCCAAAACAGTGGATCTTTAACCATTAAATGGACATCCAAATCAATTTTTGCTATCTTGCTGATCGCTTTTGTTATGGCTGGTCCGAAGGAAATATTAGGGACAAAGTGTCCATCCATAATATCAATATGCAAATAGTCCGCTGAACTCACGCTTTTGATTTCATCAGCCAAATTAGTGAAATCTGCAGTTAAAATAGACGGTGCAATTTTCATGTTTATCACTTAATACCTTTCTTTTTGATTTTTTATTTCCGTTAAAAAAATGATGTAGTTCTCATAACGTGAAGGTAAAATCTCCTTGTTTTGAACTGCTTTTTTTACTGCACAATTTGGTTCGTTTTCATGTAGACATGAATAACCAAACCTGCAGCTTTCACTCAGTTGAGCAAAATCAGGGAAAAACTGTTTAAGCTCATCTTCATGAAAGAGGAGAAAATCAATTTTAGAGAAGCCCGGCGTGTCCACTAGGTAACCATCTCTAAAAGGATACAGTTCAGTATGTCTAGTAGTGTGTTTACCACGACCAAGTGCTTTTGAAATCGCTTGTGTTTTTAATTCAAGCCCCGGGATAAGAGCGTTAACCAAGGTCGATTTTCCAACCCCCGTCTGACCGGCTAAAACTGATACTTTATCTTTAAAGACGTCAAATAAAACATCAACGCCAATTTTTTGCTTGCTATTGACATAGACAATATTTTCAATGATTTTTTCATAATATTTTAAGTCTTCCTTTAGTTGCTTTAATTGTTCTTCTTCAATCAAATCAATTTTGCTTACTACTAATAAAGCAGGAATTTCTTGTTGATTAATAACAACTAATAACCGATCTAGTAAATGAAAACTAAACGCGGGATCGACAGCTGAAAAAACAAGTAAAACTTGATCAATATTACTAACATCTGGTCGTACTAAGTCGTTTTTACGCGGCAAAATATCAAAGATAATCACTTGATCTTCGACAAAATCAAAATTGACATAATCACCGACTTTCGGTGTTATTGTCATAATCTTTTGTTCAAGTTTTGATCGTTTTGTTTGCTTAATATTAAATGAGCTTTCTTCATCAACAACTTGGTAACGTAGCTTTCCTCTTGCGACTGCGATATGACTTTTTTTAGTTTCTAAATCAATTAGTGTGTATTGATTTGAAATGATTTTAGTAATAAATCCTTTTTTCAACCTTTCACTCCCATCTGTTGACTTCTTAACTGACCGCAAGCTGCATTAATATCGTGACCCTGTTCTTTTCTTAACGTTGATTGAATCTTATTCTTCATCAATATGTCATGAAATTTCATCATTGTATCCGATTTTGAGCGTTTATATGGTGCTTCAATAACTTCATTATAAGGTATTAAATTAACATATACATTCAGACCCCGCAATAACTTAACCAAAACCAAAGCTGTTTCCTTCTGATCGTTTACACCATCAATTAGAATATATTCAATCGTAACTCTTCTGTTCGTTTTAGCAATATAATATTTGATTGCTTCAATAACTTCTTCAATTGGGTATCTCTTATTAATCATCATCATACTTGAACGTATTTCATTTGTTGGTGCATGCAAGCTAACGGCTAAGTTGACTTGCAGGTGAAAATCGGCATATGCTCTTATTTTAGGCACGATTCCACTTGTTGAGACAGTAATATGTCTTGCTCCAATCGCTAAACCTTTAGCATCGTTAATTGTCTCTAAGAACTGTAACAGATTATCATAATTGTCAAACGGTTCACCAATTCCCATTACCACAACATGTGATACTCTTTCACCTAAGATGCGTTCTGTTTCAATAATTTGAGCAACAATCTCTCCAGAAGTCAAATCTCTTTTCTTTTTTAACTGACCTGATGCACAGAAAGAGCAGCCAATATTACAACCAACTTGTGTTGTGACACAGACGCTATTGCCATAGTTTTGCTTCATCAAGACCGTTTCAATCAAATGCCCATCATGCAACGCATAAAGACACTTAAGCGTTCCATCGTAGCTTTGATGTTTAACAACTAACTCAAGTGCATTAAATTTAAAATTTTCCTCTAGCCATAACAGCAAATCACCTGGCAAGTTAGTCATTTCTTTAAAACTGGCTACTTTATTTTTATAAAGCCATTGCCAAATTTGCTCACAACGATATTTTTTAAAACCTTGTTCCAACAATCGATGTAGTAACTCATCGTGTGTTACATCATAAATTAACATAAACCACCTTTATTTAACGCACAACGGCGTTAAGTTCTTGTTTTAGACGCTTGCTTATTCTTTTCATGATTGAATCAACAGCATCATTTTCTAACGTCTTCTCTGTATGATTGAATAATAATCTAAACGCAATTGATTTTTGATTTTCGGGAATATTTTCACCTTGATAGACATCAAAAATATCTAGTTGAATCAAATGTTTGCCAGCTGTTTGGTGGATCATATCGAATAGCACTTGTGCTTCCGTGTTCACATCAACCAACAATGCTAAATCACGACTGATACTCGGATAACGTGAAACTGGTTGATACGTGAATGGTTTTTCATTTGCCAAGCTATCTAAATTGATTTCAAAAACGACTGTTTGATCAATCTTAAGCTGTCTTGACACAGAAGGATGAACTTCAGCGATATAACCAATCGGTTGATCCTTATAAATTATTTTTGCTTGCCTATAGGGATGGAAACGGTCAATTATTTTGGTTGCTTCAAACCTGAATTCGACACCCAAGAATTGTGTAATCGAATTCAAGATTCCTTTACCTAAAGCAAAGTCTGCCTTAAAGCTCGTCTTTTTCAACCGGTATTGGTGCCAATTACCACTAGCAATGACACTTAGGTTTTGAGTTTCGATTCCTTTTGCAAAAACATGTCCGATTTCAAACAGTGCTACATCAGAAATTTGCCGTTTGTAATGATAACTGACATTGTTTAGCAAACCAGTAATCAAGCTTTGTCTTAAAGTGTTTTTATCATCACTAAGTGGTTGCAGGATTTTGACAATTTCACCAATCTTTGCATAATGATAAACTTCTTTTTCGTCTAATAGACTATAGTTGATAGCTTCATGCAAACCTAGATTTGCTAAGAAATGTCTTAATTTACGTAACATTTTTTGCTGTTTGCTAAGCTTTCCCATGCCACTTGCCAAAACTGGCTGCAATTCAATCCTGTTTAAACCATAGATACGTGCTATTTCTTCAATTACATCCGCTTTGATTGTTATATCTTTTCGATCGTTCGGTGCCTTAACAACTAGTTCATCATCTTTTTTGCTTACTGTATAACGATACCTTGCTAAATAATCGACTACTTGATCTTCTACAAGAATAGTTCCTAATAATTGATTGATTTCCGCAACAGTAATCTTGATCATCGGTGTTTTAAAATCACCAACAATTTGCGAGTTTACACCTTTTGCGATCTTTGCATCGGCTAATTCGATTAATAACTCCGTTGCTCTGTTTAAAGCTGTTTCAACTCTTTTATCGTCTAGGCCACGTTCATAGCGTAATGAAGCTTCACTCTTAATGTTTAGGCGTTTGCTTGATTTTGCAATTCTTCTTGAATCAAAGTATGCAGCTTCAATAACAACTGATTTTGTCTTATCTGAAATCATTGAATTCTCACAACCCATAATTCCGGCAACGGCAATCACTTCATTATTATTTGTAATAACAATATCTTCTTCGTTCAACACTTTTGTTTCACTGTTTAATAAGACAACCTTTTCATTTTTATGTGCGTCACGAATAACAATTTTATCTTTTCTCAACTGCTGATAATCAAACATATGCAGTGGAACTCCGTATTCTAGCATCACATAGTTAGAAATATCAATAACTACGTTGATAGGTTCAATTTGATTGGCTAATAAAGCCATCTTTAGCCATAAAGGTGACTCCTTAAGCTCAAGTGATTCAACAAAACGGGTATAATATCTACCGCAGCCTGGTGAATCAATTTGAACCTCAATTGGGTTTTGCTGACCAGATTCAGCAATTTTAAACTTTGGCTCATTAACTTTCACATCCATCATCGCTGCCAAATCATAAGCAAAGCCTAAAACAGATAATAAATCACCACGGTTTGGAGTCAGGCTTAGTTCCATATTAAAACCAGCCAGGCCAAGTAATTCAAGTGGTGATATGCCTAGTTTAACTGGTTTGTCAAAATAATAGATACCGCTTGCAAATTCTTTTGGTATATGAGCTTTAGGAATCGCCAGTTCTTCTAAAGAGCAGATCATTCCGTTTGATTCAATCCCTCTTATCTTTGTTGGCTTAATCTCAAAATCACCAGGTAAAACCGCTCCTGGTTTAGCAACGATTACATATTGTCCTGCCGCCACATTTGCAGCACCACATACAATCTGGGTAACCTCATTGCCCAAATCAACTGTTGTTAGACTTAACGTATCTGCATTTGGATGTCTTTCACACGTCAAAACATGCCCTGTAACAAGATTAGAGGCTTCAATCAAAGGTTTAAAGGATTCAACTTCAATAATATGTTGATTTGTCAAATCAAAAATGTTTTTTGGAATCTCAAGCCAACGCTTGAGCATACTTTCTGTTATATTCATTTCTTACTTTCCCCTTTAAACTGATTTATAAAGCGAACATCATTTGTATAAAAATGACGGATATCATCGATCTGATATCTCAAGAATGCAATTCTTTCAACCCCAATTCCAAATGCAAAGCCTTGGAATTTATTGGGATCATAACCACCCATTCTTAAAACTTCAGGATGAACCATCCCTGCACCTAAGACTTCAATATAGCCAGTTGATTTATCTTTTTTCCGATAAGTCACGTCTACTTCCACACTTGGTTCTGTAAACGGGAAGTACGATGGTCTAAGCCTAATCTCACGGTTTTCACCGAATAGATGACGAACCATTTTTAACAATGTATCCTTTAGATTCGCAAAGGAAATGTTTTGATCGATTACCATTCCTTCAATCTGCATAAATTGATGGCTGTGTGTTGGATCATCATCGTCTCTTCTGTAAACTTTTCCTGGGCAAATGATTTTAAAAGGCTGCCCTTTTTTAGCTAACATAACTCTAGCTTGAACTGGTGATGTATGTGTTCTTAAAAGTGTGTTTTCATCAATATAGAATGAGTCTTGCATCGCTCTTGCAGGATGGTCTTTAGCTAAATTCATCATTTCAAAATTATAATAATCAAGTTCCAATTCAGGACCTGTCGCTATCTCATAACCTAAACCAATAAACAAATCTTCAACTTCTTCAATCACTTGATTCAACGGATGAATTGATCCTGAATATAATTGATATCCCGGCAAAGTAACATCAATTTTTTCCGTTTCCAATTGGGTTAAAAGCGCTTCTTTTAAGAAGAAGTCCTTTCTTGACTGCAGGGCACTTTCAAGCGTTTGTTTTAACTCGTTGATTGCTTGTCCGAAAGTAGGCCTTTCGGTTGGATCAATATTCCTTAATTCTGACATTAAAGCAGCGACAACTCCTTTTTTACTAAAATAAAAAATTCGAATATCTTCGACTTCTTGGATGGTTGCTGCCTGTTTGATTTTTGCGATAACTTCTGTTTCTACTTTTTTAAGTTCTTTAATATCCATAGATAAACTTCCTTTTCCAATATAAGTTTATCTTCATTTTATCATGATAACGCCTAAATGACATTCTTTTTATTTTATTTAAAATAAATACATTAAAAAAAGTGCCCATCTATTTAGATAGGCACAAACACTAGTTATTTTTCAGTTCCTAGCTTCTGCTTCTTGAACTTACAATTAAAATAATCAAGCGAATCATTTGAACATATAGCCAGATTAAAGTAATCATCAAGCCTAATGAAACAATCCATTCATAGCGCGAATCTGCTCCGCCTTCAACAATTGATTCCGCTCTATCAAAATCAAGCGTTAGCATCAATGCCGCAAATAGAATTAGGAAAACATTGATTAAAAATAAAACTGGAAATGGAATTTGCAAACCAGCAAATATACCTGCGTAATTTAAGATCCCAAACAAAACCATAAAGATAACAATAGAAAATAAGCTTGTAATCATTACTTTACGGAAACGTGATGTTACACGAATGGTTTTACTTCGATATAAAAAGAGCATCACCAAAAATACCGCACCAGTTCCTATTAAAGCCGTCAAGGCTGTTCCCGGTGCATATAAGTCAGCAATGAAAGTCAAGAACCCTAAGAAGAATCCTTGGGCAAATGCATATAGAAAGCCAAAGATCATTGCCAGTCTAGGAACAAACGAAGCAATTATAACACTAACAAAACCAACAATACCTGATAGGGCTAAACCAGCAATAACTAAATCTAAATTATTGCCTGTTCTAATCGCAGTATGAACAAAGAAAACCGTTAGAACAGTCACTAAAAAGAATAGTCCTGTTTTAATCGTAATTCCGCGGTAACTTGCTCCACCTTCTATTACGTAATCATTACTTTTTTCAATTGAGGCAAAAACTGGATTTGTACTTCTCATGCGCATAAACATCTCTCCTTTTATAATCTAATTATAATATAGCTTTTATCAAAGTGCAAACAAACCTGACTCAATCACATCATTTTCGTCATTTAAGTCATCAAATGCACCAAAAGTTTCTAATCTTTCAAAAACAGATTTATTAATCTTGGTTCTATTTTTCACATCGTTCTTACTCGTGAACAGTTTTTCTTCACGCTGAGCAAGAATATCATAAGCGACTGAATCACCTAATCCATCAATTACATTAAATGGCATTCTAATGCCACCTTCTTCCATCTTGAAAATAGTAGCTTCTGATAAATTAATGTCAACTGGTAGAAATTTTATTCCCCGTCTTTGCATCTCCAATGCAACACCTAAGGTTACTAATAAATCTTCTTCTTTAACCTTTAAATTTTTCTCATTATTAATAATGTTTATCTTATTTCTAACAGCGTTTGAACCAGCAATCATTGTTTCATAATCGAATTGAACCGCTCTGATTGAGAAAAAGCCGCTATAGAACAGTTCCGGTTTATAAATCTTAAACCAGGCAATCCGCATCGCCATAATAACATATGCTGCCGCATGTGCTTTAGGAAACATGTACTTAATTTGTGAAGCTGACCAAATATACCATTCTGGTACTTTATGTTCCCGCATCTCTTGTTCATATTTTAACCAGGTTGCCTTATCTTTACTAGGATTTCCTCTACGAACAAACTCCATAATCTCAAATGCCTTGTATGGTGACATCCCTTGTGTTGATAACTGCGTCATAATATCATCACGACACCCAATAATCTCTTCAATTGACACTGTTCCATAAATTTCGTGGCCATTAATCAATTGCTGGGCATTTCTTAACCAAACATCGGTTCCATGAGAAAGTCCCGAAATTTTAACAAGACCGGCAAATGTCTTTGGTTTTGTATCAAGCAGCATCTGTCGTGTAAACGGTGTGCCGAATTCCGGAATTCCTTGGGATGCGACATCGCTTAGAATCTCCTCTGGCTTGACGCCAATAATGCTTGTATCAGAAAAGAGTTTATACACCTTGGGATCATCTAACGGAATATCTTGGGCTCTAGCAAAGGGAAATTCATCCGGATGTTTTTCAACATAATCCATTAAAAACTTAATCATTGTTGGATCATCGTGACCAAGGATATCTAATTTTAGGAGGTTGTTTTCAAATGAGTGGTAATCAAAATGAGTTGTCTTCCATTCGGAGTTTACATCATCGGCCGGAAACTGGATTGGTGTAACATCAAAAATTGTCTTGTTCTTTGGTACAACAACAATTCCTCCCGGATGTTGGCCGGTCGAACGTTTTACACCTTCAATTCGTTTTGCCAATTGCTCGATCTGTGCGCTTCTTACTTCTAAATTTTTATCTTCTAGATAGCCTTTAACGTAACCAAAGGCGTTTCTTTCTTTGACGGTTTGAATAGTTCCTGCTCTAAAGGTGTGATCTTCACCTAAAAGCTCACGAACATAATCATGTGCCTTAGATTGATAATCACCTGAAAAGTTTAAGTCAATATCAGGAATCTTATCACCATCAAAACCTAGGAATGTTTCAAAGGGAATATCATGACCATCTTTTTCAAGTTTTGTTTTGCAGTGTGGACAATGATGAGTCGGTAGGTCAAAGCCTGATTGAACACCTTTAAAAAATGGTTGAAAATCACGTTGTTCTTTTGTCACTCCATAAGTCAACATTTCTTCTTCAGTTAATTCAAAGACCGTGAAATCTCCGTTTGGACAACGATAATGTGGCTTTAAGGGATTGACTTCCGTTATCTCTAACAGCGTAGCAACCAAGGATGAACCAACTGATCCACGCGAACCAACTAAATAACCATCACTTAGTGATTTTTTAACTAATAGATGGGAAATATAATAAATTGGTGCGAACTGGTTATCAATAATATTGGATAATTCTCTTTGAACTCGCTGTGAAACAAGTGGATGTGGATTTTCACCATAGAAGCGTCCCATTTGTTCAAACACCAAACGCTTAACCTCAACTGCGATGCTGTCTAAGCCTAAAAGATCCTTAAATGCATCATCTGGCAATGAGAATAATGCATTAGGGAATGCTTGAATTGGTTCAATTGAATCATTTAGCAAATTGGTGTTTTTAACAACTATTTCGAAAGCTAAATCATCACCTAAAAAACGCATCTCTTTCAACATTTCTTCGGTTGTTAAAAAGTGTTGAACAGGTATTTCAGAATATTTCTGCAGATCATGGATTCCTCCACCAACTAGCGGAGTTCTAATGTATATCTCACGGTATAAAACATCTTTTCTATTCAAGTAATGAACATCGCCAGAAGCGATAACAGTCTTGTTTAACGACTTAGCCGTTCTTACAATCTTTAAGATGATTGATTCGATGATCTCATCTGCGTTTACTCCAAGCGATTCTCTTAAATGACGATAGGCTTGAGGTGGTTGAACTTCGATATAATCATAATACGCAATCGCTTTTTTTAAGTCCTCGTCGCTTCGGTTTAATGCCATTTCAAAAACATCGCCCTTATAACAACCGCTTCCGATCAGTAAACCTTCTTTGTGTTGTTCCACAACCGATTTTAAAGTTCTTGCTCCCTGGTAAAAATTATCAGTTAAGGCTTTACTAACGACCTTAAAAAGATTTTTATAGCCGACTTGATTTTTTACCAGAATGTTGACATGATAAGGCATTATTACTTTTGCAGCCTCATTCTTGTCAATTGCCTGATTGATATCTCGATAGTTTTTGATTCCTTTTTGGTTTAAATCCGCTAGGATATGTAACCAAATATTCGCTGTTGCCTCAGCGTCATTTTCAGCTCTATGATGTGATTCTAAACTGACTTTGAAATATTTGGCAACTGCCTTCAAATTAAATCGCTTCAATATATCACGATAAAAATACCTGGCTAAATTCAGAGTATCAATGATTGCAGTATTAGAAAAATCTAGCTTTGATCGTTTTGCATTTTCTTCAATATGTCCAATATCAAATAGTGCATTATGTGCAACTAAAATTGATCCTTCAATGAACTTTAGAAATCGTGGTAAAACAGTTTCAATGGAGTCAGCGTCCTCAACCATTTCATCGGTGATGTTTGTCAAAGCCTTTGTAAATTCCGAAAGAGGCTCATGCGGATTGACAAACGCCTGAAAACGATCAACGATTGCTCCTTGAACGACTTTTACACCAGCTATTTCAATTATTTTATCTCTTGTATTAGATAAACCGGTCGTCTCTACGTCAAAAATAACATAGGCCGCTTGTGAAAGAACATAATCTTGATCACAATTTGAAGTGATTTGGAAATTTCCTTCATCAACAAAATCTAATTCAACCCCATAAATTGGTTTAATCGGTTTGCCTTTGGCTGCTTTATGTATTTCCGGAAAAGCATAAAGGCCATTATGATCAGTAAATGCGATTGCTTTATGGTTCCATTTTACGGCTTGATCAATATAATCAGCAGCACTTGTAACCCCGTCCATATTTGACATTTTGGTATGAACATGAAATTCAACTCTCTTTTCTTTCGCTTTATCTAATCTCTCTTCTTTTTTAAGCGCTTGAATTTGATGGATTGCTCGAGCAAACATGACCACATCTCTTTGGAAGGTATCAAACTTCGCTTCGCCTTCAATTTGAATCAACTGATCATCCTTTAAAGCTTCAGCAATTTCAAAATCCTTTTTTGTTCTTAAGAACTTTTTAACATAGATTGCATCATCCTCATCACCTAGAACAAAGCTTAAAAGCGTTGAATTTGTTAAATTTCTAATTTCTAGTTTACTTACAGTTCCTTCGACTAAAAAGTTTGTATCGCCTTTTTCATTGCGATATTGATCAAGCCGATATTGATCCACCGGTATATCACTAATCGAAACCGACTGAGCCAATGACCGTCTACTGAAAACCATTTTTGCTTGTTCTTGTCTACTTCGGGTTGATTTTATCATTTGATCTTTTTTGACTTGCATCTCATCCTGCTCTTCTAGCTTGGATTTTATTTGCTTACTTAATGGTTGAAGTTCTTTTGATACAACCGTTTCAAATGAAACCTCGAATCCATATGTTAAAAACAGCTCCTTTAAGAGCGGAAAAAAATGGGAAACATGCGTACTATCAGCATCAATTTCCACCGAATATTTAAAGTCTTCATAATCTGTTTTAAAATTTCTTAAAGCCAAAATGCTTGGTTTTTCCTTAGCCAAGAACAAAAGAGCATAATCAAAGTATGATTGGGCAAACTTGTTAAATCCATCAATCTTGTCATAACCTATAACAACATCAATGGCTTTGATTGTCTTGGGAATTAAAAAATAGCTTTTAACACTTTCAATAAAATTGATTAAGTCTTCTGGTTCAACAACTTCGCTTACTTGAAGGTCAAACAGCCATTTTCTTGCTTCTAAGTAGACATATACTTGATTGAGTTTTGTCTTTTTCAAAACAGGTGATAAATTGGATTGCTTCAAAAAAAGATCAAATTTATTGTGCTTGTTCATTTGATCTCCCCCCTTGGCACAAGTCTAATGCTGCGGTAGGTCCATACATGATAAATATAAACGACGATTATACTAATAAACGATAGCTGCTCATAACCAATCAATGTTAAAAAGAATTGACTTAAGACATACATCGTTGTTAAATAAAGCGATAATTTAAAGCGATCGGCAAACGGAATTTTAACATTTAAAAAGAACAGTGATGACATCAAGGCCAGCATTAAGGCGATAAACAAATAGTCAATAAGCACTACCATGTATTGTCCCACTAAATCAATTGCAAACACTATGGGGATATCTCTTAAAAGCTCGTTTATTTGGTAGGCAATAAACCGATTTTCACTTCTTGTCATCTTGGTGAAGTCAATATCATTGATTCCTAGACTAAAATAAGTAGCTTCATTGATTACTTGCTCAGCGATTACCACTTTAATACCTTCATTGGCAAAAACAATGTGCACTGCATTCAGCGTATGCGGTTTGTCTCCAACAACAAAACGGAAAAAATCAACTCTGGCATCAGCGTCATTTTGATATATTAACTGATAATTTTCAATTTTGACTTGACTTATTGTTAAATGAGATAAAGCCGTTTGAAAGCTATCCAATCGTGATTTTTGTGTATCATTTCCTACAACCTGTTTGAAAGTCATCGGTAAAATTGCAATTAAAGAGACAAACAAGACATAAAAAATAACACGAAACCATCTGTCCTTAAGAAAAAAAACAGCGAGTGGTGCTTTTGAAATGATGGTTCTTAAACGAGAAAACATAGCTTCAACTCCTTACGTGTTATTATATCATATTCTATAATGTATGATAAAATAAAGACGGTGAATTAAATGAATTTGATGAATCATGAAAAGCATTATAATACCTTAAATAACTATTATTTGCACAAATACAATCAAAAAGTAATTAAGATTGCTTTAAACGGTGGTTTTACATGTCCAAATATTGATGGAACAGTCGCTGTTGGAGGTTGTACTTTTTGTTCGTATTTAGGCAGTGGTGACTTTGCCGGCAATAGGGCAAAGCCATTAAAGGCACAATTTGAAGAAATAAAGGCGCTGATGAATAAAAAATGGAAAGACGGTTTATACATCGCTTACTTTCAGGCTAATACAAACACGCATGCTCCTTTAGCGCGTTTAAAGGAGTTATATGAAGAAGCGATCACTCTGGATCCAAGATTAGTAATGCTGAGTATCGCAACCAGACCTGATTGCTTACCTGATGATGTGGTTTGCTATTTAGGTGAGCTAAACCAAAGAATGCCAGTTCAAGTTGAATTGGGCCTTCAGACGATTCATCAGGCAACTTCTGATTTAATTAACAGAGCTCATGATTTGGCTTGTTTTGATGATGCTGTCAAACGTCTACGAGAAAAAAAGATTGAAGTTGTCGTCCATATTATTAATGGTCTTCCCTTTGAGACAAAGGAAATGATGATCGAGACTGTTAAACATTTAAATTCCCTCGACGTTCAGGGCATCAAAATTCATATGCTCCATTTAATGGAAAAAACCAAAATGGGCCGTCAATATTTAAAACAGTCTTGGCCCTTGTTAACTTTAGAAGACTATGTTGACGTTACTGTGGAGCAGCTGCTCTGGTTAAGAAAAGACATTATCGTTCATCGCTTGACCGGGGATTCGCCTGCCTCAATGCTGATTGCGCCTACATGGACAAAAAAGAAGTTTGTTGTCACTAACGAAATCGATAAAAAGTTACGAAGATTAAATTTATATCAGGGTGATTATTATGAAGATAAGCATCGTTGAATATGCTCATTTGCTCTTAAGGAGCCAGCTTACAAAAGATGATGTTGTTGTTGATGCGACAGCGGGACGTGGCTTAGATACGCTCTTTTTAGCTGAAATCACAAAACATGTTTACGCTTTCGATATACAAGCAGAGGCTATTTCAAGTACCCAAGCATTATTAACCAATAATAAGATTGATAATGTAACATTGGTTAAAGATAGTCACGAAAACATTCCTAAATACGTCAGTGATTTTAAAGGTGTTGTCTTTAATCTGGGTTACCTGCCTCATGGCGATAAAACCATTACTACTCTTGCTGATTCAACATTAAAAACAGTTAAGGCACTAATTGAACTTTTA
>Ga0172382_10008178_pt1 | contig 14660 bp, 16 predicted proteins | sample Leawel138RmetaG_FD_122245 | JGI IMG/M metagenome (GOLD analysis project Ga0172382, IMG submission 122245) | Leachate microbial communities from a municipal landfill in Southern Ontario, Canada - Leachate well 138R metaG | ecosystem: Engineered > Solid waste > Landfill > Unclassified | place...
CCGTGTTTCGGATGGTCCGGTTCCGGTTCTGACGCAGGAGAGGATCCATGGAAGTCACACTGTCCGACATGCTGGCGACCCTATCGTCCGGCGCAGGCTCTCAACTGGCCGTCCTGGGATTGGTGTTCATTGCCGTGACCCTGGCCGTCTACGGCACCGCCACCCTATTCGGAGGCAGCGCAGCCGCGGCGGCCCGCCGGATGCAGCGGTCCGGGGCGAGCGATCGCGCGGATACATCGGGCCGGAGCAGCCTTGCGGCATTCATGCGCCCGCTGGAACGCAAGCTGGAACCCACCGACCTCCAGGCGCGCAGCCAGTTGCGGCTGCGCCTGATGCGGGCGGGGTACATGCATCCGGGAGCCATCGGCACCTACTTCGCCCTGCGTATCGTCCTGGCAATCGGTCTGCCCATTCCCCTGGTCCTCGCGCTGCCGCTGATCTCCCGCGCTGCCGAACCGATGACGCTGTTGATGGGCGCCGGCGGATTGGGGCTGTTCGGGTACTTCCTGCCGCATCTGTGGATTGAACTCAGAGCCGTCCGCCGGGCCGAGGAAATCCGGCGTGGCTTTCCCGACGCCCTGGACCTGCTGCTGGTTTGCGTCGAAGCCGGCCTTGGCCTGGATGCCGCCATCGCGCGGGTGGGTGATGAAATGACCGCCGCACACCCCGTCCTGGCGGAACAGATGCGGCTGACCAGCCTGGAACTGCGCGCCGGGCAGAGCCGCGAGGAGGCCCTGCGCAACATGGGCCGGCGGTGCGGCGTGGACGAGGTGGTGGCTTTCGTCACCTTGCTCATCCAGTCGCAGGAACTTGGCACCTCCATCGCCGACTCTCTGCGGGTCTACGCCGACGACATGCGCAACGCCCGCATGATGAAGGCCGAGGAACGGGCTGCCCAATTGCCGGTCAAGCTGGCCATTCCGCTGGTTCTGTTCATGCTGCCGGCCTTCCTGGGCAGCATCATGTGGCCGGTCATCATCCAGGTCATCCGCATCGTCATTCCCGCCCTGGAGAAATGATCATGACTCTTCGCTGCCTGGGCGCCGGAGCCGCCATGCTTGGACTTGCCGCCTGCGCGGGAGTGCCGCAGCCCGCCCCGGCCGCCTCGCCCACCGCCTTCTACGACCATGGCAAGGAGCACTTCCGGGCCGGGCGGCTGGGGCTGGCTCTGAACGCCTTCCAGGCGGCGCGGCAGGCCGATCCCGGCTCGACCAACGCCTTGAACGGCATCGGCGCGGTGTACGACCGCATGGGCCGCCACGTCCAGGCGGAGCAAGCCTACCTCGAAGCCCTGGCGCTGGCCCCGCAGGACGCGACAACCCTCAACAATATCGGCTGGTCGCGGCACATGCGCGGACAGACAGCCGTGGCGGCGTTCTATTTGTCCCGCGCCGTGGAACTGGCCCCCAATGACCCGGTGATGCAGGCCAATCTGATGCGCGTGGAAAGCGACCTTCCGGCATCCCCGCAGGCACCGCCCGTCGATCTGCGAGACGCCCTTGGCCCGCCATACATAGAGCGCCGCAGCGCCACCGAGCAGATGCTCATGACCGCCGCCGTGGCGCCGCGCACGCCCCTGTCCGGTGGTGCGGAAATACAGGACATTCTGGAGCGCAGGACCGCTCCGGCACCAGTCGCGGCAGCCACCACCCGGACCAAGCCGGTGGCCGCCGCAGAGCAGGAGGGAGTGGCCGCGCGGGAGGCCGCGCCGCACCCTCCTGCTCCCCCACTGAGCGGCGTCGAGGTGTCCAACGGCAACGGACGCCGGCTGATGGCGACTCGGGTGGCCGCATGGCTGGCCGACCGCGCCGTTACCGTGGTCCGCCTCACCAATGCCGACACCTTCGCCCATGCGCGCAGCGTCATCACCTACACTTCAGCCAGCGGGCCTGACGCGGCACGTGCCTTGGCCGCACGGCTGCCCCAAACGGTGGACATCCGCCCCGCCGGGCCTGACCAGACTTCCCCCCTGCGCCTTATCGTCGGCGCCGATCTGTTGGACTTCGACCACCACTTGGTGGCCGCCCAAAGGAGCAGCAGCGATGCGTAACGTGATGAACCCCTCCAAGACACTCGCCGTCGTGGTGCTGGCAGTGACGCTGGGGGCCTGCGCCTCGGGGGCCTCCGACGGATCATCCGCACTCACCACCGAAGCCACGGCGTTCGCCGCCGAGCCATTGCTGGAGCGCGCCGACACAGCCCTCGACGAAGGACTGATGGAGGTCGCCATGGGCCACTATCAGGTTGTCCTGCGCCACCAGCCCGACAACGCGCGGGCGCGCCTTGGCATGGCCGAGATCAATCTGGCGGCTGGCGACCTGCCCGCCGCACGGGCCGGGTTCGACGCCCAGACCACGCACCCCGAGCTTGGCCCGCGTGCTCACCAGGGCATGGGGCTGGCCTACCTCAAGGCCGGGCGGCCCGACAAGGCGCGGGCGCCGCTGGAGGCCGCCGTGCTGGCCGATTCCTTCCTGTGGAGGGCCTGGAACGGGCTGGCGACGGTGCACGACCGGGACGAAAACTGGGCCGAGGCGCATCGCTGCTACGAAGCCGCCCTGGCCGCAGCGCCTCCGGGCGCGGCCGGGATCATCCACAACAACCTGGGCTTCTCGCTGATCCTGCAAGGACGTCACGACGAAGCAACCGCCCACTTGATGGAAGCCGCCCGGCGCGACCGCACACAGACCCTGCCGCGCACCAACCTGCGCCTCGCGCTGGCTTGGCAGGGCCGCTACGACGAAGCCGTGGCCGGCGCCCGCCCGGCCGAGCGCGCCACCGTCCTCAACAACGTCGGCTATGTCGCCCTGCTGCGCGGCGATCTGGACGATGCCGAGGCCCTGCTGTCGCGGGCCATTGACGGCAGCGCCAGCCACTTTGATCCGGCGTGGCACAACCTCGCCCATCTCAAGGCCGTGCGCGGCGACAAGATCTGAGGGAGCCGACATCATGGATACCCTTGTTCCCGCCCTCGTTCTCGCCGCCTTCATGGCCCCGCTGGCCGTAGCGGCGGTGTGGGACGCCTGGAAATTCAAGATCCCCAACCTGCTGACCGGCCCGCTGGCCGTCGCCTTCGTGCCCGCCGCCCTGCTGGCTCCCGGCCCAGTGGACTGGCTTTGGCACTTGGGCGCCGGTGCGGCGGTGTTGACCGTCGGGGCTGTCCTGTTCGCCCTGCGCAAGATGGGCGGCGGGGACGTCAAGCTGGCCGCCGCCTGCGCCCTGTGGATGGGACCGCTGACGCCCGTCTTCCTGCTGATCATGGCGGTGCTGGGGGGCGTTGTCGCCCTCGGGCTGCTGTTTGCCCGGCGGTTCGCGCCCGTGGTGCTGTCTGCGTTGCCCAATCCAGGCGCCGTGACGCTGCCACGCGCTCTGCTGCCCGGCGAAGCGGTGCCGTATGGCGTCGCCATCGCGGCGGCGGGCCTCATCCTGGCGCATCGCCTGCCGTTGCTGACCGTCTGAACCGGGAGGGTCTCATGCCCCGCCATCTTCTTTCCACTCTAGCGCGCCTTGGCCGCAGCGAGGACGGGTCCGTCCTGATTTACACGACCGTTGCTGCCGGTGTTTTGATCGGTATCGGGACACTGGCGATTGACGTGGGGCGCCTATCGACCCTGCATAGCCAGATGCAGAACGCCGCCGACGCCGCCGCCCTGGCCGGAGCGCGGGAGTTGGACCTGTTGCCGGATTCCCACGCCCGCGCTCGTGCTGCGGTGGCCCAGGCCTTGAACAACGTCAAGGACTTCAGCACCGACGCCACCACCGCCATCACGATTTCCACCGTGACTTGCGCCACTGACGCGGCCACCAACTGCATCCGCTTTCTGGATGCCCTGCCGTCCAACGATGCCGACCCGGTGACTGCGGCGTTCGAAACCACGACCCCGCAAGAAACCTCTTTCATCGAGGTGCGCGTGGCGCAAACAGGCTTTACCGCCTTGTTCGCCGGCGTGCTCGGCGACAACCAGGATTCGGCGGTCGGCGCCCGCGCGATTGCCGGGAACGACTCGCTTATTTGCGAAGTGCCGCCGATGTTCATGTGCAATCCCGCCGAACTCGATCCGACGCTGAACCTGGAGGGGCGGCAAATCCAGTTGTTCATGCAGGGCGCATCCGGCAGCTATGGACCCGGCAACTTCGGTCTGCTGTGCCCGTCGGGAACCGAGGGCGTGAGCAACTGCGGGGCCAAGGACATTGCCGCCAATCTGGCGTCGAACACCGGCACCTGCGTCCGTCGCCGGGGCATGACCACCAAGACCGGCGTGACCCTGCAAATGGTCCGCACCGGCATCAACGCCCGGTTTGACTGGTGGCTTCCCCAGGCCAAGGACGACAATGGGAATTGGCGGGACCAGGACTTCTATCAGCCTGCCGTCAACATCACTCAAGGACGCCAGCCACCGAACAACCCGAGCGGCGGCGGGACCAAGTGCGACCGCAACGACGTTGCTGCCAATATGGGATCGGCCCTTCCGCGCGATGCCTGCATCCTGGCAGGCACCTGCACAGCCGGTAACGGCAAGGTGGGAGACGGCAACTGGGATTCCAACACCTATTTCCGGATCAATCACGGAACCACCGGAACGCCCCCCGCCGATTGGCCGACCGGCCTGCCGGTCACGCGCTATAACGTTTACCGCTACGAGATCGAGAAGAACCGCATCGTCACGCCGGGAAAGGCCATCCAGCCGTCCGGCACGACGCAGGAAAACGGCAACCCGCAGTGCTTCCGGGGAACGCCCCCGGTCAACGACTACACCTACTTGGATGATCTGGTGCGGGATCTGCGCCTGCTCAATGACCGGCGCATCCTGCCCATTGCCATGCTGAATTGCGTCGCCAACGGGGTGAGCGGCAAGACCACCTTCATTCCCGACGACTTCCTGTTCGTGTTCATGACCGAACCGATGGGCAGCCCCAGCGAGTCGGCGCTCTACGTCGAGGTGCTGGGGTCGCTTGACGGAGAATCGGAACAGGCGCTGCTGCGCGATGTCGTGCAGATCTATCGGAGATGACCATCATGGCTTGTTTCCTTGGGCGGCTTGCCGGATGCACGCGCGGCACCTCGATCATCGAGATGGCGCTGGTCATGCCACTGCTGCTGTCCCTGCTCGCCGGCGTGGTCGAGTTGGGGCGCGCGTTGCATCATCATCAGGTGCTGGAAACCTCGGTGCGCGATGCCGTGCGCTTTCTTTCGCGGGTGCCCGACGTTGGGCAGCCCGCGGGGACGCCGTGCGCCGCGCCAGGCGCCGGGACAGCCGCCGAAACGGCCCGCAGGCTGGCGATGTACGGAACCACCCTGGCCACCGCCGCGCCCCTCCTGGTCTATTGGACCAACACCGCGCCGCAGGAGGTATGCATTCGAACCGCGACCCGCACCCTGACCGACGAAACCGGCGCGACGTTCGACGTCAACGTGGTCAGCATGGATGTCGCGGTGGAGTACGCCGACATCGGGCTGCTCGGCCTGATCGGCATGGACGGACTGCGCCTGACCGCCAGCCATGAAGAAATTCATATCGGGGGATGAGGCCATGACCGACGCGACATCCTTTCCCCAACGCCTGCTGCGCGATACCGGCGGCGCGTCGATGATTGAATTCACGCTGGTTGTCTGGATGATGCTCGGCTTGACCTTTGGCATCGTCGAGATCGGCATTGCCATGTGGCAGTACACCGCCACGGTCAAGGCCTCCTATCAGGGAGTGCGGGTCGCCGTCCAATCGGATCCGGTGGCCCCCGCCATAACCACCTACAGCGGCGTTCTGGACGATGATCTGAGGCCAGGGCAGGCGCTGACCCTGCCCAATTTCACGCTACGCTGCACCAGCGGAGCCTGCACCTGCGCTGCCGGTAACTGCTCGGGACTGGGCGCCCCCGGATACGACGCGGCGGCATTCAATGCCATCGTCGCCGCGATGCGGCCCATGATGCCGTTCGTTTCGGCCGCTGAACTGACCCAGCGGGTGTTCGTGGAATACAACCATGTGGGTCTGGGCTTTGCCGGGCGCCCGGGACCGGACGTCGTGCCCATCGTGTCGGTCGGCGTGAACAACCTGACCTATGACTTCGTCGTCATGGGCGCTTTTGGGCTGGGGTCCTGGCCCATCGCCGTCGGCCGGGCCACCATGCCGGCCGAGGACTTGGATAGCACCTGGCCCTAACAGTCACCGCCATCGCGGACGGCGGTGGACAGCCCCAAGTCACGCAGCGCGCGTTCATCCAAGCGGCCGAGGGCATGGCGCGAACGCCGCCGCTCCAAAGCGTCGAACAGGCGGTCGGTGGCGGCAATCAGGGCCGCTTCGAAACGGTTCAATAATTCCTTGGCCTGCGCGCGGGAAAACCTCGCCCGCTCAGGCGTGGCATGGCACGTCTGGCTCATCATACCCTCAACACTGTCGCGGTGAACGTAGGCGCATCCTGCTCCAACGCGGCCCTGGCGACAAACGAGACTTCCTCGTACTATGGCTAAATTTAATTGACCCTTAAGGAACGCCATGGTCCGCCGCCTCCCTCCCCTTACCGCCCTGCGTGCCTTCGAGGCGGCGGCCCGGCTGGGCAGTTTCAGCCGCGCGGCGGCCGAATTGAACGTCACGGCGGCGGCGATCAGCCATCAAGTGAAGGGCCTGGAGGACATCCTGGGAGTGTCGCTGTTCATCCGTCTGCCGCGCGGCCTGCGCCTGACGCCGGAGGGGCGGACTTACCTGCCGGACCTGTCACGAGGCTTCGACACCCTGGCCCGCGCCGCCGACAGCCTGAGCCGGAGCGACCTGGCCGGACTGCTGACCATCAGCATCATGCCGTCGCTTTGTCAGATGTGGCTGCTACCGAGGCTGGCCGATTTCCGGCGGCGCTACCCCATGATCGACCTGAAGCTACAGGCCGAGCCGACCATGGCCAACTTCGTGCGCGACGGCATCGACGTCGGTATGCGCTACGGCATGGGAAACTATCCCGGACTGCGCACGGTTATGTTCATGCAAGAGGAGGTCTTTCCGGTCGCCAGCCCGACGCTGTTGTCTGGGCGTCATCCCCTGCGCCGCTGGGAGGACCTGCGCCACCACACCCTGCTGCACGACTACGCCCTGCTCGCCAACGAGGTTTGGCTCGGCTGGCCGGTGTGGCTGCGCGCCGCGCGTATCGAGGACATCGACCTGCAGCGCGGCCTGCACTTCGACAATTCGGCCCTGCTCTATCAGGCCTGCATCGACGGCCACGGGGTCGGCATCGGCCGCTCCGCGCTGCTGACCGAGGCCATCGGGGCGGGGCGTCTGGTGCCGCTGTTCGAGGCGCGTCGCCCGGCCGACTACGCGTACTATGTGGTGGCGCCGGAGAGCACGGCCGATCATCCCCGCGTGCGCGCCTTCACGGACTGGGTCGCCGCGCAAGGGGCCGCCGCCAGCCCGGCCCCGCCCTCCATGGGGTAGGGAGGGGGGTAATCATCAGGAACCTGCCGCTTGGGTCTCGCGTTCCCGGAGAGTCCCCCTCATCAACCGATAGGCCTCCACGCCATGGTTCAAACGATCCACCTCCAGCCTCACGACCCATTGCCGTCGCCAGCCGAAGACCATGTGCTGGTCGTCGCCCGGTTCGCCAGTTCCAATCCATCGGAGAAAGTTCTGGAGGTTTCCGTCAACTGCCCGTCCTTGCGGGTCGGGCCTTCTCCGGCGTCGCGCGCCCAAAACGGCCCACGCGATCTGAACGAGGCCGTGCGCATGGCCGCCGCGTTCGCGCAGGAACGCGGAATTCCGCGGGTCTACGCCGTGGACAGGACGGTAGGCGAGATCGAGCGCCGCATCGCCGACCGCAACGGCGACCGCAGCCTCGAAGGCGTCCGCCTGAGAGATTTCAACGAATGACACCCCTGCCGTGGCCGCATGGTGAGCGGCCACGGCAGGGCAGGAAACTAATGCGCCAGCAACACCGGCACGGTGAGTTGCTCAAGGATGTCCTTGGTCACACCGCCGCGCAGCATGTACGGGAATCCATAGTGCCCAAAGGCGCCCATGACCAGCAGGTCGGCGCCCATGTCGGCGCAGTGGGACAGCACGTAGTCGGCAACGCCGATGTCGGTGACGGACAGCAGTTCGCGCTCGGCCTTGATGCCATGGCACGCCAGGTGATCGCACAAGCCCGATCCATCGAGCGGCCCACCACCCTGCGGGTTGATAGCCATGACGGTGACGGCATCGGCATTCTGAATGAGCGGGATGGCATCGTTGGCTGCGCGCGCCGACTCACGGCCGCCGTTCCAGGCGATCATGGCCCGCTTACCGACATCCGGGAAGTTCCCGGCGTACGGCACCACGAGGACCGGGCGGCCCGAGTTGACCACCACCTGTTCGACCAGATCGCGCGGCGCGCGGCCCTGGTCGTCGGTATTGTGCTGGCCGAGCACGGTGAGGTCGGCGCGGCGGGCGGCCTCAATCACCGTCTTGTTGACGTGATGATGGCTGCCATGGACCAAGGACCTCCACACGCCGGTCACGCCAGCGGCGGACGTGCGCGCTGCGAACGCCTCACCGGCCTGGGCATAGGCCGCGGCGACTTCGCTTTCAGGCGCGCTGCCGCCCAGAAGCCGGCTGTCAGCCTCGGCAAACACACCCACCAGACGGGCGCCGAAGCGGGCGGCCAGAGTCACGGCCAGGGCCAGCCGGTCGGCGCTACGCGGCGTGCTGTCGAGGTGGACGATCATATTGCGGACGATCATGGACTGCTTACTCCCCTTGAGGTTTCTTTTTTGGTGGTGCGTCTTGGGACTGGGTAATCAAGCGGCCTGCGGTAACGGCGGCAGGCCGAGAATGGCGCGGGACTCCGCCGGAGTGGCGGCGCGGGCGCCATATTCCATGCATCGGTTGGCGGCGCGGGCGACCAGTTCGGCATTGGACGCCGCCATGCGGTTGCGGTCGATGCGCAAGGTATCCTCCAGGCCGGTACGGATATGGCCACCGAGGAACAGCGCCCATTCCACCACCGTATCCTGATGGCGACCAACCCCGGTGGCGAACCACACGGCGGCCGGGCACAGGTCACGAAGTTCGGAAATCATGAAGTCGAGGACTTGACGGCGCGCGGGCAGGGCGTTGGGGATGCCCAACACGAACTGCACCTGCATCGGCTCGCGCAGCAGTCCCTGGTCGGCCAGGGCGCGGATATTATAGAGCATGGCAAGGTCGAACACCTGCAACACCGGCTTGATGCCGGTGTCGAGCATGGTGCCAGCCAGATGCTCGATGGCCGACGGCGCGTTGGCGAAGATCTCGCCCGGAAAATTGACCGACCCCGGCGTCAGGGTCGCAAGATCGGGCTTCAGGGCCAGCAGACGGACAGGGTCAGGCGACTGTTCGCCGCGCCCTCCGGTAGCGAATTCGACGATTATGCCGGGGCAATGGGCGCGCACGCCTTCCAGCACCTGAGCAAACCTGTCGATGTCGCCGGTCGGGCGGCCTTGGTCGTCCCGCACATGCAGGTGAACGATGGTCGCTCCGGCCTCAAAGGCTTCGTGGGTGCTCTCGATCTGCTCGGCGGGCGTGACCGGAAGGGCGGGGTTGTCAGCCTTGCCGGCCACCGGCCCGGTGATGGCGCAGGATATGATAACCGGCCGGCTCATGATCGTCTCCCAGCGGCGGGCAAGAAAATGTCAGCCCTGCTGCATTGCGCCAGGAATGGCCGCGCCCGTCAACCGCATCCATATTTCCGTAGGGGAAAACTGCTATCCAGGGCGTCCGCGCGGGACGTGATTCAGGCGCTCCCCGAACGCCTGCAGGTCGGCCTCGAATCGGGCGGGCTGAAAACCGTTGCGGACGGGTCGTCCGGCGGCATCCAGAAGCGGTAGGGCAAGGTATACCGTCTCGCCCGTGCGCGGGTTGCGCCCCCACAGCATCCAGACCCGCCCGGCGGCCATGGCGATACCCGCGCCGTCGATGACGCCGCGCTTGAGCAACAGGCGGGCGGCCCGCCCCAAGTCGCGGCGGGTGATGCGATCGCCGGCGGGCAGCGCGGCGCGAACAGCCAGGGGCAAGCAGGCCGGCTCGCCCGGTCCGCGCCGCAGACTGAGGACGACGGTGCCGGGGCCATAGGCAATCTCGGCAATGCGGCTGGCCCGCTGGACCACGGACCGGCCCGTCCGGGTCACATGGTCGCGTTTCCACGACGCAGCGCGGCTGTCAAAGCGCGCCAGGACCAGAAGGCCGTCGCGCCCAAGGTCCGCCCGCGCGTCCCACGCCAACGGCCCAATGTCACCCAGGCCAGCGTCGGGAACCGCCCCCGGCGGAACCTCGGTCACAGGCACGGCGGCGTCGGCGGACAGGTGCACGGTCTGCTCAAGGACTCCTCCGGGGCGCGGGTAGTTGGTCATCTCCAAGGTCTCCGCGCCGGGCGCCCGTGCCGCGCGGCGCAGAGCGGACAGCGCCTCGGGCAGCAGGGCGAACACCCGATGGCGCGGCAAGCCGCAATCACCCGCCCACTCGATGCGCGCCACCGGCCCGCCCGGCGTGCCGACCAGCACGGCGCAGCGTTCGCGGTGATGAACCAGCCGCGCGGCGGCGTCCGGCCCGATGAACGGAGCATCCCGCAGCACACCGGCCAACCGGCGAAACGGGCCGTCGGCGGGCGGTGGTGGGCTTGCGGCGCGGCGGGTATGACGTTCAAGGGTGCCCAGCACGGCCAGCATCGCCTCCTCGGGCAGGCCGGACAGCCGCACCGCCTCGCCCTCGCCCAGCACGACGATCAAGGCAGCGCCGGTCGGGGCGCCCAGGCCACGCAGAGCCAGCGGCGTGACCTCCAGATGACCCGCCAGCCGGTCGAGCGCGGCGTGCAGCGCGCCCGCTGGCGGAGAAAGCAGGGGCGGGGGCAGGCCGCCGCGGGCTTCGCGCAGACGGCGGGAAATGGACATAGGCACCGCCTCCCCCGCCGGGGTGTAATCAAGACTGAGCCAGTCCTCTACCGCATCGGGGGCAAGGTTCAGGCCGTGGGCGTGGTGCAGGATGGTGGCGTACTTGTTGACCTGACTGTCGGTAATCGACTGCCAGCCGTCCTCGACGTCGCGCCCGAACACCGCCTTGACCACGCGAATGAACGGATTGCCCGCCCGGTCGGCACGGGTCGGACGGATGTCGAGACGGGCGCACAGGGCGGAGAATGCCTCGGGCTGATCGAGGGCGATGAGGCCGAAGCGATAGCATTCCGCCACCGCCGCGCGGGCACGGGCCTCGACGGCGGCGCGGGCGCGGCCAGCTTCGTCCATCCAGGCGGCAAAGCACTGCCGCGCCCGGTCGCGCGGGGCATCAAGGGCGGCTGCCGCCTGCCGCCGGGTGGCTGGAACGAGCCTCATTTGGCTGGTTCGAGCGGCGGCGGCATGACGCGGACTTCCGTCATGCCCCGGCCGCGCAAGGATTGCGCCGCCTGGACCGCCTGCCAGGGGGTGAGGTTGGCCAGGGTCGCGGTGAACCATGCCGTTCCCGCCGCGTCATCCCATTGCGTGGTTCCCGCACCGGGCCAGTGGACCGCCAGGACGTCGGCCACCTCCCCGGCCCGCGCGGCGGTGGGGTAAGGGCCGACCTCCACCGACCACGCAGGCGGCGGCGGGGCGGCAAGCGGCTTCCCTGCTTCGGGCGGGGACGGCACGGCAGGTGGAGGCGTCGGGGCGGCGAACAGATCGATCAGCGGGCGGCCCACCGGAGGGGCGGGGGCCTCCTCGGCCAGCACCGGAGCGGCCAGCAGGAGGGCGGCCAGGGCCAGGACGGCTTTCATACCTGCACCGTGACCTGCCCGGCAAAGGTGATGGAGATCACCCCACCCCACATGCACATGAGTTTCGAGCTGTCGTTGAGGGTCGGCATGTTGGCCAGCAGCACCGTCGGTTGACCGGGAACCCACGGCGCAGGCGTGGACGGGATGCACGGCGTCGGCGTCAGCGCCCCAAAGGCCGCCGCCGTCGCCGCCGCTGTGGGGGGATAGGCCGGATTGCTGCACACCCCGAACGGCAGGATGTTCACGAACGGTTTGTTATCCATGATGTTGGCGGCAGGAACCTCGGCGCCCATCACCATGTTGGCCGGAAGAACCGTCAACGGCGTCGGCGCCGCCCCGAACGAACACTGGCACAAGGCCCCCATGACGCATTGCTGACCCATCTCAACCTCCCATGATCCGCCGCCACAGCGACGGCGTGGCTGGTGGGGGAGCAGGGTCCGGGATGACGGTGTCCAGCGCCGCCGTGTCGCCCTGGCGGACGAGGCAGGTTCCGCCGTCGTCGAAGATGGCCCGCGCAATCAGCGTTCCGGCGCGGTAGATGCGCACGTCCTGGGGCCGTCCGTTGAGGTGGTAGGACACGGTCGGGCCGTCAGGCAGACCGCCAAGGGAGGTCCGCCGCTCCAGCACCGCGCCATTGGGATAGTAGTCCACGGCCTCGCCGTCGAGCACGCCGCCGACGAAGGTTTCCTCACGCGCCGGGGAACCTTCGGGCGAGCGGTAGAGGGCAGTGCCCTCGGGCGTTCCGGCGGCGTAGGGGATGGAGGCCAGCGGTGCGCCATCCAGGCCGACCGCCACCACCTCCCCCTCCAGCGCATCGGCCACGAAGGTCATGCGTTGGGCCGGGCGGCCATTCACGTAAGCGATGCACGGGCCGTCCTTGCGGCCCTGGCGGAAGGTCAGGATCATGGAGGGCCTGCCCTGGGCATCGCTGTAGACCGCCTCGCCGTCCAGCACTCCGTCGACGAACGGCAAGCGGCTGGTTTCGCGGCCCGCCTCATAGGTCACGACGGGGCCGTGCAGCACGCCCGCCCGGTAGGTGTAGAGGTGGGTGCGCTCCCCGGTCGCCGGGTCGAACACCTCCAGCGGTCCGTCCAGAAGCCCATCGCTTAGACCATGGGTCCGCAGCACCCGTCCGGTGTCGGGGTCGATGACGGAATGACGGCCATCCAGGGTGATATCCATCTGCATCATCCGATCTTGGTCATGGCACCCTTGAAGGTGCCCATGGCGCCGCCCTCCACACTCACCGTGGCGTCGGCCTTGATGCTGATCGACGTGCCCTTGCCGGTCAGCGACAGGCCGCCGTCCATGGTCAGACCCATGGAGCCCTTGTGCGTGGCGCTCATGGAGCTTTCCGTGTTCAGGGCGCCGGTCGCCTTGATCGACACGTCGCCGGTGGCCTTTTCGGCGATCGCCCCCGCCGAGGCCAGGGCGTAGTCGCCGCTGGTCGTCTTAATGGTGATGCTTGCCGCCTTGATGGTCAGGTCGCCGTCCACGGTCAGGGTGTAGTCACCCGCCACCGTGTGGGTGAAGGCATCCTTGTTGGTGTGCTCCTCGGCCCCGGTGACGGCCAAGGTGCGTTTTCCCTCCACCGTCAGGCTTTCGTCGGAGTTGACCGACACCGTGCGTTTACCCTCCGATACCGTCAGGGTGTCGTCGCCCTTGGTGATGGTGGTGGTGCGGCTGCCTTCGTTGAGGGTGAGGGTGTCGTCGGCCTTGTCCACGGTGGTGGCGCGCTGGTTCTTGACCAGCACGGTCATGTCCTTTTCGGCCTGGAGGTAGACCTCCTCGCTGTCCTTCTTGTCCTCGAACCGCAGTTCGTTGTAATTGCCCGACCCGTCCTTGGACGAATTGGTCTTGAGGGTGCTCTTGGTCATGTCGTCTGGCAGGGTGTAGGGCACCGTCTGCTCGGCGTTGTAGACGCTGCCGGTAATCAGCGGGCGGTCGGGATCGCCGTCGAGGAAGCTGACCACCACCTCTTGGCCGACGCGCGGCAGGAACATCATGCCCCAGCCCTTGCCTGCCCAGCCTTGGGCGACGCGCACCCAGCACGACGAGTTCTCATCGTTCTTGCCCAGGCGATCCCAGTGGAACTGCACCTTGATGCGGCCATAAGTATCGGTGCAGATCTCGTCGCCCGACTTGCCGACCACCACGGCGGTCTGGGTGCCGGGGATGCGCGGCTTGTCCTCCACCGCCAGACGGAACGGCGTGTCGGCGGGAAAGCCGGTGAAGGTATTGGAATAGCTGCTCTGGGTGAGGGCGTGGGACACCTCCCACAGTGCCCAGTCGATATTCAGATCATCGCGCGGATGATCGGCCAGCGTGACCTTGCCGCCCGCCGTGAGCGCCGCGCAGGCCGAACCGCCGAGGGCCAGTTTGGCTGGGAGTTCCAGCGCCTCGATGCGCTTTTTCGCCAGCGCCTCCCCGGCGTCCTTGGTCAGATACAGGCCGGGCCACGTGTACACCGGGAGGGCCAGGGTGTCGGCGCCATCCACCGACACCGTGAGATCGGTCGAGGGGTTCTCGAAATCATAATCCCGCGCCGCCCAGGTGCCGCTGGTCACGCGATGCTCGACAGAAAACGACGTCACGCCGTCCCCGCGCAGGTCGGCGCCGTGGGCGCGGTCATAGTGGACCGTGGCAACCGTGCAGGCCTCGTGCGCGCTGGAATCATCGGCCAGGACGAGCGTATGCACACCATCGGCAAAGGTGAAGAAGAAGAACATGCCTTCCTCGGCCATCAGACGCCGGATGAAGGCATAGTCGGTTTCCCGATACTGCACGCAATAATCGCGCGCCGTATAGGTTCCCTGGAGCGTGTCCTTGAGGTCGGTGAAGCCCTGGTCGGAACAGACCTTCTTGATGATTTCAGGCGCCGTCATGGCCTGGAAGATGCGGCAGTCCGCCGA
>Ga0172382_10008179_pt1 | contig 14660 bp, 9 predicted proteins | sample Leawel138RmetaG_FD_122245 | JGI IMG/M metagenome (GOLD analysis project Ga0172382, IMG submission 122245) | Leachate microbial communities from a municipal landfill in Southern Ontario, Canada - Leachate well 138R metaG | ecosystem: Engineered > Solid waste > Landfill > Unclassified | place...
AACAATAGCCGGTCATGGACCGACTATTGCTAATCAGGTAAGGTTTAATATTGACCCTAGACTCAGCAGCTATTTCATTCCATATGTTTTGAAAGCAATACTCATTGAGTAATGCACATATGGCCTGCTTTAGGTCTTGGGACATTATATTACCTCGCAACTTATATTACAATTGAGGAATAAAAGAGTTAGCTCTATTTAGTCCCTGAATAAACTCTGCACCACTAGGAATTAACTTACCTTGCTTTTTCATAGCAAAGAATAATCCAGTCTTTACACCACTTAATACTAGAATTACTTGGTGTGCCCAATATGGCGGATATTCAATAGCTAATTGAGATGATAGTTCGTCACTACCTAATCTTCTACATCTGGTATATAAAGCCTTTAAATTAAAAGTATTCATACGATCAGGACCTGTTTGGACTATTAAGTCACAAAGTCGACCCAGATCCATTTTAGTATGACCACCTAGTACTTCTTTAAAGTGTTCTAATCTTTTAATAATATCAATTCTATTTCCAAGATATGCACAATCATTAATTGATACAGGAAATTCTGTATCTTTAGAATTATAACACATCTTATGAAAGTAAGCAGTAAGTGCTGTGGCGACTACTAATTGTTCTTGATAAGTAAGACTATATAGTCCCGCGATATTAGCAGAAATAGTCATACTATAAGACTCGCTTAAATATTTAATTAAAGCCGGCATTAGCCAATTATCTGTATTATAATAGGAACGTACAAGAGCTGCTCTTACAAATAAAGATTGTAGCTCATTCATATCAGATACGACTAATTCATTATGCTTTTTAAGCAAGTGTGAAATATTAAGAATTAATTTATCTTTATATTCAGGAAGACTATTTACAGTATTATACATACCAGGAGATACTTCTTTTAATTGAAGTACATCAATAAGTACATGTGGCATAGTAATAATTTCAGGAGTCATAATACCTGAAGGAACATTTAGGGAGGCAAAGATTTCTTCTTTACGACTTAAAATCATATTTGAAAAAATTAAATTTACAGGAGTATTAGTTAATACTTTTGTTTTTAAAATAATATTCATCTTATCAGAAGGGATTCTTACATCTCTATAATTTATCAAGAATTTAGTAATTAAATTCATTTGTTCTTTTATTCCCGTGATATTATAGATAGCAGTATCATAAATGTTGATTTGGCCCATTACTAACACCTCTTTTGGTAAGGTTATTCTGTGTATGTATTTTAACATATGCAGCACGAATGCCTATAAAATAGTTGTTACCTATTTTTAAAGGAGACGAACATGGCTATTAAGTTCAAAACATTTCCTCATTATAGGGTAAATGTAAAGGACGAATCTATTACTTCAGTTTTTCAAACTGAGGTACTACCTTTACACATTCCTCTATTTCTCGGTTATGCCGAAAAGGGTCCCGTTAATACCCCGGTAATTGGTGATTATGCTACATTAAAAGAAGTATTTGGTGCAGGTACTTTTGATATCTATTCAAAGTATTTTAAGCATCCTAACGTATTCTTAAGAAAGGCTTGTGAATATCAGCAGGTATTCTATTGTCGTCTAGCCCCCGAGGCTGTAAAATCTGCATCTCTAGTATTAGAGTGTAATGTAAAGACTGGTGTACAGATTACTCAGTATCAAAAAGATGAGTTTGGTGGTCGCGTTCTGAATACTAATGGTGAACCAATTCCTCTTACTGATGATGGTGATATCGTAACTGAACCTGGTATTCAAATTACTTGGACAGTACGTGCCTTAACTGGAGATGAGACTATCTCTAATCTTACGCCAAGAGTAAGTGGTACTACTACTACTTATCCTATCATTGCATTCCAGGCTGATTCTCCTGGTGCATGGGCTAATAAAGTTGGATTTAAGATTTGGTTTGATGCCTCTACAGTAGATAAGAGTGTAGTAGAAGATATTAGTGCTCTTCTATTTAATATCGGTATCGTATCTCAAGATTATGGTATTGATACTCCTACTCCTATTCGTGATCTATATAATGAAGAATTTACTGAATTCTCATTTAAGCCAGATGCCATTGATCCTTCTACTGAAAAGCGTTTAATGTTTGAAGATATCATTGAAAATGATTATCAAAATAATGTACCTTTTAATTATCACGTATATGCTTCTAACGTAGAATTAATTGGTACAGTAGCTCAAGGTGTAGAGCCTGATGATGAAAATGTCGCTGCTAGCCCCTGGTTAGTAGATATTATGTCAGGTACTAACCTTCTCGGTTATCCCTATGATCATATCGTCGTACTGACTGATGAGGATGATACTACTATTATGCATGCTGATGTAATTCAGTATATGTCAAGTGGTGCTGATGGTAGTTTGACTGAGTCTGGTCTAGAGTCTCTTACTAAGACCTGGCTTACTGGTGAGACCTTCCCTGATATCTATGATTCAGCTAGATATCCCATTACACACCTTTGGGACTCTGGTTATGTTCTTGATACTAAGAAACAAATGATTGATTTTATGAGTATTCGTGATGATGTAAAGATTATGCTTTCTACGCAAGATGTAAGTAAGGCTGCTAATACTAAGTCTGAAGACCAGTCTACTGGTAGTGCACTTAGATCTAGAGCTCTACTACATCCCGAAAGTAACATCTATGGTACGCAAGTATGTCGCTGTACTATTATGCAACAGTGTGGTAAAGAAGCCACTGGTATGAACTGGAAGGGTCTAGTACCTGCTACTTATGATACCATGATTAAGAAGTGTATCTATCAAGGTACATCACGTTTGACTGGTAAGCCTAAGGGTCTACCTGGTTCTGCTGTAGAAGTATTAAAGGATATTAACTGGTTTGCTACTACAGATGATCATAAGCAGCTATCTTGGGATACTGGTCTAAACTACATGCAGCACTATGATCTTACTCGGTATCATTATGCTGATGTACGTACAGTATATCCTTATGAGACTAGTTTACTATCTGATGATATCTTCTCAGATATATTAACTTATATTAAACATATTGCTCGTAAGCAGTGGTCTGTATTTGTTGGTAGAGATGAACCTGCATATCAACTTTATGGTGATATTCGTCAGGCTGTATCACAAGAGATCTATGATGTATTTGGTACTGCAGTTCGTTCTGAGACCAATGTATATCAGACAGATGTCGATAGAGCTCTTGGGTATCAATCGACGATAGAGATCGCTGTATATGGTACTATGCCTAACCGCGTCTGGAACGTAATTGTTCCTGTACGTCGTGATACCGAGGAGGGTTAATTTAAATGGTAACTCCTATTAACAACGCCTTTCTAACTGATGTAGGTCATATTGCTGCTGGTTCAGATTCTAAACTTTCTAATATTGCTGTTGGTGGACAACTTGGCGTAGGTGCACATCTTCCTAATATCGATGCAGCTACACCTCAGGTATTTTCACCTGCAGTAATTATTGTTACTCATACGCCAAGCATGTTCCGTGAACATGGTATGTCGAAAGCTGATTCTATTCTAAAAGCATTAGTCGAAAGACATGCTAAGTCTATTACTGGTATTGATTTTGGTTATACTCTAGAAGGTCAAGAGACTCCAGTTGGTCATGATGGACAAACACAGTATATGCCTACTAACACTAAGCGTACTGCTATCACTCCTTCTATGACCTTCCAAGAACTCCAGGGTAACCTCATCTGGAACTTCTTTAGAAACTGGATTTGGATGATCAATCATCCTGATACTCATGCATCTGGACTTACTCCTATTGTTGATAATAATGAACTATCCCCAATGGTATTTTCTTCATTTGCTATGGATATCGTAGTCATTCAGTTTGACCCGACTATGCGTCCTGAGAATATCCTTGATGGTTTCCAAGTTGTAAATATGTGGCCTCAAGAGACCGGTATGTTCGGTCTTCAGAGGGATATTAGTGCTGGTGGTCAGATGCAAGAAAGGACTATCCCTTTCTATGCAATGATGCAGCATAATAAGAACTCATATCTAGCTGCTCAGAATATTGCTAAGGCCCTAAATCTACATAAGGCCAACTATAGTAATGCTCCTGCTGTAGCTAGAGCTATCGAAGAGAAGCTTGCTGATACTGGTATCGATCAAGAGATTCAGGATATCATGAGTGATTTTAAGTTAGCATAGATTATAAAAGTATAGAGAGGAGGGCACTATGCCCTCCTCTCTATATACTTTCAATTAATATTCGGAATCGTTTTCATCTCCTTCATCATCCGAAGGTTTGAGTACTCTTTTTGTATCATCCACATGCTTTCTAAAGTTCATTACAGCTTGCATGATATGGATAAATTCACTAGTATCAAAATCTTGGATATTAGGAATATCGATCAACTCTCCCATACCACTATCCTGGATATATCTTCTAAGAACAGTACTCTTTATAAGAGCCTTAATAGTAGTCATTTGCTCGCCCAACTCTCTATCTGCCTCAAACATAGTAGGAGCAAATATACCATTAAGTAGAGTCTCAATAGCTTCATCGAATACTTTAGCTTCTTCAAATTGTGCCTTATCGGGTGCAATATTCGGAGAAGGTAACCAGACTTCAATAGAATCTATAATTTCATTAAGGAGTTTTTCATTAGCATCATCAGCATTATCATCTTCTGATGCACTACCATCAGAAGTCTTTACATCGTCGTCTTTATCATTTAGATCTACATCTGTATTATCTTCTGGAATATTATCATTTTTATCTTTGACATCTTTCTCAATCTTTGATAATAGAGATAATAATTCTTCTCTTAGAGGGGTACTATACTTAAGATAGATTTTTACAAGTTTTTTTGTAAATTCACATATAGTAAACTGGTAGTCTTTTATCTTCTTTGAAAAGAATAAGTTTGTAGTAGCTACAGATCTAGCATATTCAGCTTCACTCAAATTATTAAGAGCACTAGGAGGAACTTCTAATCCTAATATAAACATATTAGTAAGATCTTCCATTAACTCATTATCGGGGGTGACATTAGTCTTAGCATTACTTTCTTCAGTAATATTAAAAGCATTAATACCTGGAATATTTTTAGGTACAATCGATAATCCACGTTGAGCAATGCTTTTAACAATCGTAGAAGGATCATATGAAAAGTTAATTACTTTACTTTCTATAAATTTATTTTTAACATCATTCATAATACTTAATGGATTAGCTACACCTTCATCAAATTCAATATCTAATTTCTGTCTATTGATAGCTGTATCCATAGCAGCCATAATACGGCTTACCATAAGAGTAACACGTAATGACATAATAAATTTAATATCTTCTAATTTACTACGTCCAGTACCATCATCATTATAATCAAATGCATAATATACTAATAATGATTCAGGTATAAATAGTAGTTTAGTTTTCTTATGAGCTAATAATCTTCTAAACATACATTTATAGACTTCATTATTTTCACCAATAGATATATTCGTTACTCCCATGTTATTAAGCTGTAGAGCTAAGAATTTATCTAACATATATTCATATACTTTATTTAGCATCTTATTCTGTTTACTAGAATTCAACATACCCATATTTTCAAATTGCCCAAATGTACTAAACATAGCTTGGAAAGATGAATTAAGTGGGTTTCCTAATCCACTCTCTTTTTTAATTGAATCTGTAAGAGCATCTATTGGATTACCTTGATCATCAATCATAAGGTAATATCCGACATGTGTCTCTGGTGATCCAGATACAAAGATAGGTACAATGGATTCTGCAGGTAGTTCATATAGAACAGGATGAGTAGCATTATTAGTTAGCTTATCTTTATCATTACCAATGATATCAACTAATGAAATAATCTCTTCTTTTTTAGGATCAAACTTTTTAATATCAAAAAATTTATCTAGTTGTGTTTCTAATTTCTTAGTAGTAAGATCTTTTCTTAAAGAACAAAGTCCTACTACTAAAGGATTCTCTACAATTTCTACCATTTCATTTTCAAATAATGCTTTTGAAAAATATTCTGATGCTGTCTTGATAAAAGCTTCTGTATTTTTTACGTCATTATCTGTTTTATTTTTCTTATTTATACCATTATGAGAATTATTATTATTATTATCTGTATCTTCATTAATAATTTCAGTAATATATTCTGATATATCACTTTTATTTATAACAGATGAAAATGTTTCTATACCTACTACACTATTTTTTGAATATAATTTATCTTGAAATAAAGAATTCAATACGACATCAAAACTTTCAGTACCCTTCATCTTTTCATTTTTAATCATAGTAGATAATAGTAATTCTGGTAGAATTAAAACTGGCTTAGCTCCAGTTTCATACATCATGGTCTTAATCCAAGACGGAAGCTTTTTATCCAAATTTAGTGTACTACCAAAATATTCAGTAAGTCTATCACCTATAGCAGCTCTAGCTTTTTCGCTGAGTTGCTCATGTTCTACTCCTAAAGAAAGCTTTCCATCTTGTAGATCATTAGGAGACATGATACTAGGTATCATAATAGTCATAGCTTGCTGAATTTCTGGAGCTAGTGTCTTTAATTTATAGTTATCAAATTTACGAGATGCAATATTTTCTTGTATAGGCTTTAAATATGTTATAAGGGACTTTGGATCTATTGTAGGATTTTGAAAATCCTTAGTTCTAGGAATGGCTACTCTTTTTAATAGTTCAGATTGTTCATTGGAAGTAATCGATACTGTTTGTCCGACTGATATGGTTGGAGTCGGATTAGGAGTATCCTTTCGTTGGATAATTCCAGTAAGCTTAAACAGTTCACTTAAAATACTTTTATCTTTAGGCATGTATATATTCCTCCAAAAATGTATTTATGGTAAGAGGTAATTTATGTCACAATTAAGTCTATATAGAAATGAAATATTTAATTTTTTAAAAACTGTAACTATTAAATTTGATCAATTAGGTATATTAATAAACGAACAATTAAAATATACATATACAGATATAGATGATGATGATAGAACTACATGGCCCTATTATTTAAACATGATTGGTGAATATCATGCATCAAATACTATGATGCAAATTAAATCTATTGATACTGGAGATATAATTGATTTTACAAAAAGTAATTTAGAATTACATCCTAAGACCGCTTTGTTATATAAGCCAGGTTTAGAGCCTTATAAAGTATTATGTAATAAGTATCCTAATCAGATAGATCTTATTCGGTCTATAGTATATCCCGTATCTGATATGGATACAGCTCTTGATGCTGATGATTTTAGTTTAGTAACTTATGATAGTAGTTTTCTTCATATTAATGAACGTACAGATATGATTGAATATTTAACTAATATACTAGCTTATTACGGAGATAGATGGTATATTCCTGAATTTAATTATGAAGAATTATATCCACTAGCTTATTGGGGAATACTTTGGTATAACCTACCTTTAATTATGTTGACTAGACGTATGCAAAATCTACATACGTCATGTGTACATCCTTTTCATATCAAAGAATATCTTGAATCTAAAGGTATTACTGAAATAGAGGTTCTTAATGATGAACAAAAGTTATTTTTATATAGAAATATAAATTACATTATTAAGAATAGAGGAAAAGAGTCTACTCTATTAATTCTAGCAGAGAATCTATTAAAAAGACTAAAAGTCTCTGTAGTCGGAAAGAACATTTATCACCATACACAAGATACACAAGATACTTGTATGTGGATTCCTGAGTTTATATCCTATCCTATTGTAAATTATGAAACTAATCCTAACGCTAAATTAAATAAAATTGAAGATGTTGCTACTATAAATCAGCGCTTATATGATGAGAAGTTAGAATTAGAAAATACTACTACTAGAGTAAAAGAAGTATCAGATAAGTTAAGTTATACTGATAGAAATATCATGCCTACTAAACTTATTGAAATTCAAAAGTATACTATCGATAATAAATATGAAAATCTATTATTAAGGTTTTCTTTAGATACTATGATAGAGAGAATGGTATCTAATAAGACTAATTTTCTTATTACTTTTAAAGAAGATATTACTGGTACTACATTTGAAGATATGGATCTTAAAACGGCAATCGCATTTTTAAATCTATGTATATACAGAACATGTTATCAAGAAGTAGAATATCTACCAAGATTCTATACAGTGACTAGTAGTTATTATGGATTTGCTAGGCCTACAGAATATCCTACTACATTTATTTTAGATAGTAGAAAATATAATTCTAAATTTTATGTAGATATAGATTCTCTAGTAAATGAGATTCCATATGATGCATCTAAATTAGGACAAGACGATACTATGAATCTAATAGCTGATCAATTTAATAAAATGATCAAACATATTAGATATATTAGATCATCTACAAGTAAGCATGTACATCTGGCTGTAAGAAAATTATATGAGACTTTAGTTCCTACTCGAACTATAGATTTAAATCTTGATATAGTAGATAATTATGCAGCATGGTTAGTTAATAATCCACAAATTCAATATATTGTAGATTATTATGATAATAATGCAAATGCACAAGAGTATTATGATACACTAGCTACTCAATTACTTAGAAATATAATTCCATTTAAAAATGAAAAGTTTAATCAATATTTAGCTACTACTGATAGTGATGATACTTATTTATATTCTGGATTAAAAAGACTGTTTGTACAACTATGTAGCTATAATGTAACTTTCCTAGATACAGATAGAACAAAATCATTATTTATGTTCTTATCTAATATCACTGGGCATTTTGATGGACATGATGAAGATTGGGATACAATATTTGTAGATAAAATTAATAGTGGCGTAGATCTAAATAGTACACTAATAACACCATTAAGAGTAGAACATAGTGATATTGAATTTAGAGATACGTATTATGATAGTACAGAAAAGATATCTCATATTGAACAAGATGTAATAGTCTTAAACGACGATATGAATCAGACACATTTTGCATATCGTAATGATGTAGATATGGATATCGATGATGATAATATCATCTCACAAGAACAGATCACTATAGAAAGTTCTATAGGATTTAATATTACCCCTAATGAATAAAAAGTATACTTAAAGGAGTATATCGATATGTCAGATAGTTCAACTGCAGCATTTCATTTGACTAAGACTTTACTATGTATAAAAAATGAATTAGAAAGTATTACAGGTGCAGCTTCAGCTTATCTTCCTACTACTACTTTAAATAATAAGTATAGTATTCATAGAGATGCTGTCCCAACAGCTAATCCGCTAGTAAATTATTTTGGTATCGGTATTAGGGGTTGTTACAATATCGATGATGGTAACTTAGCTAATCCGTATGTACCTAAGATGACTAATATGGATCTATATACACCACTACCTTTTAGGTGTGTACCGATCGATGAAGATCTTAGTGCATTAGAGCGAGCTAATTATCGAATGCGTGTAAGGCGTACATTCAATGGACAAGATTATTGGTGTTATTATTTAAAGAAGATTTCTTTTGCTGGAAATAGTGTACAAATTACTCGTACTGATCCTGCAACCCAAGAGACTACTCCATATGAATTAGATATCGCTAATCTTACACCTACTCCAGTAATCCCTAGTAGTACTGGAGTAGTAGTATCTACTGGTAGTGAGATTAATGTAGCTGTAAATTGTTCTATGCAAATTACTGGATCAGAAGTAGTAGAGAGTGTAGGTATTATTTATGGTGATCTTAGAAGAGCATCTATTTCTGAGATCGGTATCTATACTGGAGAAGATCGTCAGGTAACAGGGGTAGATGCTTCTGGTAATGAGATTCTATATACTGAATCTATCTATACGCAATTAGCATTACATTATACTACTATTGGAATTGCTATGGCTAATCCTAATGCAATTAAGAACTTTACTTTGACATTAGGAAAGTCTAATGTCATGCTTCTAACTGAATAAAAACAAAAAAAATAAAATAGAGTATAGAGGGGACATGTGTCCCCTCTATACTCTCTATTCTGGTTTATTCAAGATCATCAATATCCAAGGTTAGACATGGAGTATTATTAAGATACCTACCAATACCTACTTGAATGAAACTATCTTCAGTAAGATCTTCACCGAAGAGATAATAGATAGATCCGGGAGTATTATCCTTATAAGCACTATGCTTTCTTTCTACATTAGCACAGAGACTCGGATCGGGACACTCGATGACTTTCTTACCCTTCTTAAACTCTTTAAGGATCTCTGCAAATCTAGATCCAGTATATAGGATATCAAAATTGTAAGTACACATCAGAGTCTTTGCACAAAGAGCATCGGTATAATCTTGGACCATATCAGGCTTGAGGGTAGATACATTGGTTCGCTCATTAAAGGGATGTCCTACAAGAGATACTCCTGCATCCTGGTATGCCGCATTGTCATTTGGACCAAGAGGACCTCTGGAACGAACAAATAGATCATTCAAAGCCTTTATCATAAATCTATTAGAATTAGCAGCAACATCGATTGGAAATTCTGTATCAGTATATCCCAGTAGTTCATCTACATCAGAGAAATCAGAGATACTAAGGCTGTTGCCGAGCTGTGACACAAGATATCTACGAAGGTAATGATTAAACCTACCACAAATAAGCTTAGTCAATACCTTTCCAACTTTGAGATTCTGTTTCAATACAAATTTAGTTATCTCTTGAATAGTAATTCCAGCTAAACATTTCTTATTCAGTTCTTTATAGATAGGAAGGAATTCATGATAACTAATATCCAGAAATTCCATCTTTTCCCACTGGATATACATGGGGTTTTCATTACCTAGGAAATATGGAAAGTCTCGATGGAGTCGTTCTACTACTGTATAGAAATCTAATTCAGGATTCGCTACTGCAATATCAGCCACAAATCCTTTTGTAACGATTTTATATTTTGAACAATCAGGGTGCTTATCCTCATGATTCCTCAGAACATTAAATGCCATATTTGTATCAGTATGAGTATAGCAATGTCTTACTTTCTTACCACGCATAATCTCTTCGGGTTGAGGTACGATAGGAGCAGGTTTGGCTCCGATTCCAAGATTCGGATCCATTTGCATCTGGGGTTGGACCATGGGCCGATTGAATCCTCCGCCCATACCCATTCCGCCCATACCCATGTTTCCCATACCCATTCCACTACCCATACCCATATTGTATCCGCCGCCCATCATCTGTTGGGCTTGCTGATTAAGATGTGTGATAGCTTGAAAGATGAAATTATCAATAAACTGGATGATAACACTTTGTGCTACTGTACCATTGGAAGCATCAGCATATTGCCTAATGGCAGCACTGATACTACCAGCATGATGAGGAAACATAGATATGATTTTCTGATAACCATCATGATTCACTTTACCAGCCTGGGCGTACATCCGAAGACGCTGATCCAGAGTCTGCTGCATCACTACGTCTAACTGGTTATTCTGCTGAGCATGGGGATACATGTTTACTCCTGATAAGAGTTATTTATTTGTAAGGGAGATACGGAAGAATCGCATCTACTTCAGCAGCATAATCTGGCTTATGAATAAACCCATGACTATCAATTTCAAGAAATGGGTTAATCGTACCAGATATTCCAGGATTAGATGAGGAAAAGGCGATAATAGATTCTACTACTGCCATCGAAGGATGGAAACGATGCTCAGGAGTAGAGGTCTTACTCGTACTACCACCTTTACTACTATTTTTATTAATACTACTATTTTGTCTAGTCTTCTTTGCCCCAACACTTAATAACCAGTTATCATTATATTGACTTGGAGACATACGTACAATAGGAGTACGATATATTTTATTAATAGCTCTACTTGAAATCTTAAATAGACTTTTAGCTGTCTTAGGAATTAGCTTATTACCTTTATTATCTACATTATAAAACTTCTTAAATATCTCAGCTACAATATACGATACTAATAAGTTATCCAATACATCGATGCGCTTATCATACAGATCACTATGAGAGTTTTCTGCAATCATGGTATCGATATTACAAAATACATAAATCAAAAGATCATAAATATTATTAGCATAGATTCCCATTAATTCTAATCTCTTTTTAGTAATGGGATCTAGATAATGATTTAAGCTACTCATATGTTTTTCAACATGATTCATAGCTTTAGCTTCAGGCACAGTACTACCACTAATCAACTTACCTAGAGTCAGTTTATAAAAAGCATTAGAAGAATCATATAAGTTTTCTAAAGTCTGCTTTTTATAATTGTTAAGAAGATAGAGTAGAGATACGACTACTCTTTTTTGTCTAATATTTTCTAATATAGTCTTACGTACTTTTAACAGTAATGGTGATTTAGATTTATTTACCTTTTGACAGGGATAATATTCAAATAGATCAATATCATGAGCATTTACATTTTCTACTACTAGTATATCTTCTGGAGTAATATTAAATATATTTAGTGTACCATTAAATCCATATTTACAAAGTAGATAATGGACTACAGTAGGAAAGATAATATTAGGACCACTTTCTTTTTTCTTGTTATGAATCTTTACTGTAATAAGTGATTCATGTAATCTTTCTCCACTAGATACACTTACTATATCATACGTTCTTTGCCTTTTAAAGTTAATAGGAGATCTAACTACTTTAGCTGTAATACCATCATTTACTTTTGTAAATACTTTTTCAGCGATAGTAAGCTGAAGAGCATATTTTGTATTATTGATGGTAATAAATTGGTCTTTCAAATAAGGAAGAAATAGTTTTACTGTATATATCTCTCCCATAAAAGAAAAACTATATTCCACTAGAATTAATTCATTAGTTCGGATATTTACATTAGACCTACCAATATTATCTTTTAATTCGTATGCTAATCTTTCTTCTGGATCTAATATTCGATATCCGAGATATTTCAGATGACCTTCAAATAACTTAATCGCTTCCATGAATATGATACTAATAAACTCAGCTGACCAATTAACTTGTTCTTTACGAAAATCTTTTAATAGATAATCATTGAATCTGGGCAATCGGTCTTTTACAGCTTTGAATATAATATCCATGTGTCTCCCCTCGTGCGATGTAGAAGGTATATGAATATGAAATGGTATATATGTTTTTATTTTTATATAAAAGAAGTACTTTTACTAAATATTTTTACTAAAGCTAACACCACTGGTACTACTACAGCTACTGTTTTGATTACAGTAGTCCAGAAGGATACTTTAGTATTTTTATTATTGATCTTTTCTCTTTCAGTCTTTAACTTTTCATTTTCTTTAGCAGCTTCTATCTTTTCCCTATTTACTTCACTCTTAAGTTTTTCATTTTCCATCTCTTTCATCTTTAATTCAGCTTTTAGTGCTGTAGTTAACTTATCATTAATTAATTCTAATTCATCAATCTTACTACGATAACTCTTAAATGTCTTTTTATTATCTACTAGTATCTGATCCTTTTCATTTTGGATCTTTTCTTTATCATTAACCAATCTAGTAATTTTATTTTCTAAACCAGTAATTATATCTTCATAATGTAATTTTAGAGAAGCTAGTTCTCTATCTTTTTCTGCTAATATACCAGATACTCTTCTATCTAGAAGTTCTTCAAATTCAGATTTGGGAACACTAGGTTTTAGTATCTCTTTCTTTTCTGACTTCTTATTGGGCTTATCTGAATCATTAATAATTGTAATAGGCATAGGATCTTCAGATGATCTATCATAGATCATATCTTTATCTAGGATAGTAGTTGGATCAAATACTATTCCATTATGAAATAGATATTGCTTTAATCTATCTAGATCATAATCCAGAAATATATGCATATTATGAAATTCAATATGAGGATTTACTTCTAATTCAGATAATCTAAAATTATACATGTCCTGTTCAGAAGACATGACACGCATGATATAACATCCAGTCTCTTCATTAGGATTAAATAAGACTGTATGTTTAGTTATTTGTCCATTAAAATACATATAACAAAACGGAATATTGGGCATAGATGTAGATAGAGAGATTATAAAAGGAGCAGCTGAAAATTTACTTAGAAAATCATCTGAACCAGATTTACCTAGTCGATTTACTAATGTAGGATGATATAGATTATCAGCAGATATATGTTCTCCATGAGAGATAACGATATCTAACTTTTCAATATACACTGGCTTATCTCTAAATTCAGATTCTTTAATTCTACATAGTACAGTACGAGTATCTCCTCTTAGACTAGAGGATTTACTACCCTTGATGTTTGTATGGATCAAGATCTCAACAAAGCCAGGGGCTTGGACTATAGGTCGCCCAAGTGGCTTAATGTATACGATCTCTTCCACAAATTGATCTGACACCGTAATAACAGTATTAGTATAATTCTTGATAATAAATTCTTTCTTATACAGGTGAGGTACACAGGTAGCGTTCTTGTAACGCTCATCATCAGTAGGGATAGCTACGATTTCCATCTTTGGTGCTAGATTAAATGCGTATTCTAGTGCTTCTTTGCTATTGTAATAAGTCATTTGATATTCTCCATAGTGGGAATAATTTAAATGTTAAATTATACAAGATCAATAGTGGTCGGCCAAAGTACGACTAAGGCTGAGAATAAAATAGAATAGGTTATAGATTTTATAGACATAAACACTATGACTATATGGATAATATATATCCCAATTTTAATAGAA
>Ga0172382_10008180_pt1 | contig 14657 bp, 9 predicted proteins | sample Leawel138RmetaG_FD_122245 | JGI IMG/M metagenome (GOLD analysis project Ga0172382, IMG submission 122245) | Leachate microbial communities from a municipal landfill in Southern Ontario, Canada - Leachate well 138R metaG | ecosystem: Engineered > Solid waste > Landfill > Unclassified | place...
GCGCGGGTCTTGCGCAGGTCGGTGTGGTGATAGGAATCCAGCAGGGGCTGGTCGTTCATCACCGAGTGGATGGTGGTGATCACCCCGGCCTCCACCCCCAGCTCCCGCTGCAGCACCGCCAGCACCGGCACCACGCAGTTGGTGGTGCAGGAGGCGGCGGAGACGATGCGGTGTTCGGCCCGCAACTCCCGGTGGTTGATGCCGCACACAATGGTGGCATCCACATCCGGGAGCGCCGGCTGGGAGAACAGCACCCGACCCGCCCCGGCGGTCAGGTGCTTTTCCGCCAGCTCCCGGGCGTCGAAGGTGCCGGAGCACTCCAGCACCACATCCACGCCGGGCCAGCTCAGGTCATCCAGGCTCTCCACATGGCTGACGGTGATGGCGCGGCCGTCCACCACCAGGCTCTCCCCGGTGGTGGTCACGGTGCCGGGAAAATGGCCGTGGGTGGAGTCGTAGCGGGTGAGGTAGCGAATGGTGTCCAGGTCCGCCAGCTCGTTGATGGCCACCACCTGCAGCTCCCGACTCAGGCCCCGCTCGTGGAGAGCCCGGAACACCGAGCGCCCCACCCGACCGAAGCCATTGATGGCAAGTTTCAGGCGCAATTCAGCACTGTCTCCAGGGCCGCCACCACCTTGTCCTCGGTGATGCCGAAGTACTTGTACAGATCGCCGGCGGGAGCGGAGGCGCCAAAGCCGGTCATGCCCACCACGGCGCCGTCGAGACCCACATACTTTTGCCAGAAGTCCACATGGCCGGCCTCAACCGCCACCCGGGCGCGCACTGCCGGGGGCAGCACAGTGTCCCGGTAGGCCTTGTCCTGGGCGTCGAAGACCTCGGTGCAGGGCATGGACACCACCCGCACTTTTTTGCCCGCGGCGGCAAGCTTTTCCGCGGCGCCCACCGCCAGGGCCACCTCCGAGCCGGTGGCGATCACCAGCGCCTCCGGGGTGCCGTCACAATCCCGGAGGACATAGCCGCCCCTGGCGATGGCGGCGACCTGCTGGTCGCTGCGGGCCTGGTGAGCCAGGTTCTGGCGGGAGAACACCAGTGCCGCGGGGCCGTCCCGGCGCTCGATGGCCGCTTTCCAGCACACCGCGGACTCCACGGTGTCGCAGGGTCGCCAGGTGTGGATATTGGGGGTGGTGCGCAGGCTGGTGAGGTGCTCCACCGGCTGGTGGGTGGGGCCGTCCTCGCCGAGGCCGATGGAGTCGTGGGTGAAAACGAAGATGCTCTGCACCTTCATCAGCGCCGCCATGCGCACCGCATTGCGACAGTAGTCCATAAACACCAGAAAGGTGGCACCGTAGTTGATAAAGCCCCCGTGGAGGGCGATGCCGTTCATGATTGCCGCCATGGCAAACTCACGGACCCCGTAGTGCAGGTAGTTGCCGCTGGCATCGGTGGCGGAAACACTCTTGGAGCCCTTCCAGATGGTGAGGTTGGAACCCGCCAGGTCGGCGGAGCCCCCCAGCAGCTCCGGCAACAGGGGGCCGAAGGCATTGAGGCAGTTCTGGGAGGCCTTGCGGCTGGCGATGGTCTCGCCGGCGTCCTGGCAGCGGCGGATATAGGCGGCGGCGTCCTCGGCAAAGCTGGCGGGCAGCTCCCCCCCGAGACGGCGCTCCAGCTCCACCGCCTCGCGGGGAAAGGCTGCGCGATAGGCGTCAAACTTTTGCCACCAGGACTGCTCAGCGGCCTTGCCCCGCTCCCGGGCACACCACCCGGCGCGGATCTCGTCGGGAATCTCGAAGGGACCCTGTTTCCAGCCCAGGGCCCCGCGGGCGGCCTCGATTTCCGCCGCACCCAGGGGGGCGCCGTGGCACTCCTCCTTGCCCTGCTTGTTGGGGGCGCCGAAGCCAATCACTGTCTTGCAGCAGATCAGGGTGGGCTTGTCGGTTTCGGCCCTGGCCTGTTCGATGGCGGCCTTGACGGCACCGGCATCGTGGCCGTCGACGGCGGGAATCACCTGCCAGCCGTAGGCTGCAAAGCGCTTGGGGGTGTCGTCGGTGAACCAGGCGGGGGCGTGGTCGCTGCCCGCCACTTCACCGTCGATGGAAATCCCGTTGTCATCGTAGAAAGCGATCAGCTTGCCCAGGCCCAGGGTGCCCGCCAGGGAGCAGGCCTCGTGGGAAATGCCTTCCATCAGGCAGCCGTCGCCGACGAAGGTATAGGTGTGGTGGTCGATCACTCCGTGACCTGGCCTGTTGAACTGGGCCGCCAGAACCTTTTCGGCAATGGCCATGCCCACCGCATTGGTGATGCCCTGGCCGAGGGGGCCGGTGGTGGTTTCAACCCCGGGAGCCTCGCCGTATTCGGGGTGGCCTGCGGTTTTGGAGTGCAGCTGGCGGAAGTTCTTCAACTCCTCCACAGGCAGGTCGTAGCCACTCAAGTGGAGCAGGGAGTAGATCAGCATGGAGCCGTGGCCGTTGGACAGCACGAAGCGGTCCCGGTTGGCCCACTGGGGGTTGGCCGGGTTGTGGACCAGAAAGTCGTTCCACAGCACTTCGGCGATATCCGCCATACCCATGGGGGCCCCGGGGTGGCCGCTGTTGGCTTGCTGGACAGCGTCCATGCTGAGGGCGCGGATGGCGTTGGCGAGATCGCGACGGCTGGGCATGCGGGTGTGGCTCCTGGGATTGGCGCTAAAGGGCGGCGGGATTGAAAAGGGCCGGTATTGTCCCGCACCAGGGCTGTTCAGTAAATAGCCAGGGTTGAGTCTGACGTCGGATGCTGGACGTCGGACGCTCGAGCCGGCGGCAAATCAAAGCCCGCAGCACTGTAGTACCTCGGTAACTGGACGAGTAGTATCAAACCTAAAGTGGCAACAAAAAAGCGTCCGACGTCCAGCATCCGACGTCAGACCCAATATCACAACCCCAGGGCATGCCTCATCACCTGGTAGATGTAACTCTGCTCCTGAACGCCGTGCACCAGGTGGGCCCAGGGCCCACTGGCGTAGATGGCCACATCCTCGCCGCCGTGGGTTTCCGCCGCCAGGGGCACCAGGCTCTCCTGGTGGAAGTTCACCCCTGTGGTGTCCTCCCCCGGGGCCAGGAAACGGCCCGCCCTGGGCTTTTGCAAATAGCGGGCCTCGGGGCTGTCCACCTGGCCGTAACCCGGGCCGTTGGTGTAGCCCAGGGTGGTAAAGGGCCTGCCGTCGGCGGCCAGGTAGGGCTCGCCGGAGGAGTGGCCGTGTTCGTCGTTGGTCACCACGGTACCCAGGATGGGGTTGCCCCGGGTGGCGTAACCCGCCATGGTCAGCACATGGCTGTGATCGGCGGTGACTATGATCAGGGTGTCCTCGGCACTGGTGCTGTCCACCGCCACCTGGACCGCCTCCGCCAGGGCCTGGCCGTCCACCAGGGCCCGGTGGGCATTGCCGGCGTGGTGGGCGTGGTCGATGCGCCCGCCCTCCACCATCAGGAAAAAGCCCTTGTCCCTGGCCTGCAAGCGGGCAATGGCCGCGGCGGTCATTTCGGCGAGACTGGGCTCGTCCCCCTTGCCCATGCGGCGGTCCGCCTCGTAGAGCATATGGGAGGGCTCGAACAACCCCAGCAGGGGGCCGCCAGTGGTGCCCGCCAGGGCCTTGAACTGCCCCTGATTCCACACATAGTGACCCTCGGGGTTGGCGGCCAGCCACTCGGCGATCAGGTCGCGGCCGTCGCCGCGCTTGCCGGAGATGTCCGGGTACTCGGGGTCCTTGCTGGCGGCCGGCATAAACTGGCTGCGGCCGCCCCCCAGCACCACATCCAGAGGGCCGTTTTCCACCAGCTGGCGGGCGATGTCCCGGCCACAGTCCCGCATCGGGGCGGGAATGTCCGTGTCCGCCTCCCAATTGCGCTGGGGGCTGTGGGCATAGGTGGCGGCGGGGGTGGCGTGGGTGATTCTGGTGGTGGAGACAATGCCGGTGGCCAGGCCCCGGGCGCGGGCTTGCTGAAGCAGGGTGGGCAACTCGCTGCCGGCCAGGTTCCGGCAGTCCCCGGGGGTCACTTCCGGACCCACGGAAATGACCCCGGCACTGGTCTTCACCCCGGTGACCATGGCGGTCATGGTGCCTGCGGAGTCCGGGGTCTGCTGGTTGGTATTGTAGGTTTTGGCCAGCGCCAGATGGGGAAAGCGCTCGTAACTGAGCTGATTTTCCTCCCCCTTCATGCCTTTGGCCTGGCCGTCGAAGATGCGGGTGGCGGTGACCGTGGCGACCCCGTTGCCGTCCCCCACAAAGAGAATGACATGCTTCGCCCGGTTGGTATTGGGCTGACTGGCGAGAGCGGCCTGCAGGGCCTGTTGCCCCTGCAGGCGCCAGTAATCGGCGGTTTCCCGCGCTGCGGGCTCGGCGCCGGCGGCCAGGGGCAGGGCGGCGGCCGTCAGCAGCGCCAGGGTGGTTTTGATCATGGTCGATTCTCAGCAGTGGCGGTTTGCCGCCAGCTTAGCAGTGATTCGTGTCGCCGAGATTACAGGCCCCCAATTGCGAGGGCCTGGCTGGATTATCCCGCCTCAGGCTGCGCGATTAGTGCTGGCGGCAACCCGATTGAGGGCCGCCAGCACTGCCCCCAGGGAGGCGCTGACGGTGTCGTGGTCCATGGCGGCGCCACCCACCCGGCGGCCGTCCACATTGAGCTGCACATAGGCGGCGGCCTCGGCATTGGTGCCGGCACCAATGGCGTGCTCGCTGTAGTCCAGGACATTGATCTGCTGGCCACTGTGCTTGCTCCAGGCATCGACAAAGGCCGAGATGGCACCTTCTCCGTCGCCGTGAATGACCTGCTCCACATTGCCCGAGGCCATGCGCACCTCGATCTGGTCGCGGCCGCCAGTGCGGTCAATGCGGTAGCCATTGAGGGTGTGCGGACCGCCGTCGGCGATGAAATTGGCGGCGAAAATGCGGTGGATGGTGGCGCTGTCCACCTCCCCGGACTGCTCCTCGCTGGCTTTTTGCACCAACTGGGCCAGCTCCACCTGCATCCAGCGGGGCAGGCTCAGGCCGTAGTCCCGCTCCAGGACAAAGGCCACGCCGCCTTTGCCGGACTGGCTGTTGACCCGGATCACCGCCTGGTAGTCCCGGCCCAGATCCCTGGGGTCGATGGGCAGGTAGGCCACCTGCCAGGGTTCGTCCGCCTGCTGTACCTGGAGACACTTGCGGATGGCGTCCTGGTGGCTGCCGGAAAACGCGGTGTACACCAGCTCACCCACCCAGGGGTGGCGGGGGTGTACCGGCAGACCGGTACAGCTGGTGTAGGTGGCGATGATCTCGTCGGGGCGGGACAGGTCCAACTGCGGATCCACCCCCTGGCTGTAGAGGTTCATGGCCATGGTCACCACATCCATATTGCCGGTGCGCTCGCCGTTGCCGAGCAGGGTGCCCTCCACCCGGTCGGCGCCCGCCAGCACGCCCAATTCCGCCGCCGCCACCGCGCAGCCCCGGTCGTTGTGGGTGTGCAGGGAGACGATGATGCTGTCCCGCCGGGCGACGTGGGTGCAAAAGTACTCCACCTGGTCGGCAAACACATTGGGGGTGCTGCTCTCCACGGTGGCGGGTAAATTGATGATACAGGGCCGCTCGGGGGTGGGCTGCCAGACCTGGATCACGGCATTGCACACCTCCACCGCATAGTCCCACTCGGTGTTGGAAAAGCTCTCCGGCGAGTACTGGAACACCCACTCGGTGTCGGGGTGTTTTGCCGCCTCCCGCGCGACCAATTCGGCGCCGCGCACGGCGATGGCCTTGATGGCCTCGCGGTCGTCGCGGAAGACCCGCTCCCGCTGCACGGTGGAGGTGGAATTGTAGACGTGAACCACCGCCCGGCGCGCCCCCTTGAGGGACTCGAAGGTGCGGGTGATCAAGTCCTCCCTGGCCTGCACCAACACCTGCACGGTGACATCGGCGGGAATCTTGTGGTTGTCGATCAACCAGCGCACAAAGTCGTAGTCCGGCTGGCTGGCGGAGGGAAAGCCCACTTCGATCTCCTTGAAGCCCACTTTCACCAGCAGATCCCACAGCCGCTGCTTTTGCACCACGGTCATCGGCTCCAGCAGCGCCTGATTGCCGTCCCGCAGGTCGACGCTGGCCCAGATGGGCGCCTTGACGAGGGCGTTGTTGGGCCACTGGCGGTTGGCCATGGCCAGGGCCTGGGTGGGGCGGTACTTTTTGTGGTCAAAACTGGGGCTGTGGTCAAACGCCTGGGTGCTGGTCACGGTGCTGCTCCTGCTGTCGCTGAATGCTTGGGTGTAGCCCGTCCTGTCCTGTTCCTGTTGAGAACCGAGACTCTCGACCCCTCGCGGTGGGAGTGGTCGCTGCCCGCTACCTGGTGGGTTTTGGGTTGCCGCTGACGACGGGTTGGCGGCGACGCTGTCCGCGCTTTACGAACAGTCATAGAGTACCCCCGACCCCCGGGCAGATGGTTGCGAATTTTCGGTGATTTGGGCACTTTGCGCAATTATCTGCCACAATATTTCAGTCATGTGAAATAATTGGACAAACCACCCCAATCCGGAGACTCATGTGAACCTCGACCGCTACGACCAGCGCATCCTCGAGCTGCTGCAACAGGACGGCCGCCTCACCAACCAGGATCTAGCGGACCGCATCGGCCTCTCCCCATCACCCTGCCTGCGCCGGGTGCGGGCACTGGAGGACGGGGGCATCATCACCGGCTACCGCGCCCTGGTGGATGCCCGCAAGCTGGGCCTTACCCTCACCGCCCTGGTGCATATCTCCATGGATCGCCACACCCCGGAGCGCTTCGCCAACTTCGAGGACAAAGTGGCGGCGCTGCCCGAGGTGCTGGAGTGCCTGTTGATCACCGGCCAGGCCGCCGACTACCAGCTCAAGGTGATCGTCAAGGATATGGACGCCTACCAGCACCTGCTGCTGGACAAGATCACCCGCATCGAGGGGGTGAGCGGGGTGCATTCCAGCTTTGTGATGCGCGCCGTGGTGGACAGGACGGCACTGCCGGTTGGCGGTTGATCAGCGCCGCGGCCAGCCCATGCCGGACAGGGCCAGCGGCAGAGATCGCGGTTGTCGGCAACAGCGCTCCAGCTCAAGGTTGGGCCGCCACCTTGAGGGCCTGGAGATCCCGGGGGGCGACCCCCAGATCGCGCCAGTTGTCGGGGTGGCAGGTAAACAACAGGACCTGGTGGCGGCGCGCCGCGTCGAAGAGAATCCGCTTCATCTGGGCGAGGCGCTGGGGGTCGCTGTGGACCAGGGCGTCATCGAGGATGAGGAGGGTGGGGCGACCGGCCTCCAGCAGCATGTCGGCATAGGCCAGGCGGCTGATGAGGCCCATCTGCTCCCGGGCGCCGAAACTGAGGGCATCGAGGTCGCCGCCCTCCGCTGCGGCGCCGCCCCGCACCAGGCGCTGCGGAATCAGATCGTCGTCCATCTCCAGCTGGGCACCGGGAAACAGCAGCTGTAAATAGTGGTTGAGGTGGCGCTGCAGGGGGGCGTGAAGGTGCCGGGTAAGGGCCTGGCGCCGGTCCCGCAGCAGCTGCAAAAGCAGGTCCAGTGCCGCGGCGCGACGGTGGAGTTCGGCACCCCGGCGGGCGCTCTGTTCGAGGGCCAAGGCCTGCTCGGCGCGGGCCTCCTCCAGGCCCTGGGCACCCATCACCTCCAGCTTGCTCTCCAGGGCGCGGATTTCCAGGGCGCGCTGGCTGGCGGTGCTTTCCAGGGCATTGGCGGTCCCCGTGAGGCGCTCGATATCCTGGCTGAGGATATCGGGATTGGCGGCGTTGATCTGCGCTTCCCTGTGGGCGAGGGCCTGTTCCAGCGCGGACTCCCGCGCCTGCAAGTCGATAAGCTGCCTGTTGGCCTCGGCGAGTTGCTGCTGGCGCTCCGGGGCCTCAATGACCCTGGCAAGCCTGTCCAGCTCCCCCTCGGCGGCGCCGACGGCCTGCTCCGCAAGCTGCAGCCCGGCCCGGTGGTCGGCCTCCGCCGCTTCCGCCTGCTTCAGGTGTTCATGGGCTTTTTCCGACTCGACCTCCGCCACCGCCAGGCTGGGCAGCTGCGCCGCCGGCTCCGGCAGAGACGCCTGTTGCTCACGCCGTTCTTCCAGCTGTTTTTTGTTGAGGGCCAGGTTCTGGGCCAGGGCATCCACACCCTGGGGGGCGAGAAGTTTCAGGGTTTTCTCGCCGCTCTCGATCTCCTCCGCCAGGCGGCGGCAGCTGTCGGCACGGGCCTCCGCGTCCTCGAGGGACGCCACCCGCAGCGCCCGCAGCAGGCCGTCGATGGTATCCGTCAGTTGCCGGCCCCTGCGGGCGAGTTCCGCCAGGTCCTGGCCGCCGGGGAGGATGCGAAGCTGCCCGGCACCGGGAATATCCAGGGTGGCGGCCTCCAGCAACAGGCGCTCGCCCTGGCCCTCCAGGCCCTCTCCATCGAGGGCCAGAACCTTGCCCGGTTGCAGCCGGTATTCCACCCTGGTGGCGGCAGCCCGCTGCTCGATGGCCAGATCCTGCTGCTGGCGGACAGCGGCCCGCAGGCGCTTCAGGTCGGCGTCGGCAACCGCCTGGCGCCGCGCCTCCTCCCGCTGCTGACCCAGGCGCTTGACAATACCCTGTGCCTGCTCCCACCGCTGCGCCTCATCCCCAAGCTGAGTCTCCAGCTGGCTGAGCTCCCGTCGCAGGCGCTCGCCGAGCTCCTCCTGTCGCGCAGCATTTACCAGCTCACGGGCCCGTTGATAGCTACTTTTCGCCTCTGCCGTGTGCTTGCCTACGGCTTCACCCCTTTCCCGCAGGCGCCGCTCCTCGGCAACCGCCAGCTGGTGGGCGCGACGGCGCTCCGCCAATTCGCCCTGTTGCTCCGCGAGACTTTGCAGCTGACGGCGGCACATAGCCTGGCTGTCGCGGCAGGCCGCCAGCGCCTGTTGCTCGCGGATTTGCTCCCGCTGCCAGGATTCCACCTCCCGCAGCCGGGCTTCGGCCTCGCTGGCCTCGTTGCGGTAGCGCAGCCAGGGCATGTCCCGGTCTTGCTGTTGCTGGCTGCGCAGTTCCGCCAGGCGGTCCACCAGCTGGGCATAGTTGGCGATCTGGCTATCCAGTTCTGCCAGGGTGGCTGCGCCGGATTCCCGGTCCTTGAGGGACTTGGCGTACTCGCCCGTGGGCCGACCGGTGCCGGTGAGCAGCACACCCCGCTCCGCCTCCAGGCGGGCAATCAGGTTGTCGCCGGCGCTGCTGGCCACTTCGCCAAGGGTGGAGCCCAGCGCGGACTTGAGGTGACCTCCGGCATCCCTGACTGCCTGCTGCACCTCCTGGCCCGCGCCCTGTTCGATCCACAGCAGACCGGGAATGCCCCAGTGCTCCGGCTTGCTGGCGCCGCGCCCGGGGAACTGAAAACCCAGCAGCTCCGCCAGCTTGTCCTCGGCCTCCTCGCCGGCAAAGGACCGGCTGCCCACCTGCAGGTCGCAGCGCTTCTGCTTGAGAAAGCGCTTTGCCAGATACCAGCGCTCCCCCTGCCAGAGGAATTCCACCGTCACCTGGGGGGCGGCGGCGGAGTCGCCCCAGGGCTGGAGGTCGTCCACACTGCTGGACTTGTAGCGTTCAAAGAAAGCCGCGCGGATCGCCCGCACCAGGGTGCTCTTTCCGGATTCGTTGGCCCCGGCAAACAGGTTGATGCCGTCGTCAAGGCGATCGATCACCAGCGGCTGGCGGAACTGGCGGAACTGTTCGACGCGAATGTGCTGAATCTTCACGGCGCCGACCCCGGCCCCTGGGCATCCCTGAGCAGCTGGGTGAGAATCACCAGGGCATCGCGGGCGGTTTCACCCTGGGGGCCCTGCTGGGCCTCCCGCAGTTCAGTGAGCACCTCCCCCACGAAGCCGTCGGCCCGCAGGGCGGCAATATCCTCATCTGTGGGTTCCAGCCGCAGATCCGCGGTATCCCAGGTGAGACTGCGGTGGCGGGCCTCGGCTACGGAAAGGGCCTGGTGCAGGCGCTGATGCCCCCCCAGGTCGAGTTGCCCGGACACCCTGAGATCCAGGACAGCCTGTGGCGGCAGGCTCTCCAGCCGCTGGATCAACTGGTGGAGGTCGGAAGCCACTGTCAGCTCCACCTGCCACTGGTGCCAGGAATACTGCCCCACGGGGCGCGCTGCCACCTGCGGCACCGCGCCGGGGCCATCGATAGTCACCAGCAGCACCTGACCGGCGCCGTTGTCCTTGAAGCGCTCCTGCTCTGGGGTGCCGCTATACCAGGTGCGGTCGTCGATGCACTTGGTGCCGTGCCAGTCACCCAGCGCCAGATAATCCAGCCGGGCTCGGCGGGCCCGGTCCTGGGCGATGGGATTGGGGGAGTCGATGTCGGCGGCGAGAACACCTTCCACGCTGCCGTGGGCCAAACCCAGGCGCAGCAGGCCCGGGGCGGTCGCCGCACCGTCGAACCACGCCGTGAGGTCGCCATAGGTGTGGCGCTGGGTGAGGGGTGCGGCCAGCACCGCAAGTCCGGCCTCGGGTATCTCGACAACCCCCGCCTCCAGGGCGAGGTGCACATTGGCGGGCACGGCGCCGAGGCGCAGAGCCCGGGTCCATACGCTCTCCGCCAGGGCCGCGTCGTGGTTGCCGGGGATCATCACCCAGGGGCCGGGGTAGGCTTGCAAGGCGTTGAACAGGCGGCGAACGGTGCGCTCCGACACGGTCTGGGCGTCGAAGACGTCCCCCGCCACCAGTACCCCATCGACACCTTCTGTCGACGCCAGTTGGGCGATGGCGCCGACAGTGGCCAGGCGGGCCTCCGCCAGGGCGAGGGCGTCATCGGGGGCAAAGCGGCTGTACTGGCGGCCGATCTGCCAATCCGCGGTGTGCAGAAAACGTGGCATCAATGGTTCTCCCTGTCTGATACCCCGGTCGCGGGTTCCTCCCTTCTCACTGCCAGGGCCACTTGCCCGTCAGCTCCACCTCCAGGGTGAAACTGAGGAAGGTGCGGATCAGCACCACCAGGGCCAGCACCCCGACTTTTTCGAAGGTGAGGTCGAAGGCTACGGTGTAGACGATGTCCGCGGCGATAAGAAACTCCAGGCCCAACAGAATCCCGCGGCCGAGGAGTTGGCGCAGATCGTGGAACACCACCAGCCGGCCGTCCTTGCGCACCACCAGAACCAGCGCCCGCACCAGGGCGTAGCAGGCAATCAGGGTGATGATGCCGATGCCGATGGCCTCGATCAGCGCCGCGCTCCACTGCGCAACAGGGGATACCAGTTCGATCATGCTCACTCCCGGAAGCGCGCCACATGAGTGATGGCGCCAGGGGGTGATTAAAACCCCGATTCACCTCAGGTACAACAGGACTAGGGGGCGGGAAAGGCCACCACGTGGTGGGCTTCCAGGCGGATGCCGATGGCCTCCCCCAGGGCGTGGTTGTGGTGGGAGCCCACCAGGGCCAGCAACCGGGTGCCACAGGGCAGCTCCACGGCATAGAGAATGCTGGCGCCGCGGAAGGTCTTCGACACTACCCTCGCGGTGGTGGGGCTGGCGTCGTCGTGGACGATGTCGTCGGGGCGCAGCAGCACATCCACCCTGGACCCGGGTTGCGCCGGGGTGCGCGGCGCGAGCATCCCCAGGGGCGTGCTGATCTCGCCACTGGCGGCGATCACCCCCGGCACCATTACCCCCTGGCCAATAAACCTGGCCACCAGCCGGCTCACCGGGTAGTGGTAGAGATTGTAGGGGGTGTCCAGTTGCTCGATGCGCCCGGCGTTCATCAGGCCGATGCGGTCGGCAATGGCGAAGGCCTCGTGCTGGTCGTGGGTGACAATCAGGGCGGTGGTGCCGGCCTTCTTGAGGATTGCCCGCACCTCCAGGGACAGCCGCTCCCGCAGCTCCACATCCAGATTGGAGAAGGGTTCGTCCATCAGCAGTACCGCCGGGTCCGGCGCCAGGGCCCGGGCCACCGCCACCCGCTGCTGCTGGCCGCCGGACAGCTGGTGGGGAAAGTGGTGGGCCACCGCCTCCAGACCCACCAGGTCGAGCATTGCCGCCACCCGCTGGCGCCGCTCCCGCGCGGGCTGCCCGCGCAGGCCAAAGGCGATATTGGCGGCGGCGCTGAGGTGGGGAAACAGCGCGTAGTCCTGGAACACCATGCCCACCCGTCGCCGCTGGGGGGGCAGGGTCCAGCCGGGGCGGCTGAGTTGCTGGCTGCCCGCGGAAATCTGGCCGCGAACCAGGGGCTCAAAGCCCGCCACCGCCCGCAGCGCGGTGGTCTTGCCGCACCCGGAAGCCCCCAGCAGACAGCCGATCTCCCCCGGCTCCAGGGCCAGGGTCAGGCCGTCGAGAATGGTGTCGCCGGCGAAGGCCACGGCAATGTCGCGGATATCAAGCTGCATGGCTGAGCTCCCTGTCGCTGGAGCGCATCAACAGCAGCACCGGAACCAGGCCCGCCACCACCAGCGTCAGAGCGGGGAGGGCGGCGCGCTGCCACTCCCCTTCCGAGGTCATCTCAAAGACGCGAATCGCCAGGGTGTCCCAGCCAAAGGGACGGGTCATCAGGGTGATGGGCATTTCCTTCATGATATCGACAAACACCAGGATCAGGGCGGTGGCGATCCCGCCCCGCAACAGGGGCAGGTGAACCCGGGCGAGCACATCCCGGGAACCGCTGCCCAGGCTGCGGGCCGCCTCATCCATGTTGGCGGTGACCCGGTGCAGGGCCGCTTCCACCGGGTGGTAGCCCACTGCCAGGAAGCGCACCGCATAGGCCAGCAACATGGCCACCAGGGTTCCCCCCAGCAGGGGTCCCCACGCCATGCCAAAGTGCTTGCCGAGGGCTATCCACAGGTTGTCGAGGCCGCTCATGGGCAGGTAGAAGCCCACCGCCAGCACCGTGCCCGGCAGGGCGTAACCGAGGATGCTCAGACGCCCGGCAAAGGTCGCCAGCCTGCCGGGCCGGCTGCGCAGGGCGTAAGCCAACACCAGGCCCATGGTGGTGACCACCAGGGCACCGCTGCCCGCCAGCAGCAGGGAGTGGTAGAGAAACCCCAGGTAGCGGGCATCGAGGTCGCCCCTGCTGTGCCAGGCCCAGGCCAGCAGTTGCGCAAGGGGCACCGCCACCGCCACCGCAAACACCAGGCCGCACCACAGGGCGGCCAGCCAGCGGGCCCTGGGGCCGAGAACAATGCGCTGGCCGGCGTCCCCGCGACCGCCCTGGGCAAACCGCTGGCCGTGGCGGGAGCGCTGCTCCAGGGCGAGGGCGATAAACACCAGCACCACCAGCAGGGAGGCCAGCTGGGAGGCGGCGCTGAGATTGAACATACCGAACCAGGCCCGGTAGATGGCGGTGGTGAAGGTATCGTAGTTGAACACCGCCACCGTGCCGAAGTCCGCCAGGGTTTCCATCAACACCAGCGCCAGGCCCCCGGCGATCCAGGGCCGCGCCATGGGCAGGGCAACCCGGAAGAAGCCCTGCACGCGGCTGAGGCCCAGGGTCTGGGCCGCCTCCAGAACGCGGCGGCCCTGGGTGAGGAAAGCATTGCGCGCCACCAGGTAGACATAGGGGTAGAGGGTGAGGGCCATCACCGCGATCACCCCGCCCCGGGAGCGGATGGGGATCTCCGGCGCGGCGCCGAAGATGTCCCGCAACCCGGTTTGCAGGGGGCCGGTGTAGTCCAACAGGCCGATCATCACAAAACCCAGGACATAGCCGGGCACCGCCAGGGGCAACAATAAACCCCAGCTCAGCCAGCGGCGACCGGGGAACTCGCACACCGCCGTCAGCCAGGCCAGGGATACCCCCAGCAGGGCGGTGCCCGCGCCCACCCCCAGCAGCAACCACAGGGTATTGAGCAGCAGGCGGGGCAGCACAAACTCGCCAAAGTGGGCCCAGGTATCCGCCTGGGGGTCGCTGAAGGAGAACAAGATCACCGCCAGGGGCAGCACCACCAGGGTGGCCAGGGCGAGGATCGCCAGCCGGGGCCACAGCGGCGGCCGCGGGTGACCCCTGTGGCCAACAGGGAGGGTGGCCGCCGGGACAAAAGGCACTCAGCGGTATCCGGCCCGGTCCATCAGACGCACCGCGGCGGCCTGGCGGGCGCCGGCGCTGGCGACATTGAGGGGACTTTGGCGGAACTCCCCCCAGGCCGCCACCAGGGGCGCCACCGCCACCTCGGGAACCGCGGGGTACTCGAGATTTTCACCGGCGAAGGCGGCCTGAGCCTCGGCCGAGGTCAGCCACTCCAGGAGACCGCGGGCGGCATCCGCGTGCTTGGCATGGCGAGTGATGCCGCCGCCGGAAATATTGACATGGACCCCGCTGTCCGCTTGCTGCTGGTTGGGCCAGAAAATCTTGAGGGGCAGCTCGGCGTCCTCCGCCAGCAGCCGACCCAGATAGTAGGTGTTGACCAGGGTCAGGTCACACTGCCCAGCGGCAACCGCTTTGAGGGCGGCGGTATCGTCGGCAAAGGGGCTGGTGGCGAGGTTGGCGACCCAGCCGCGGACAATGCGTTCGGCCTCGGCCTCGCCGTGCTCGGCAATCAGCATCGCCACCAGGGACTGGTTGTAGACCTTGTTGGAGGTGCGCAGACACAGCCGCCCCCGCCACTGGGGCTCCGCCAGGGCGGCATAGGTGGACAGCTCGGCGGGGTCGACCCTGGTGGGGTTGTAGACCAGGGTGCGGGCCCGTACCGAGAGCCCGGTCCAGAGGCCCCCGGGGTCCCGCAGGTGGGCGGGAACCCGCTCCGC
>Ga0172382_10008181_pt1 | contig 14656 bp, 13 predicted proteins | sample Leawel138RmetaG_FD_122245 | JGI IMG/M metagenome (GOLD analysis project Ga0172382, IMG submission 122245) | Leachate microbial communities from a municipal landfill in Southern Ontario, Canada - Leachate well 138R metaG | ecosystem: Engineered > Solid waste > Landfill > Unclassified | place...
CTCCCTGTTGGGGGTGGACGGCGCCAAGCTCAAGCTGGCGGAACTCTACCAAGCGGCTCTGTGCGAGGCCCGGGAACTGGGCCCTCGGGGCCAGGTACTGGAGGATATTGCCAACTTCATCGTCGAGCGCAGCCACTGATGTGCGGACTGCTCTCAGCACCAGAGGGGCGGCGTTTTCGTGTAAAATCGCGGCCACAGGCACTACGGCAGCACCATGGCTAGAAAATTTACCGACATTCCGCTGACCAGGCCGGATACGCCACTGCTCGACCGTGTCGATTCACCCGCTGACCTGCGCCTTCTCGACCACGACCAGCTGGTGGAACTGGCGGACGAGCTGCGGGCCTACTTGTTGTTTTCCGTGGGCCGCTCCGGGGGACATTTTGGTGCCGGGCTGGGGGTGGTGGAGCTCACCATTGCCCTCCACTATGTGTTCAACACCCCCACCGACCGCCTGGTGTGGGACGTGGGGCACCAGACCTACCCCCACAAAATACTGACCGGCCGCCGCGAGGCCCTGCCCGGCATTCGCCAGGAGCACGGCCTGTCGGGATTCCCCAAGCGCAATGAGAGCAAGTACGACACCTTTGGCGTCGGCCACTCCAGCACCTCCATCAGCGCGGCCCTGGGCATGGCCCTGGCGGCGCGGCTGGATAACCTGGATCGCCGGGTGGTGGCCATTATTGGCGACGGCGCGATGACCGCCGGCATGGCCTTTGAGGCCCTCAACCACAGCGCCCATACCGACGCCAATCTGCTGGTGATCCTCAATGACAACAACATGTCGATCTCCAAGAATGTGGGGGGGCTGGCCACCTATTTTTCCAAGATCTGGTCCAGCCGCTTCTACAACAATATTCGCGAGGGCGGCAAAAAGGTGCTGAAGGCGATCCCCTCCGCCTCCGCCTTCGTGCGCAAGACCGAGGAGCACCTCAAGGCCATGGTGGCCCCGGGAATTATTTTCGAGGAGCTGGGCTTCAACTATATCGGCCCCCTCGACGGCCACGACCTGCCCCTGCTGGTGCAGACCCTGGACAACCTCAAGGACCTGCAGGGGCCGATCTTCCTCCACCTGATCACCCGCAAGGGCCAGGGCTTCGTACCCGCCGAGGAAGACCCCATCGGCTACCACGCCTTCACCAAGATCGAGCCCAAGGGGGAGGAGAAATCGCCACCGCCCATCGCCAAGCCCAAATACCAGGATGTGTTTGGTGACTGGCTGCGGGATATGGCGGAAAAGGACCAACGGCTGGTGGCAATCACCCCGGCGATGTGTGAGGGTTCCGGGATGCTGAAGTTTGCCGAGGAGTTTCCCGAGCGCTTCCACGATGTGGCCATCGCCGAACAGCATGCGGTGACCCTGGCGGCGGGCCTGGCCTGTGAGGGCAAAAAGCCGGTGGTGGCCATCTACTCGACTTTTCTCCAGCGGGCCTACGACCAGCTGATCCACGACGTGGCCCTGCAGAACCTGGATGTGCTGTTCGCCATTGACCGTGCGGGACTGGTGGGGGAAGACGGTGCCACCCACGCCGGCGCCTTTGACCTCAGCTACCTGCGCTGTGTACCCAATATGCTGGTAATGACCCCCAGCGATGAGAACGAAACCCGCCAGTTGCTGTACACCGGCTATATCCACCAGGGCCCAGCGGCGGTGCGCTACCCCAGGGGTACGGGACCCGGACAGCGGATTGTCCCGGAAATGACTGCCCTGCCCCTGGGCAGGGGTGTAGTCCGGCGCCGGGCGGCAGCGGCCCACCCCCGGGTGGCCATCCTCAACTTCGGCACCCTGCTGCCCGCCGCCATGGCCGCCGCTGAAGCCCTGGATGCCACCGTCGCCGACATGCGCTTTGTCAAACCCCTGGACACCGAGCTGACCGCCCGCCTCGCCGCCAGTCACCCGCTGCTGGTCACCCTGGAAGAAAGCGCGCTGATGGGGGGGGCGGGAAGCGCCGTCAGTGAATTTTTACACCGCGCCGGGGGAGCGCCGAACATCCTCCAGCTGGGCCTGCCCGACATCTTTGTCGATCACGCCAGCCGCGGTGCCCAACTGGCCACCTGCGGCCTGGACGCCGAAGGGATAGAAGCACAGATTCGCCAACGGTTGGCCGGACTGCCTGACTAAAAGGTCGCCCCCCGCGTGCTGAGATAAAACTGCCGGGCGGTGCGCCCGCTGCGGGACGCCCGCACCTGGGCGAACTGGCGGGCCTTCAGATGCAGTGCGTCGCGGTCGGCAACCTCGGGAAACAGGGCGTCCACCAGGGCCAGGAACTGGCGCAGGTCACAGGGGTAGAACGACAGCCACAGCCCGAAACGGTCCGCCAGGGACAGCTTTTCCTCGATGGCGTCCGAGTAGTGCAACTCGCCATCGACAATATGCACATCGCGATTGTCCGCCATCCGCTCGGGGATCAGGTGGCGGCGATTGGATGTGGCGTAGACCAGGACGTTTTCCGGGGGCAGCTCAATGGAGCCCTCGAGCACACTCTTCAGGTGCTTGTAGCCCCCCTCGCCCTCCTCAAAGGACAGGTCGTCGCAAAAGACGATAAATTTTTGCGCCAGGTCGCGAAGGTCGTCGACAATCTCCGGCAGATCCACCAGGTCGTCCTTGTCGATCTCGACCACCCGCAAGCCCTGGCTGCCAAAGTCGTTGAGCAGGGCCTTGATCAGGGAGGACTTGCCGGTGCCCCGGCTGCCCCACAGCAGGGCGTTGTTTGCCGCGCCCCCTGCGAGAAAGGTTTTGGTGTTTGCCACCAGGGCCTGTTTCTGGGAATCGATGCCCAGCAACTGATCGAGGGTGATGGGGTCCAGGCGGCGCACCGGGCGCAATCTGGCGGCCCGCGGCCGCCAGATTGCCGCCAGGGTCTGTTGCCAGTCTATGGAATCCATAACTCTCCTGTGATGCTCTGTCGCTGCGGGTTTGGCGGAAAATGATACCCTGTCCCCGAACTCTGGCATATCAACTTCCAAGGGCGTACATTGCTCTGGTACTTCTTCACCTGGAGCTTTGTGATGGCAAAAAGCGACAACACCAAGGGCAAGGTGGGCGCCGAACGGGGCCTGCTGGGGGGCTTGAGCCTGGACAGCCTGATCAAGACCCTGCCGGGCCTGGCCAGCCAGACCTTTGCCCGGGCGGCGGGGCAGTCGGGAAACCTCCTCGACATGCTGCTCAAGGCGCCGGAGTATATGGAGCAGGTGGGCAAGGCCGGGGGTTATCTGAAGGATATGCGCCAGGTGGCCGGGCTGACCCTGGACGACCTGGCCAAGGCGGTGGACATCGACAACCCGGATATTCTCCGTGCGGTGGAGGAGGGGCGCTCGCCGATCACCCTGGACATCCTGTTCCGCCTGGGGTCGTTCTACTCCCGCAACGACCCCTTTTCCTTTGTGGTCAATTTCAGCCGCGAATACGCGCCCTGGCTGTGGCAGATCCTGCGTATCACCGGCATCGAAAAAATGCTGATCACCCTGGAGCGGGAGATCAAGTTCATCAATATCTATCGCTCCCGGGAGTCGGCCCGCCACCTCAGCGACGCCAATTACGACCGTTTGCTGGATTTTGTGCGCCAGAGCTTCTCCCTGGCCATGGATTTTATCGAGCCCCTGGAAACCCAGAGCAAGGGCACCGCCACCAAGGCTGCCAAGGGGAAACAGCCGCCCTCCGCCGCTGAACCCGCCGCCGAGCCCGCTTCGCCCCCCAAGCCCGCACCGGCCCGGCAGCCCGCGAAGTCCAGGACCGCCAAAAAAGCGGGGACCCCCCAGCCTCCGCGACCCAAGACTGCCCCGGCGCGCAAACCCGCGCGGAAGTCCCCTGCTGCCGCAAAATCCAGGCCAGTGAGCAACAGCTGATATCTGCTGGCGGGCCTCTCCCGTCAACCCAGCGCGGAAGGTACCCCGGCGCTGGCCTGATTGTCGGACCTGCGGGCAACCCGCTCTGTGCCCCCCAACCGCTAGTCGGTGAGCACCTTGACCAGGGCATCCGTCAGATAGTCGATACCGGACTCGCTGATTCCCGCCACATTGATGCGGCTGGAGCCGACGATATAGATGGCGTAGTCATCCCGCAGGCGCTTGATTTGATCGCCATTGATGCCGAGGAAGGAGAACATCCCGAACTGCTTCTCGATAAAGGAAAAGTCCACTGGCGAACCCTTTTCCGTCATCTTGCGCACAAACAGGGAGCGCAGATCGTTCATCCGATTGCGCATGGCGGTGAGCTCGTCCTCCCACTGGCTGCGCAGTGAGGCGTCGCTGAAAATCATCCCCGCCAGAAAGCCGCCGTGGGCCGGGGGCATGGAGTAAATGGCGCGGGCGATATGGGCGACATGGGACTGGGCGGCAACGGCCTTGTCCTCGCCCTGGGCAATGGTTAGAAGGGCACCGGTGCGCTCCCGGTAGAGGCCGAAGTTTTTCGAGCAGGAACTGGCCACCAGCAGCTCGGGCACCTGGTCCGCCAGCAGGCGGACGCCGTAGGCGTCGTCTTCCAGGCCAGTGCCGAAGCCCTGGTAGGCCAGGTCGACAAAGGGCAGCAGGCCCTTGCGCACCACCAGCTCGGCGATGGCCTGCCACTGGTCGCGGCTGAGGTCGGCGCCACAGGGGTTGTGGCAGCACCCGTGGAGGAGTACCGCGTCACCGGCCGCCGCCTGCTCCAGGGCCGCCATCATGGCGTCGAACAGCACCGCCGCATTCTGCTTCTCGTAGTAGGGATAGGTGGCCAGCCTGAGCCCGGCGCCCTTGAGTACGGGAATATGGTTGGCCCAGGTGGGGTCCCCCACCCACACGGTGGCGTCGGGATTCATGCGGGCGATCAGTTCGCCACCGAGACGCAGTGCACCGGTGCCCCCCGGGGTCATCACCGCCCGGGTTCTGCTGTCCTTGAGGGCCGAGTGACCGGCGCCGAGGATCAATTCCACAATGCCGGCGTTGAAGGATTCCACACCCACCTGGGCGATGTAACTCTTGCTGTCCTCAAGGGCAAAAAACTGCTGTTCCGCGGCCTTGACCGCCCTCATTACCGTGGTGTTGCCCGCCTCATCCTTGTAGACGCCGACCCCCAGGTCGATCTTGGTGGTGCGGGGGTCTGCCTTGTACAGCGCAGTCAGGCCGAGAATGGGGTCGGGTGGCAGAGTTTCCAGGGAAGTGAACATAAGCCCTCACAAAAAGTCGCGGATAACCCGGGGTCCAGAGGGGATCCGGGGAATGAGTTTACAGGGGTGTCATTGTAGAGAAGATGGCAATAATTATCAGGCGATTTGTGGCCTGAGCCTGGGCTTTTTGGACACGTCCACCAATTTGCCGGAGAGCAGGGTATTGAGCATATCCAGGCGCTCCACGGTACCCACATCCCACCACTGCCCCTGATAGACCTCGCCGGTGATGGACAGGGCGCGGATACTGCTCTCCAGCACATTGCGGATGGGGAACTTTTCGGAGGCCGAGGGATAGAGGGCGAAGATCTCCGGCCGCATCATGCTGATGCCGCTGAAGGTATAGCTGCGCTCCCCCTCCAGGGGATAGCGCACCCGCTGTTCGGCGTCGAGACTGAAGTCGCCCACCGCCTTGAACGGGGGATTGGGCACCAGTACCAGGTGGGCATCGGTGTCCTCCGGCCAGTCCCGATCCACCAGGCTGTCGAGGGGGTAATCGGTCCAGACATCGCCATTGACCACCAGAAAGGGCTGCGAACCCAGAAAGGGCAGGGCCCGGCGAATGCCGCCCCCGGTTTCCAGGGGCTCGTGCTCCCGGGACCAGTGGATTTCGACGCCGAACCTGGAGCCATCCCCCAGGTAGGACTCGATCATCTCCCCCAACCAGGAGGTGTTGATGGCGATCTCCCGGACCCCGGCCGCCGCCAGGTTCTCGATGTGGTACTGAATGATGGGCTTGCCACCCACCAACAGCAGGGGCTTGGGGGTCTTTTCGGTCAGTGGTCGCAGGCGCTCGCCAAAACCGGCCGCCAGAATCATTGCTTTCATAGGGTTATGCTCCAGCGGACTGCCAGCTCCGGTACCAGGGTTGCCCTGGCAGACAGGGGTGCAGACGCTCAGTAAACCAGTGGGTGAAGAACTCCAGTTCGGGGTAATCCTGCGCCACCTCCAGGGTGTAGCGCAACACCAGGGGCAAGTCGGAGAGGTACCCCGGCTTGCCATCCCGCAACCAGAGTCGGGCAAAAATACCCAGCACCTTCAGGTGACGCTGAAGGCCCATAAGGTCGAACCACCGCAGCAGTTCGCCGCCTTCCAGGCCGTGCAGCCCGAGAGCCCTGGCGCGCTGTTCAAGAAATGCCAGCGCCCGCTCCCGGACCAGTGCTGCCGGCCAGCGAATATAACAGTCCTTCAGCAGAGATACCAGATCGTAGCTGAACGGCCCCACCAGGGCGTCCTGGAAGTCGATCACCCCGAGGCTGCCGTCGGCCCCCACCAGCAGGTTGCGGGAGTGGTAGTCCCGGTGCACCACCACCCTGGGCTGCGCCAGTGCCGCATCCTCCAGGAGGGTAAAAAGCCGGGCGAGGAGCGCGGTATCCGCCGCAGCCAGGGTCACCCCCAACAGCCTGGTGACGAACCACTCGGGAAACAGCGCCATTTCACGGTTCAGGGTCGCGCGATCATAGGGTGGGAAGACCGCCGGGTCCGGCGCCACCTGCTGAATTTTCTCCAGCTCCCGCTCCGCCACCCGATACAACCGGGGAGCGGAGTCCGCCATCAACAGGGGCAGCAGCAGTTGGTGCCCCAGATCCTGCTGCAGTATAAAGCCCTGGCCATAGTCCACGGCATAGACCTCCGGCACCCCCACCCCGGCGGCCTTCATGGCCAGGTCCTTGGCGACAAAGGCCGGCACGTCCTCGTGGCTGGGGGGGGCGTATACGGCAATCAGCGTCGGGTGGGAATTGACCCGAAAATACTGCCGGAAACCCGCATCGCCGGTGACTGCCGCCAGTTCCACAGGTTGCCCGAGGGCGAACCCCGGGGGGAGATAATCGGCAACCCATGCTGCCAGCGCCGCCTTCTTTTCCATACTCGACCCGAGGGAGAAAAACCGCATTCTAGCGCAACTGGGCATCGGCTTGACCAGCGACTCCCCTCCTTGGGCCAACTTTGGGGTAGAATCCCCCGTTGCAAAATCACAGCGATCGACACGGACAAAATTAGCAATGGGTTCCCTCTGGCTCGGCAGGCGCAAGCCGCTCTTTACCGCCTTGAAGTATTCACTGGCCTTGTCCGCCGGACTCGCCGCCCACAGCGGCGCGGCTGAGCCCCCCGCGAGCTGTGACCCCGGTGCCGCCGACTACCAGGACTGCCAAAGTGATTCGTCACCACCGGCCGCCGGATCTGCCGCCGACAACGACCCGCGGGTGGCGCCCTCCACCAACCTCGACTGGGTGACGATCGACCAGCTGAGGGAAGACCAGAGGTCGCGGGTGCGTCCCAACTGCTGTGGCGCCTATCTGGACCCCCCTCGGGATTACCCCGACAGCGCCCGCTCTCCCGAAGGCTCTGCCCTGCGAGTCAGCGCCGACAGCACCGAAGCCCAGGGCAGAACCGCCACCCTGGAGGGAGATGTCCAGGTGTCCCAGGGTTACCGCCAGGTTCGCAGCGACCGCGCAGAGCTCGACCAGGACCAGCGCACAGTCAAGCTGGAGGGCAATGTCACCTTTCGCGAGCCCGGGGTGCTGTTCACCGGGGACACTGCCAACGTCAATCTGGAATCCGGGCAGGTGGCTGTGCAGGACGTGGTTTTCGTGTTGCACGACTCCGGTGTGCGAGGCGAAGCCGGCCGCCTGAGCCGACCCGAGGAAAACCGCATCTATATCGACGATGTGACCTACACCACCTGCGAGCCGGGGAGCAACAGCTGGCAGCTGCGGGCCTCCTCGGTGGATATCGACACCGCGAGCATGATGGCGACGGCCCGCAATATGCGTCTCAACGTCCGCGATGTGCCGGTTGTCTACCTGCCCTGGATCCGCTTTCCGGTATCGGACAACCGCGCCACCGGCCTGCTGTTTCCCACCATTTTCACCGGCAATGACAACGGCCTGGACTACGCCCAACCCATCTACCTCAACCTGGCCCCCAACTACGACGCCACCCTCACCCCCAGGTATATTCAGGAGCGGGGCGCCATGGCGGAGGTGGAGCTGCGCCACCTGTCCACCCGGGCGGCCACCGCCCTCACCGGCGGCTATCTCCCGGATGACAAGGGCGGCTCCGGCAGCCCCTCGCTCCACGAGGGCGACAGCCGCTGGACTGCCAGCCTTCAGCACCAAGGGGGCTGGGGCGCCCGCTGGAGCACCCTGGTGGATTACAGCGATGTCAGTGATATCGATTATTTTCGCGACATCGACAGCGCCACCCTGGCGGTGAGCAGCACCAGCCACCTCAACCAGCAGCTGAAGCTCGGCTATCTGACCGACAACTGGGACCTGGCGGTCCAGGCCCAGGAGTTTGAAACCCTGATCGTCAACGGTCTGGAACAGTACCAGCAGGTCCCCAGAGTGGACGCCAACGGCCACTATCGCCTGAGGGATTCCGACATCGTCCTGACCCTCAAGCAAAACTACGTCAACTTTGACCACAGCCAGGGCGATGTCTTTGGCTCCGGCACCCCGCTGACGACAGACAGCAAAAATACCACGGTCACCGGCGCCAGGTTGCGGGCAGACTACTCCCTGACCTGGGACAAGGAGTGGCTGTGGGGCTTTTTCAAGCCCGCCCTCACCGCCAAGTACGTGGCCTACGACCTGGACAACCCCCTGCTCAACCAGAGTGCGCAGCGACCCGACATCCTGGTGCCGGTCACCTCCCTGGATACCGGGCTCTACTTCGAGCGCGACCACACCCGGGCCACCGGCCATATCCAGACCCTGGAGCCCAGGCTCTACTACCTCAACGCCAGCCACAAGGACCAGTCGGCATTTCCAAACTTCGACACCTCGGATCTCACCTTTGGCTACCATCAGCTGTTCCGCGACGACCGCTTCTCCGGCGGCGACCGCATCGGTGATACCGAGCAGGTCACCCTGGGTATCACCTCCAGGCGGATCAATGCCGGCACCGGCGAGGAACTGATCCGCTTCAGTATCGGCCAGGTGTACTACATGGCCGACCGGCGGGTGACCCTGGTGCCCCAGGACACCTCGGAGCTGAGCCGCGACTCCTCGGATATCGCCGCGGAACTTGGCGGGGTCTTCGCCGACAACTGGCGCTATCAGGCGGATCTGCTCACCAACGAGGATGGGGACAGAATCAACAAGGGCAACCTGAGCCTGCGCTACAACAATCAAAATGACACGGTTTTCAACTTCAGCTACCGCTATACCAGGCGGGAAAATGTCCTGCTGGGCAACCAGTTTGTGCGCGCCGATATCGACCAGGCGGACTTTTCCCTGGCGATCCCGATAAGCGCCAGCTGGACCATCCTCGGTCGCTACAACCAGGATTTGCGCACCAACCAGGAACTCGAGGTCTTTGCGGGACTCGAATATGCCAGTTGTTGCTGGCGTGCCAGCATCGTCGCCCGGCGCTGGATCGACAGGGACGACAACTATATTATCGGCGACGAGGATCTGACCCATAACAACGGTGTCTTCTTCCAGATTCAGTTCCGCGGCCTGGCCGGTACCGGCAAGCGCGTCGACAACATTCTCCGTGAAGGCATTTACGGCTATCAACCCCCGGAAAATTGATTCATGTTTAAAAATTCTCTCAATCACGCTTTCGTCCGCTGCTGCATCACCCTTGCCGCGGCACTGCTCGCCCTCCCCGCCCTGGCGGAAATCCGCCTCCTCGACAGTGTCGTCGCCGTGGTCGACAACGATGTGGTGATGGCCAGCGAACTCAACGAGCGGGTGGAAACCATCCACGCCCGCATCAAGCAGTCGGGCACCGAACCGCCCCCCCGGGAGGTGCTGGCGCCCCAGGTTCTGGACCGGCTGATCCAGGAGCGCATCCAGATTGCCATGGCCCTGCGGGGCGGCATCCGCATCTCCGACTCCGAACTCAACCAGGCGGTGGCCCGCATCGCCCGTCAACAGGGTATGACCACCGACGACTTTATCGCCCAGGCCGCCCAGGAAGGCATGTCCATTGAGGTCATCAAGGAGCAGATGATGATGGAGATGATGATCAACCAGGTCCAGGAGGCCCAGGTCAACCGCCGCATCGTGGTCACCGATCAGGAGATCGACAACTTCCTGGCGTCCGAAGAAGCCCAGGTGTGGAACTCCCCCGAAGTGGCCCTGGGTCATATTCTGATTCCCCTGTCCCCCGCCGCCAGCGCCGAGGAGATCGCAGCCACCCAGGCCAGGGTCGAAGGCCTGCTTGCCGAGTTGCGGGACGGTGCCGACTTCCGTCAGCTGGCCATTGCCAACTCCGCCGACCAGAGCGCCCTCCAGGGGGGCGACCTGGGCTGGCGCAGGTCTACCCAGCTGCCGGAGGTCTTCGTCCCCGTGGTCCGTGAGCTTCAGCCCGGCGACGTCTCCGCCCCCATTCGCAGTGATGCCGGCTTTCACCTGCTCAAGCTCTACGATCGCCGCGGTGCCGAAAAGCAGGTGATTACCCAAAGTTTCGTCCGCCATATTCTCCTCAAGCCCAACGAGATTCGCGACGACGAGGTCAGCCGTATCGAGCTGGAGAAGATCGCCGAACAGATCCGCAACGGCGCCGACTTTGCGGAAATGGCACGGCAGCACTCGGAGGATATCGGCTCGGCCCTCAGTGGCGGCGAGCTGGGCTGGTCCCTGCCGGGGAAATTTGTACCCCAGTTCGAGGAAGTGCTGAACAACATGCCGCTGAATATCGTCTCCGACCCGTTTCGTACCCAGTTTGGCTGGCACATCCTGCAAGTCACCGAGCGCAGAAACCAGGATTTCAGCGAAGACATCAAGCGCGCCCAGGCCGAGAACATCCTCCGTCAGCGGAAGTTCGACGAGGAGCTGCAGCTGTGGTTGCAGGAAATACGGGACAAGGCCTACGTCGAAATCAAACTCTGATCAGCGCCACACCATGCGCCTGGCAGTCACTCCGGGGGAACCGGCGGGCATAGGTCCCGACCTTCTGCTGCGCCTGGCCCAGGCGCCCCAGGACTGCGAGCTGGTGGCCTATGCCGACCCCGACCTGCTCACCAGCCGGGCGCGGCTCCTCGGTCTCCCTCTTCGCCTCAAGGATCCCGATGGCCGGCCTACTGCCGCTGGCGAACTCGCCATTCACCCTGTCCCCCTGGCCCGACCGGCAGTCCCCGGCCGCCTGGACCCTGCCAATGCCCACTATGTGCTCGCCACCCTTGATCACGCGGTAGCTCACTGTCAGCAGGGCCGGGTCGCGGGCCTGGTGACCGGGCCGGTGAACAAGGCGGTTATCAACGACGCCGGGATGCCCTTCAGCGGCCACACCGAGTATCTGGCGGCCCTCACGGCAACACCACTGGTGGTGATGATGCTCGCCACCCGCCAACTCCGGGTCGCCCTGGTGACCACCCACCTGCCCCTGCGGTCGGTGGCCGACGCCATCACGGGGGAGCTGGTGATGGCGGTTACGCGAATCCTGGCCGCGGACCTGAAGGCAAAATTTGCCCTGCCGTCACCGCGGATACTGGTCTGCGGCCTCAACCCCCACGCCGGTGAGAGCGGCCACCTGGGACGGGAGGAAATCGATATCATCATCCCCGCTCTGGAGCAGTTGCGCAGTGAAGGGATCGATGTTGGCGGCCCCTTTCCCGCCGACACCCTGTTCACACCCAACAACCTCAGGGACGGCGATGCGGTGCTGGCCATGTACCACGATCAGGGCCTGCCGGTGCTTAAATACCAGGGCTTTGGCCGGGCAGTGAACATCACCCTTGGGTTGCCCATTATCCGCACCTCCGTGGACCACGGTACCGCTCTGGACCTGGCCGGCACTGGCCGGGGTGACAGCGGCAGCCTCGCTGAAGCCATCCACTGGGCACACACCATGGCCGAGGCACACTCGTGAACCAGATCGACAATCATCAGGCGCGCAAGCGTTTTGGCCAGAACTTCCTGGTGGACACCCAGGTGGTGGACAATATTATCGCCGCCATACGACCGGCTCCCGGGGACAACCTGGTGGAGATCGGCCCCGGCCAGGGCGCCATCACAGGTCCGCTCCTGGCCCGTGGCGGGCGCTTGCATGCGGTGGAGGTGGATCGCGACCTGGCCGCCCTGCTGGGCCGCAGGTTTGCCGACAACAGCGGCTTTGTCCTCCACCTGGGGGATGCCCTGGCGTTCGATTTCAGCCAGCTCCCACAACCCCTGCGGGTGGTGGGCAACCTGCCCTACAACATCTCCACACCCCTGCTGTTTCACCTGCTGAACTACGCCAGTGGGATCCGGGACATGCACTTTATGCTGCAAAAGGAGGTGGTGGACAGAATGGCGGCAGCCCCGGGCAGCAAGACCTATGGCCGGTTAAGTGTTATCGTTCAGTACTACTGTGAGGTATGTCACCTGTTCAACGTGCCAGCGAGTGCATTTCGCCCGGTCCCCAAGGTGGAGTCCGCCATCGTGCGCCTGATTCCCAGGCCGGATAGCGAGCAACGGGCAAGGGATAACAGATTTTTCGAGACTCTGGTTAAAACAGCTTTTCAGCAGCGGCGAAAAACCCTGCGCAACACCCTCAAGCAACTGCCCGGGGACTGGGATCTCAATGTGTTGAGCATCGATCTGTCCCTTCGCCCCGAGGTGCTTACCATTTCCCAGTTTGTCACCCTGAGCAACGAGTTGGACCAGCAGAGATGAGTGCAGAAATCCGCGTCAGCGTAAAACCCGAGTACCTGGTGGCCCAGTCCCAGCCGGACAAGGATAAATACACCTTTGCCTACCATGTCACCATTGCCAATACCGGTAGCGAGGCGGCCAAACTCATCAGCCGCCACTGGATCATTACCGACGGCAATGGCACCCGCCGCGAGGTGAAGGGGTTGGGGGTCATTGGTGAGCAGCCGGTGATCAAGCCCGGCGCCAACTACCACTACTCCAGCTACGCCGTGCTGGATACCCTGGTGGGCACCATGGAGGGGTCCTACCAGATGGAGGCGATGGACAAAAGCCAGTTTACCGCCCCCATCAAGGCCTTTCTGCTGGCGGTACCCGGGATCGTCAACTGAGGGGCAAGATCCAGTGACTGTCTATGTCGTCGGCGACATCCAGGGCTGCTTCTCGTGCCTGGAGAAGCTGCTCCACCAGGTTCACTTCAACCCCGGGGCCGACGACCTGTGGGCAGTGGGCGACCTGGTCAATCGCGGCCCCCAGTCCCTGGAAACCCTGCGCTACTGCATGTCCCTGGGGGACAGCTTCCGCACCGTGCTCGGCAACCACGATCTCCACCTGCTTGCAGTGGCTCGCGGCCTCCGCGCCCCCACCCACAAGGATACCCTGGGGGAGATCCTCAACGCCCCGGATCGCCAGCGAATCCTCCACTGGCTGCAGCGCCAACCGCTATTGCTACAGCACGGGGATTACACCCTGGTGCACGCCGGCATCCCCCCCCAGTGGTCCATCGCCGACGCCGCCGCCCATGCCCGGGAGGTGGAAGGGGCGCTGGCCGCCGCGGGGCCAAGCAAAGCCTTTTTCCGAGAAATGTATGGCAATGAGCCGAGGCGATGGGCTGACGATCTGGAGGGCAGCAGCCGCCTGCGCTGTATCACCAACTATCTGACCCGCATGCGCTACTGCACTGGCGATGGCACCCTGGATCTGGCGAGCAAGCAAAACCCCGCCACAGGTCCCGTCGGCTATCTGCCGTGGTTCGCCCATCGGGAGAGAAGGACTCGGGGCGCGAAGATCGTATTCGGCCACTGGGCCTCCCTCAACGGGGTTACCCCGGAGCCCGACCTGTTTGCCCTCGACACCGGCTGCGTGTGGGGCGGGCGCCTGCGCCTGATGTCCCTCGCCAACGAACACTACCACCACCTTTCCTGCGGACAATAAAAAAGCCGACATGGTCGGCTTTTTTATTGTCCAGACAGCGGCTTATTCGTCGTCTGACACTTCATGGGCGACGGCGTCGGCCGGCCGATCCACCAGCTCCACATAGGCCATGGGCGCCTTGTCACCGGTGCGGTAGCCGCATTTGAGAATACGGATATAACCGCCGGGACGCGCCTGGTAGCGGGGACCCAGGTCCGTGAACAGCTTGCCCACCGCCTGCTTGCTGCGCAGGCGGTCAAACGCCAGGCGGCGGTTGGCGACGCTGTCGGTCTTGGCCAGGGTGATCATGGGCTCGGCAAAGGTGCGCAGCTCCTTGGCCTTGGGCAGGGTGGTCTTGATAACTTCGTGCTCAACAAGGGAGGCGATCATGTTGCGAAACATGGCGCGACGGTGGGTACCTGTCTTGTTGAGTTTTCTTCCACTATAACGGTGACGCATGGCTATGTCCTGTAACTGTTGCTATCGCAGCAATGTTGTTTGCCCCGACCGGAGTCGGCCTTAATTCAATACTAACCTCAGAGGCTCTCGCCTTCGCGCTTCTTGAGGCTGGCCGGCGGCCAGTTCTCCAGGCGCATACCGAGGGAAAGACCGCGGGACGCGAGCACGTCCTTGATCTCGGTAAGGGATTTCTTGCCCAGGTTTGGAGTCTTCAACAGCTCGACTTCAGTGCGCTGGATAAGATCACCGATGTAATAAATACTCTCGGCCTTGAGA
>Ga0172382_10008182_pt1 | contig 14655 bp, 8 predicted proteins | sample Leawel138RmetaG_FD_122245 | JGI IMG/M metagenome (GOLD analysis project Ga0172382, IMG submission 122245) | Leachate microbial communities from a municipal landfill in Southern Ontario, Canada - Leachate well 138R metaG | ecosystem: Engineered > Solid waste > Landfill > Unclassified | place...
ATTGAGTAATAAATCATGGCTTAATAAACCCCTAAGCAGTAGATTGCCAAGCAGTAAGCCCAGCAGTAGCTTAGTAGCTAAAAGATTGTTTAGCAGCAGTTCATTAAATTTGATTATCACTTATCTCACATCCTATAAATTATATAAATTCTGAAATTAGATAATTTCCATTAATGCTATACTAATTATTCGGATTTGTCAATAGTTTTATTATATATTAATTATAAAGCCTTAATTGCATATTTAACTACTCTTTGACGAAATCGCATCTTTTCTGTTATAATTTGTTTCATACAAAAGGTTCCTCCGATGTTTGTTCTTTGTGGTAAACAAGATTATAAGGTATATGGTATTTACTTGCTCCTTAAGTTCGCCTTATCTATATCCCCGCATGTAGCTGATTTTTACAGCTTATTTTAGTTAAGTCCCTTCATGCTAAGGTTAATTCTATTTCTATCAAAATCCACTTCCAAAACCTTGACTTTGACAATATCTCCAACTTGCACCACATCCATAGGCCATCTTACAAATTTATCTGACAATTGGGATATATGAACTAAGCCGTCCTGGTGCACTCCTATATCTACAAAAGCTCCGAAGTCTATTACATTTCTCACGGTACCTGTTAATATCATTTCAGGCCTTAGATCTTTCATTTCCAATACATCTGTGTGGAATATGGGTTTTGGCATTTCGTCTCTGGGGTCTCGCCCCGGCTTTTGCAATTCTTTGATTATATCCCGTAGTGTTGGCTCTCCAACACCAATTTCCTCTGATAATTTATTTATATCTAAACTATTTACTTTTTTCATTATTTCTTTTAAAGAGTTTTCATCCTTTTCATTATAGTCAAGCTTATTCAATAGCTTTTCTGCTGCAACATAGGATTCGGGATGCACCGAAGTGTTGTCCAATAGAACCTTTGATTCTGGTATTCTAAGGAATCCGGCACATTGTTCAAATGCTTTTGGCCCAAGATTTTTTACTTTTTTAAGCTCTTTTCTGCTTTTAAATTTGCCGACTTCATCTCTATAGATCACTATATTTTTGGCCACTGTAGAATTTATCCCCGATACATATTGCAAAAGGGCCGGAGTTGCAGTATTTAAGTCCACTCCTACGGAATTCACACAGTCCTCCACCACAACATTTAATGCTGTTGATAAATTCTTTTGTGATACATCATGTTGATATTGGCCTACCCCTATGGATTTGGGATCTATTTTAACCAGCTCAGCCAAAGGGTCCTGGAGCCGACGCCCTATAGATATAGCACCTCTTATAGATACATTGACATCCGGATATTCCTTTGCTGCTAGCTCTGATGCAGAGTATACCGAGGCACCGGCTTCATTTACCACAATATAGTGTAGTGGTTTATCTATTTCTTTGATTATATCCGCACATACCTTTTCCGACTCCCGTGAAGCAGTGCCGTTTCCAAGGGAAATTATATCAACATTATGCTTATTAATAAGTTCCTTTAGTTCTGCTTTTGACTCTTCTACTTTGCTCTGGGGTGGTGTAACATATACCGTTGTAGTATCCAAAAGCTTACCCGTATCATCCAATACTGCTATCTTGCAACCTGTCCTATATGCAGGGTCAAAGCCCATAATAGTTCTTCCTTTTATTGGTGGTTGAAGCAAAAGGTTTTTGAGATTCGTTCCGAAAACATTTATGGCTTGTTCCTCTGCAACTTGGGTTAGCTCATTTCTTATTTCCCTTTCTATGGAAGGTGAAATCAATCTATCGTAGGAATCTTTTATTGTTTCACTTAGTAATACACCAAAAGGCGACCTGTCAATAATTATTTTACCTACAAGCTTTGTTATTATTCTATCTTTAGGCGGGTCAATTTTTACAGATAATAACTTTTCCTTTTCTCCCCTGTTTATGGCTAAAACACGATGGGGTGGTATTGTTCTTATAGGCTCTGCGTAGTCATAGTACATTTCATATTCGGATTTTTCCTCTGTCAGTCCTTTTGTACTTATGGTACCTAGATTAAAAGTCAATGTCCTAATAAATTTCCTATAGTCCGCGTTATCGGAAATATCTTCTGCGATAATATCCGAGGCACCCTTTATAGCGTCTTCAACTGTTTCAACACTTAGTTCCGGATTTATAAAACTTGCCGCCATCTCTTCTAAACTTATTTCCGTTTCTTTTTGCTCTTTTATAAATTTTGATAAAGGCTCCAATCCTCTTTCCTTTGCAATGGAAGCTCTTGTTCTCTTTTTGGGTCTGTAGGGTCTATATAAATCTTCAACTTCTTGAAGAATTTTTGCACCTCTAATTTTTGTTTTCAGCTCATCGCTAAGCTCTCCCTGCTCATCTATGAGCCTTATAACCTCTGCTTTTCTATTTTCTAGGCTTCTCAAATATTCAAGCCTTTCACCTAATCGTCTAAGCTCCGTATCGCTTAGTTCACCAGTCTGCTCTTTTCTGTACCTTGCAATAAAAGGTATTGTGTTACCGCCGTCTATTAGCCCTATTGTATTTTCTATCTGCCATGTCTTTACATTCAGTTCTTGACTTAAGGCATTTACTATGTTCATATAATCACTCCTTGACTTTATTATTTCTGATGTTTTAAGGGCTGCATCATTCGCAATTCTTTCAGGAATAATCTTCTTATCCATACTCTATATTATAACAAACTTTATAAATGAACACTAAAAGATCCTTCAGCTAAAGCTTCAGGATGACAAAGTTGTAATAGCTTCAGGATGACAAAGTTGTAATAGCTTCAAGATGACAAAGTTGTAATGGTTTCAGGATGATAAAACTATATATGTTCCAAAGTAGTAAATTGCATGAACTTCGAAATGACAAATTGTATGTGTTACAGAATGATAAATTGTATAAGCTTGGAAATGGCAAAATGCACATGCTTCGGAACAGCAATTATACCGTTATTTCCCTATATAGAATCCATCTATTCCCTCTTCTTTAAGCTCTTTCATATACCCCATATTGCCTGTAGCATAGGTATAGATAAATATGTTTTCTTGTTTTAATCTATACATAACCTCCGTCTTCATCATTTCTATAGGTATAGCTACCGCATAGATCTCATGCCTTTTTACAAAATCCATTAATTCCTTCGGCTTATAACCATATTGGTGCAATGCAAGTATTATATTTGTATAACCAAATCCTTGTATTGGTATAAATTCATCAATTTTGTTTATCTCAGGAATAATACGCAGTGTGGCCTCAGGGTAATTATCCTTGATATATCTTAGCGCTTCTACGTTATCATTTTTTATATTTATAACTACATATATGTCTTTATGATTTAGAATCCAGATCATCAAATCATCCATAGTCATTTGAGCTAAACCTAGAAATTTTGGTTTTTCACCTTCAACCCATTCTAAATCCAATTGGATAAATTTATATCCTCCTTCTATACATTTATTCAGTGCTTCCTTTGAATTTTTTTCATAAAGGTTTTTAAGCTGGCTTTTAGGACATATTATAAGCTTTTCCGGTTCCGGTCTTTCATAAAAAGCCTCACTTTCCCCATCCAAATTCCTTCTGTCTGCAAAATATCTTTTAAGCACGTCGTTTTTTAAGATATAATTAGAACGATTAATCTCCTCAATAGCCCTTTCGTATCCTTCTCTGCATTCTTCCAAATCAATTTCCTGTCTGGTGCTTATACTCCATGCTCTGCTATTATTATATATTCCGTCCCTAGACATATAAAAAGCAATATCATCTTTAAAATATGACCCTTTTTGCATGTATGTTTGCTCCGCTACAAAACCTTCCTTTGCATTTATTAAATCTTGCCCAAGCATAATACCTTTTCTGTTTTCTATGCCTAATAAGTTTAGTACTGTTGGCAGGAAATCTATTTGCCCTCCTAAGGTACCTATCTTTCTATTCAATCCGGAATTAGGCATACATACTATCAAGGGAACCCTCATCATTTCGTCATAATCATATTGATAACCCAAGTATTCCGTCATATTTATTTTATTACTTTCATTAACAGACAATCCATAATGATCACCATATATATTTAGCATGACTTTATCATATATCCCCTCATCTTTTAAAGCCTTTATAAACCAGCCTATTGTAGAATCAGTATAATTAATTGCCTGAATATAATTTCCAAAGGTTGTATCTTCATGCCTTTTCTCCAGCTTTATTTTTTTATACATATCCGCCATCCTAAAAGGGTGATGGCTTGAAAGGGTAATTATAAAAGCATAGAAAGGTTCTTCTATTGTCTTTATGTAAGCTGCCGTTTGTTTGAAAAATTCACTATCATTTATTCCAAATCCGATGATAGGATCTCCCACATGGTAATCTTCTTCACCGCTATAAAACTTATCGAACCCTTGATAAATATAAGCTTTGTCCCGATTCCAAAAAGAGGCTTTGTATCCATGAAAGGCGGCCGTATTATAGCCCTTGTCTTTCAATATCCAAGGTAACCCGTAAAAGGTGTTTTTATAATACTTTATATAAGTCTGACCATCCATGGCGGGATAAAGAGAATTATGAGTTACAAACTCTGCATCGGAAGTATTGCCTCTCCCCAGCTGTTGATAATATCTATCGAAATAAATCGTATCTTCTTTTATAAGGCTATTTAGATTAGGCGTTATTACCTGCCCATTATATTCCCTGTTAATTACAAAGTTTTGTAAGCCCTCCACTTGGATAGTGATAACATTTCGGCCTTTGGCGATACCGTATAGTTCTTTGTCCTTCTTTATATTGTTTTTGATAGATTCCATGAGCAGTTTATCACCATCATAGGAATCATCTTTTGAAAAAAAGATGCGATGCACATCTGTTAAATGATAGGAAAAGAATTCTTGTTTAAATATATTTATATTATCACTATAAGCATTTATTGTTGCAGTGGATATAATTGCTGCGGCCAGTGCAGCTGTAGCAACTGCAAAGGACTTTTTCCTACTTGCTGTAGATTTATTAATACGCCCTTTTATATAACCGGTAATATAGCAAAAAATTAAAGGAATAATGTCTGCGATTAGTATGAGGTAGGTGGGTTTTAAAATTTCAGATATGCTTTCACCTATTACGGAAATTTGACTAAACTGTCTCAACATAATTATTGAGGTAAATTGATTAAAATAAGTGAAGTACAGTGCATCCGCAAACATGGCAAAAGATATGGTAATGTAAATAGCCAATAATACCGCTACCCGCTTATTTCCTTTTAACATATTGATTAGTGAGACGATGAAAATTATGTGAGTAAGACTTACTAAACTAAGGACAATACTGGTGCCTTTGTCTTCAATAATAGTATAATAGAAAAATATTTTTATTAGAAAAAGAATTGCTAATACTATATATTCAAGTATTTGCACTTTTTGTTTTTTGAATACACTCATGATTTCCGTCCTAATAATATAATTTCTTTTATAATACCTTTAGCTGTACAAAAAATTTTATGCCTGCATTATAAATATTCTTATTCTTACCATAGTATGCTTATTTATTTGTAAACTTATGGTATAAAAAACCCTCTCCCTTTTAGGAGAGGGTTTTTATCTTTATTGCACTCTCGGTACTGCCCCTTCGGAATATTTGTTTCCTGCATTCCATAGCATAAATTCATCTATACCGTTTTCTTCTAAAGCCTTAATTTGATCCATTACTTGCTTATCCCCATATTTTATATATCCTTTTACCCAAGGAGCAGTGAAATCCTGTATCCACGGCCTTATTATTGCCGGCGTTTTCAATATATTATTCTTAATGACGGAATCCTTAGTGGAATTGTATACAGTACCATAAGGATTTGCATCAGGAATAGGTATTCCATATGTGCGGTTTGCATAATGGCTGGGATACATCATAGGGCATATATAATCAACTATATTGCTTATAGCTTCCCAATACTGGCCTAAAGACATATCGTCCTCTACGGAGCCAACAAGTCCATATACATCGGCGGCTATATAGGCTTTTTTAGGTGAAAGCTCTTCTTTGGCATACTTTAAATAATTCTGTATTGTAGCAGGTTTTGATTCACCGGTTTCATTTCGATAATCAAGAAGTTTGTCCAGTTTTCCCCCGTCAGAAGCCGGAAATCTGACATAATCAAATTGTACCTCATTGAAACCTGCATCTACAGCTTCTTTTGAAACCTCTATATTGTACTCCCACAAATTTCTATCATGGGGTGATGCCCATATCAAACCATCATTATTGGTAAAAGGCTTACCGCTATCTTTATAAATAATTGCTTTATCGGTATTATGGGCAGTATAAGTAGGATCCTTAAAGGATACGATTCTTGCAATCGTATATATATTGTTTTCTTTTAGTTTTTTCATAAGTGCGTGAATATCCTTTACGGTAGCCTTTTCATTAGCCTTGGGGCTAAACTTCTCAGCTGCCTTTGTTTCAAATAGCATATAACCTCTGTCGTCTTTAACATCTATTACAAAAGCATTTATTCCGCTTCTTTTTGACATTTCTATCAATTCATCAATTCTATTGCTGCCGGCGGAAAAGATTGTAACATATATGCCGCGAACTTTTTCCCTGGGGTTCTCAAAATAATTTACTATCTTTTCTTGTGGGCTGTAATCCATATCCCTAAACTTCTCACTTATTAATTCCATTGAATCGGTTGTTATATCATCCTTACGTAACCACCCCAGCAAATCCTTCCCATGTTCATCGATAAAACTTATCATGCTCCAATAGTTATCATTATCGTCAATTCTTTCTCCTATTAAGGTAACTGCCTGTCCCTTGGAAAGGGTGGCAATAACTTTGGCATTGCTTAATGGTTCCTGTCTGATATTTAGCTTCCTGCCTTTTATAAATACAGTATTAATCGGGTGCTCTATTTCCGGAATTACTTCTTCAATAAATTCCGGCTCCTTTTCTACTTCCTCCGGTTCTTCATCTTTCTCTGTCATTTTTTCGTTGTTTTCTTCTATAATCGGTACAGACGGGTTCTGAGAAAAAATTTGATGTACACAACCTGATAAAATTGATACTAAAAATAATAGTAAAAATAAAATAATAACCGTTTTTTTGTATTTCATATCGCACCCCTCACATTTCCTTATGATTACTAATTATATCACATTATTCGACTTAAAAGCTCTTGGAAATGTTTCAAAAATATTGGAAATGAAATTGGTTGTTATAATTAGAACATTATATATTCTTACACTTCTTGCCGGAGTATATTATACCGCAGCAGAGTTACAAAACCTAAACTTCTAAACTCATTCCGGGCAAAATCAAACTCTCCCCATTACATTTAACAAGGCTAGTTTATGATAAGTCCTTTCTGTGCCAAGATTTCGCTTTTCCTCCATTTCGTTAAGAAGTTCCACGGTTTCTTCACAATGCTGCTAGTATAATATACAACACGGCATTTGTGATAAGCTTATATATTTGATTACGATTGCGTTGTTGGTAAAAGGTGGAGCTCAGCAGTCGAATCAAATATAATAAGCTTCTTATCAGAAATAGTTGAAGCATGAACTGTAACATTGGGTTAATTGAAGTGTCTTATATTTCGAATTTTATTAAACGTATGTAGCATTACAATGATGTATATCTACGTTATCTAATATCTTTTCCTTTAATTCATCGCTGTTTTCAACCAATGCAATAGGTATCTTGGTAGCTTTATTAAAGTTGATTTGCATTCCCTCCAGCTTACCGCCTCTTCTCATGGCCTCCATGACTTCTTCGTAGGATTTCTCTGATTTAACTCCTATAATACTTATGCCATTACCATGTCCTTTTTTCATAAATGTATATAAAGTAAAATTTCCTTCTCCAATATCATGAACAGCACAAAATGCTATATCCGATAATTTTATTTTTTGCCGGCTAAAAGGTCTTATGATAACTATTCTGTTTTCGTCAAGACTGATTTTTAAAACCATGCCTTTATAAACCAACGATATCAATAATGCTAAACATATCATAATAAACCAAGCAAAAACCCCTCGTTTGGTAAAAGTAAATATTAATGCAATAATACCTATAATCGTTAATGCGACTAAAAAAGTTCCCCTCAGATTACTTGCTTTGCCTCGACATATTATCATAAAATCCACCTTTCTCTTTTGCTATTTTATATTTAATTTAATCATTCATATCTAAGTGCATCAATAGGATCAAGCTTTGCGGCTTTATTTGCAGGATATAATCCAAAAAATATTCCAACTGCTGATGAAAAACCAAAAGCTGCTAATATTACAGTCATTGAAAGACCCATAGACAGATTTATCAACTTGCCTATACCGTAGCCTGCCGCTACACCCGTAGTCATCCCGATAATCCCACCGATTAAACAAAGTATCAAAGATTCTGTAAGAAATTGTATCATAATATCCTTATTTTTCGCCCCTAAAGCTTTTCTAATACCTATTTCTCTCGTTCTTTCCGTTACAGAAACCAACATTATATTCATGACTCCAATACCGCCAACTAACAAGGATATTCCGGCAATAGCGCCTAAAACTCCGGTAAATATATTCATTATATCATTTACCATTTCCATTTCTTTAAATCCTTCTTCAGCAATATATTTATCTTTATTTCGATGAAGCTGTTCCAAGAGTTTAATAATTTTAGCCGATACTTCTTCAGCCTTTGACATATCCTCTACAGCAACAGAAATATTCCAAATATTTGTATATCCAAGAACCTTATCGGATATAGTCAAAGGAAAATATCCAACAGAAGGATAGTTGTCACCGAACATAGCGGCAAGGTCACCAATATTATTTTCGCATACCCCTATTACCACTGCATTTGTTTCCCTGTTTCCTGCACTTATTTTAAGCTTTTCTCCAAGAACATCCATGCTGCCAAACATTTTCATCGCAGTCAAATCATCTATCACTATTACGCTTTTGCCGCTTTCCATATCCCTTTCATTTATAAAGCGCCCTGATATCATTTTCAAATTTAACAGCTTTGTAAAATCCTCCGTAACAGCACCGACAGCTGCTTCTTTTTTTAAATCATCTGTTTTGAAATAGCAATAACCCTCCATATAAGGCATGGCATGGGTCACCTCAGGTATTTTACTTTTTATTGCCCTGGCATCAGCCAAGGTAAATAAATCCCTGCCTTCTATATCTTCTCCCCTTGTCTTAATCTTTATATTTATAATATCCATTCCGATATTTTCAAATTGCCCTGTAATCGCCTTCTTACCGCCTTGTCCTATAGACACTATAGTGATAACCGAAGAAATACCTATTATAATTCCAAGCATAGTCAAAAAAGAACGCATTTTATTAGCTTTCACGCTGTATATCGCTGACTTAAAGCTTTCAAAAAAATTCATTAAGCATCGGCTCCTCATGTAAATACTTATATACTATTATACTTGAAATTCTACTATAAAGTATTATAATTTTTTAGTTTTTAAATATAAAAAAAGCCTCTGCTTGAAAATACATCAAATAAAGGCTTTTAATTCGTAACTTAATATGCTTTATTTATCTTTGGATATTATTAATTCACCTTTTTGCTTCATGCTTTGTACATCATGAGATTTTATCATACTCTTTGACAATGTATATAAATCGTTATCAATATAGAGTATCCTTTCAACATTACTATCGCTTCTATACCAATTACCACCGGTTTTCTGATATTCTTCATCGCTTATATGTGTAATTCTATTTCTTAGTTGGAAACCGCTTTCCAAATCTATGTTGTATATATAGGCGCCTTGGAACACAAAGGAACCGTAAGTTGGCACTTTATCCCCGCTAAGACCTTTATCCCTGTCCTTTACTTCCATTAATGTGATGGGAAAAGCGATTAGATTCTTTTCTTTCGAGAAAAGTAGTGCCTTATGATTATACAGAAGTTCTGAATCAGTACCCCTATCCCCGATTTTTTCCGTAAACTTTTCTATAGGATTATTTACATCTGTTACATCAAATAGAGCCATTTTCATGCCTAAATAATGCCCTGTCCTGTTAATCTCTTCACCTTTGCTATTCTTATTAACAACTTCTATGGTATCCTTACCAAATCCGATAATATGATTTTCATCATAAGGGTGCAGGTAATCACTATAGCCCGGGATTTTTAATGCACCTAAAATTTTCGGGTTTTTAGCATCATTTAAATCAATTACGAATAATGGGTCTACGGATTTAAAGGTCACCAAATAAGCTTTATCACCCATAAACCTTACAGAATAAATTTTTTCCCCGGGGGCTATGTCCTCAATGCTGCCGGTTATTTGCATATCTTTATCCAGCACATAAAGATTATTCTTGGAGGTACCTTCATCCTCTCTCCAAATATCACCCTTTGTTGTGGCTATCCTGAAATACTCGTTGTGCTCATCCATGGAAAACTGATTAAGAATATCGCCGGGAACAGCACCTTTACCTGTATAATGAAGCTTATTTCCTTTAAAAGTAAATCTGTATACCATAGTTTCTCTTTGGTTATAAATAGGAGCTGATTTTTCTTCGGGGTTTGCAGAGTCATAAATAATAGGATCTGTGGGCTTTATAGAATGCTTTGTTGCTGTTACATATAAGTTTTCTTCAGATGCATAAATGTTCTCACCGTTTCCCAGATATGTGGAAACATTCACACCTTCTTTTGGTTCACCAAAATCTATAGCCGCCACTATTAGATAATTTCTGCCTATGCTATCAGGGAAATAATATATTTTCTCCGGCAAAATATTTATAAATTCATCCTTAATCGCCGTATCCTTGTAAGACGGAGTAAAATTGTCATCCACATTATCCATTATACGATAATAGTTCAAGTATCTATTTGATACCAGATACAACATATCACCTATTTTTCTGGAGGACAGATAGTTTCCTTCCAACTCAATCTCTCTTGTTTTTTTTATATCGCCTTTATTCTTTATATCGTATTCAATAAGCTTTACAGTTCCATATGAATAGCGCGGTAATATAGCTAGACTTTTAGCCATAGGTCTATATATAGGAATTTCATTGATTGAGGTTCCTATTACTATAAGCCTTTCATTGTCAACATATAGTTCAATAGGATAAAGTTTTTCCTCCGACATGCTTAGGGCTTTTATTATTTTCATATCGTTTGAAGGATAGATTTTTGCAATAACTATATCCTCATTATTTACCTGATATAGGTACTCACCATCGGTTTTGACAATATCCGCTTCGTCTACTCCCTGAACTTGTATATTTGTTGTGGAAAAATCCGGTGAAGTTGCTGTTAATTTTTGTTTATTAAGGCTTTGGACTCCGGTGCTACCTGGTGCAGCCGCCCCTTCAGTAACAGCCATATCAAATCCAAATCTAATCCCATAATCAATTAGGCCCGAATCCTTAGAATCCCCTATTAATTTTTCTAAATTTTCTAAAGTACCTACAACAGGCAGTTTCTCAGGCACTATATCAGGTATGGTAAATTTCACCTTTAAGGCAGGTTCTATATTTCTTCCTGTTAAGTATTGGACACCTCTGGTAATATACAAAGTATAGGTCTCACCTTTTTTATATTCCGTACCTTCAGGCTCAACGACTATTGATTTGAAATCATTGCCTATTCTTACAGGTACTGCCACTTTTTCTTCCTTAGAATCAAGTACATAGACATTTTCATCAGTAACTGTTCTCGGGGACAAAGGATTTTCAAAAGGTATAGTTATTTCCTCCTCCGGGTAGATCCTTTCTATTTCCGGCAACTCCTCATATGTATTTGCATAAATTACAAAAGGCGCTATTATTGCTAAAACTAGTATTATCATTAAAAAGTATTTCGCATATTCCCAACCCCCACGCATAAATCATCACCTTCCCGTTTTTAACTAATTTATTCTATAGACGATGAATATATGAAATAGTTCCACTGATTTTGGAAAACGAATTTCTGGCTTTGGACACCGAACAAACCTTGCCATTTTGAAGAAGCGTAGGACTGAAGAATCTTTCCATCGAATCATAAGACTCTTCGCTAACGCTCAGAGTGACAGTGGGGAAGGGTCAAAGTGACAGATTATATGCAAATAGCCGGGAAATTCCCGGCTATTTTAATGAAAAATAATATTCTCTTACTTAACTGGCTTAAGCCTAGCTGTAAAGTGCCTTAATACCTTCGGCTCATATTCTATTTCAAGTCCTTTTACCTCTGATGCCTTATCCTTAAGAGCTATTAAACAGTCGGCAATATAATCCATATGATTATCTGTATAAACTCTCCTAGGTATAGTTAACCTCAAAAGCTCCATATCGGATTCTCTTTGTTCCCCGGTCTCAGGATCTCGTCCTAATAGGAATGAACCAATCTCAACGCCTCTTATTCCGCCTTCAATATAAAGAGCATTTGCCAATGCCTGTGCCGGGAATTCATAATATGGTATATGAGGAAGCATCTTCTTGGCATCTACAAAGATTGCATGGCCTCCCGGAGGTGATTGAATAGCTACACCGCCATCAACTAACCTTTGGCCAAGATAATTTATCTGATTAATTCTGTATTCAAGGTATGGTTCCTCAGTACCTTCCATAAGACCTATCGCTAATGCCTCAATATCTCTTCCGGATAATCCCCCGTAAGTTGGAAAGCCTTCATATGGTACTGTTAAAGACCTGGTGCTGATATATAATTCCTCGTCGTCTTTTATTCCCACCAGTCCGCCCATATTTACAATAGCATCCTTTTTAGCACTCATTGTGAAGCCTTCCGCATAAGAAAACATTTCTTTAACAATTTCTCTTATGGGTGTGTCTTCGTATCCTTTTTCACGGATTTTTATAAAGTAAGCATTTTCTGCAAACCTTGCCGCATCAATAAATACCCTTATACCATATTTATCGCATATTTCCTTTACCGCTTTAATATTCGCCATTGATACAGGCTGTCCGCCGGCACTATTACAAGTTACAGTTATAATTAAAAATGCAATATTTTCTACGCCTCTGTTTTTAATGTAATTTTCCAGTTTTTCCGTGTCAAAATCACCTTTAAATGGGTATGGAGTCACCGTATCAAAAGCTCTGTCGTGGATTAAATTTATTGCGTGGGCACCTGCCAATTCAATATGTGCCATTGTCGTATCAAAATGCATATTTCCCAATACATCTTGGCCTTTTTTAATCATTTGCGGAAAAAACACCTTTTCTGCTCCTCTGCCTTGGTGAGAGGGAATAATGTATTTGTATCCGAATAAATCTTTTGCTACCGACTCTAAGTGATAAAAGTTTCTGCTGCCTGCATAGGATTCATCACCCATCATCAGCCCTGCCCACTGCCTGTCACTCATAGCTCCTGATCCGCTATCGCTTAAAATGTCTATAAAAATTTCCTCCGCTTTTAATGAAAAAGGATTATAGCCCGCTCTTTCTAATGACTTTATCCTTTCCTCCTTAGGTATTAAGTTAATAGGCTCTACCATTTTGATTTTAAATGGTTCCGGTTTTTTCATTTTTTTACCCCCTTTATTTATAATAATACCAATGTAAAATGCTGTTCTGTGCAACGGTTTGTCATTCTGAACGTTAGTACGGTGATATCTTAATATAATAGCAATTACTATGCCAAACTTTCTAATCTATTGAGATGTCTGTTAACCTTGAAAAACTTGGAATCTTCTTTTCATTTTTCTAATAAAAAGCATGGGAAAAAAGTATTATGTTTCATTTTGGTACGCATAATATGAGGACTTGTATCTGTTTTGTTCATGTATTGTTTATATAAACCGTTGTTTGTAACATTATGACACATACATGTCATGATAGTTTATACTTTTCGATTTTTCTATATAGAGAAGTCCTTGAAATGTTTAAAATATCTGCTGCTTTTGATTTATTTTTATACTTCTTTAATGCATTTAATATTGCATCTTTTTCAATTTCCTCCATGGTGGGAAAATGATCTAAATAGCTAAGGCTTAGTTCCTTCCTAATTCTGCCGACAGACTCAATCATATATAATGGTAAATCCTTTACGCTGATTATATTATCCTCATCCATTACTGTCGCCCGTTCCAAAATATTTTCCAATTCTCTTATATTCCCCGGATAGTCGTAATTTTGCAAAACCTTTAATGCATCATCTCCTATGGTAATATCTCTTTTTAGCTTTTTACTCATTTTATCCATCATATTATCAATATAATAAATAATGTCCTCTTTCCTCTCTCTCAAGGAAGGTATCTTTATCCTTATTACCTCCAATCGGTAATACAAGTCTTCCCTAAACTTGCCCTCGTCTACAAGTTCTTTTAAATTCTTATGAGTAGCCGCAATTATTCTAACATCCAAAGGCAATACTTTGCTGCCCCCGACTCTTATTATTTCTTTGCTTTGAATTACCCTTAACAGCTTGGATTGCAGTGGGAAATCCATGTCACCGATTTCATCCAAAAGCAAAGAACCCCCTGCCGCCATTTCAAAATAGCCCGGATGTCCGCCTTTTCTTGCACCGGTAAAAGCCCCTTCTTCATAGCCGAAAAGCTCCGATTCAAGAAGATTAAATGGGATAGATGTACAATTTATTGCTAAAAAGGGACTGTCTTTCCTAGGGCTGTTTTTATGAATAAATCTGGATAAAACCTCCTTGCCGGTGCCGCTATCACCCTCTATAAGTAGATTTGAATCAACTATAGCGGCTTTGAGAGCTATCTTCATAACTTCCTTC
>Ga0172382_10008183_pt1 | contig 14654 bp, 15 predicted proteins | sample Leawel138RmetaG_FD_122245 | JGI IMG/M metagenome (GOLD analysis project Ga0172382, IMG submission 122245) | Leachate microbial communities from a municipal landfill in Southern Ontario, Canada - Leachate well 138R metaG | ecosystem: Engineered > Solid waste > Landfill > Unclassified | place...
CACCGTTTAAACGCACTTGTGAGACCACAAAGGCATCGCCGCGACCACCGAGTATATTTTCTTTGGGAACCCGCACATTACGCCAATGCATATAACCGTGTACGTCTTCCCGCTCACCGTAAAAACGGAAGTTGCGCTCGATGCTTAAACCTTCAGCATCAGCGGGCACAATAAACATCGACATGCGCTTATGCGGTTCAGCATCGGGGTCGGTGACAGCCATCACAACAAAAAAAGGCAAACCGGGCGTTGGAGGCAAACCATTTTTGACCATTAATCACCCAATCATCGCCATCTTTCACTGCGGTGGTGGTTAATACCAACGGGGCGGCACCACCTTATGGTTCGGTCATAGCAAAGCAAGACACAATTTCGTTGGCAAGCAGAGGCTCCAAGAATTGCTTTTTCTGATCTTCGGTGCCGTAATGAGCCAAAATCTCCGAGTTGCCACTGTCAGGAGCCTGGCAACCAAACACAATCGGTCCAAATCTTGATTGGCCAAATTTTTCATTCATCAGTGCCAGCTTTAATTGGCCGTAACCTTTACCGCCCAGTTCCGACCCCAGGTGGCAAGCCCATAAACCTCGCGTTTTCACCTTGGCTTGTAACGGGCGCACCAGTTTTTTAAATCCGATATTGTGCGCATCCCACTGGCTGCCGAGAATATGATCCAGCGGCTCGACTTCTTCACAAACAAAGGTTTCTACCCAGTCAATTTCTTTTTGAAACTCAGGGTCGGTTTGAAAATTCCACATACTCTAATTTCCGGTTAATCTTGCCTCGTTAATTTATCGGCAATGCCATACCAAGGCGACATCGTCCAATTATTTATTGTGGTACTTATTTATCTTTATGGTGGGATTCTTGTCAGCACTTGTATATTTTTACCCTGTAATGTGATTTTATACGCCCAGCCCGCGATAGTGCCCGATGACGTACCTATGAGCTGGCTTTACGTTGCAATAGACAAAGGGTTCGATCCCATGGATCTGGCTGCGGTTGCCATCGCTGGTTCGGCATCACCACTTCGATATGTGGTAAGGTAAGTTAAAAACAGAAATAAATTACATGCGACATCTAGCCGTATTCTTTTCTCAACTCTAGCTTCATCACTTTACCCGCTGCCGACAGTGGCAAAGGTTCCATACGAAAACTAATACCACGGGGAGATTTATAAGCCGCAATAAGTGAGCGACAGTGGACGATAAGCTCTTCTTCCGTGACAGCTTTATCAGGATGCAAAATAACGACAGCGTGAACAATTTCGCCCCATTTTTCATCAGGCAAACCAATAACGGCACAATCAGCCACTGCAGGATGCCGACTTAGCGCATTTTCCACTTCTGTGGAATATACGTTTTCGCCACCAGTGATAATCATATCCTTGAGGCGATCCTGAATAAAAATATAGCCTTTCTCATCCATATAAGCGACATCGCCCGTCAACACAGCTCCATCAATTAATGCTTTCGCAGTTTGATCTGGTTTTTTCCAATAACCCAACATGCAATTGGGACTGCGAATCATAATTTCTCCAATTTCTCCTCGAGGCAACTCATTCTGTTTCTGATCGACTATTTGAATTTCAACACCTGGCGCTGCTCGTCCACAGGAACGCAAAAGTCCCAATGTAGGGTCATGATCTTCCGGATTGAGCATGGTGACTGCCACTGCCTCCGACTGCCCATAGGATTGAGTAAATGTAACATTGGCCATTTTTTCCATGGCCTCTTTGATTAAGTTTTCTGTAATGGGTGCGGCTCCGTAAATAATTCGACGCAATGAACTGATATCCAGCTCATCAATCAGTGGACTCTCCAATATCATCTTGATCATAGTGGGCACAATCAAAGTATGTGTGACTCTGTGCTCCGCAATATTCTTGAGCGCCACCTGGGGTTCAAATGAAGGGATAATCACATGGGTAGCCCCTGCCGCAGTAGTAGGCAAATTGAGATAGGCATCGGCCAAATGGAACATTGGCGCAGCATGTAAAGCTCGGGTATCAGCACTGATGCCGTATTGCGAGAGCAACAACCCTGCAAAATATTGAAACCCTTTAATTGTCGTCATGACTCCTTTGGGAAAACCGGTAGTTCCTCCAGTGTAGAAAATGCCGACCATATCGAGATCACTGCGCTGGGCATCCGGAATAGGCTGGCTGTTTCGTAACAGTTGCTCATAACCTAACATACCTGCAGGCTTTTCACCCTCCCCCATATAGATAAAGGTCTTTATCTGGCTTGTGTGTTGTCGAATAGCTTGCGCCTGTTGCAAAAAATGGTCATCAACAAACAAAATTTCAACACCGGCATCTTGTAGTGCATAGATATTTTCGTCCACTGACCAGCGCGTATTCATTGGCACCATCACCGCACCAGCCCATGGCAAGGCGTAGAAGTATTCTAAATAGCGATCAGAATTCAGTGATAAAATAGCCACTCGATCATCTGCCTGCACACCCACGTTATGCAAGGCGCCCGCCAAGCTAGCTACCCTCTGCTGAAACTGTGACCAAGTTTGCTGACGCCCATTAAAAATAGTGGCAATGCCATTACCATTAATTTGCACTGCGCGTTTAATATTTTGAGTTATCATCATAGCTATAAACTGCCTATTTCAAACATTGTATATAATGATCCTAAGATCATATTTCAAAATTCACACCTATCTGTTCTTCTGTTAATTGCCAAAGGCGTTCAGCATTTTCCAAATCGCAGGCCCAGGGCAGAATTCCATTACGTTCTTTCCAGTCTACGGAAACAGACCGGGCAATATTACAATCTTCGCAATATACTCCCCCTATATTCTCTAGCAACGGGCTGGTTGCACACCAAATCGTGGTTGCCGCACCCTGCCCAACTGATTTGAAACGATACTTATCCTCTTCGGAAATTTCTCCTTTTTCATCACGAAATCCCATTGCCTGCATATCTTCGAGGGAAAGATGCCGAGACAAATCGGTGAGGATTGATCCTGGGTGCACAGAAAAAGCTAGCATTGGATAATCCCTGGCTCGTCGATTTAACTCAAGAGCAAAAAGAGCGTTAGCTGTTTTTGATTGGCCATAGGCTTGCCAAGGATTGTAGGGTCGAACGAAATAGTGAGGGTCATCAAAGTCAATGCTGGAAAAGCGGTGGGCACCAGAAGACAAACAAACCACTCTGGGTTTCTCAGCTTCTTTTATACAAGACCACAATCTGGCGGTTAACTGAAAATGACCAAAATGGTTGATAACTATTTGCATTTCATAATCACGCCTGTCGCGGGTTAACGGCATAGCCATCACACCCGCATTATTGATCAAGAAGTCAATGGGCTTCGCCTCTTGATGAAGCAAGTTCGCGAAAGCATCAATAGATTCTGGATCAGCAAGATCCATTGCGCAGACACGCACATCTGGCAACGCCGCCAGAACGTGTCGAGCTTTTTCAATATCTCGGGCAGGAACAATGACTGACGCACCAGCACCCAGTAACACTCGCACAACTTCTCGCCCAAGCCCTGAATAGCCACCAGTAACAACCGCCAGCTTGTCTGTTAAATCAATATTTCCCATGACTTGAGTCGCTGTCGAAGTTGCATCAAAATCTGATTTAATTGGATACTGAAGTGATTTCATTGCCTTGACCTCATTTATAGGATTTGAATCAGCGCCCTTGAAAATCAATTTTTTGCTTAGCCAAAATTGCATTCAACGCATTCCAGCTGTCTTCTGTTTTGGCAGTTCGAGCAATGGCATTCGTTTCATCAGCCAGCTGTTTTTCCAAAGACTGCTCAAAACTGGACAACATAAGCCTTTTGATCTCACCAAAGGCACAAGTAGGCCCAGCGGCCAGCTCTTCTGCCAACAACCGTGATTCAGTTGACAAGTCTGGCTCAGAAACAATAAAGTTAATCAACCCATAGTCTAAAGCCTGTTCCGCGTCCCAGGTTTGATTGAGCAAGTAAAATTCTATCGCTTTGCGCGAGCCGACCCGGCGGGGCATAAAATAAGAAGACCCCGTATCGCAAGAAAAGCCTATCATGGTAAACGCTGCATAAAACTTTGTATTCTCCGCCGCTATAACGACATCTGCTGCAGCAACTAAACCATTGGCACCACCAGCCACCATTGATTTGGCCGCGACGACAACAGGAACATCTGCCCGACTCAATCGCGCCAGCCCTTCATGTAATTCAGAAGCCGCCGACTTAATCATACTTGCCAGAGCCGCTCTGTTTTCGGTCATACCTTTAATGTCGCCGCCTACGCTAAAATAAGAGCCATAGGCATCGATCAATACGCTTCTAACTGCAGGGTTTTCATCGCACTCGATCGCCAACTGTTTAAACTCACGGCAGAAATCTTTATCAATAGGATTTCCTCGCTCCGCTTGATTCATTGTGATGCGACCAACACCATTGACAATCTCAAAGTCAAATGTTTTTAACATCATGATAGCTACTCTTCAGAACTTTTATTTAGTGGCACATTCGAAATTTTCCGCTCTTTTACTATCCCCATTTCTTTTGTAGCGGGCATAGGCAGGATAGACGCAAAGCGGTCGTGAAAAGGTTTTTTTGTTATCGTGAGCGATTAAAGTCTCAGGCGGTTTATTCTCAACAACCCATTTATCGAGTGCTGGTAGTAGCTGGGTAATTTGTGTAGCACCAACACCACCAAAGCAATGATTTACACCTGGAGCGATATAGTAACGAGTAAAACTTTTTACAGTATCACTCCCTAAAGTGGCTATCAGTTGATTGTAATACTCAGTAGTGCTTCGCTCCGACACAGCCACATCTGACGACCCTTGCCAAAAAATTATTTTTCCGCCAAGGGCGACATACTCTGAAAGGTCGCTATTGGTACGATCTATCAACGCGACCATATTTCCAATCTGGTGACGGTATTCAAGGTTTTCAAAATTCCATGTTAAAACATCTATATTATCTTGTTTAGCCAACAAATTTTTTACTCCAGTGTTGAGAAATTTTTTACCTAAGGAAGGAACAATAGGCCAACGCATTGGCGTGCCATAAAGCCAAATATCCCACTGTCCAAAATCCGCCTCACGTCCATGAAAAGGAAAGCCCGCATAGCGCAGCAAACCACCTGCAGCTTCTATTGAGGTGGTATAGGATTTAACGACAGCCAGCTGTGCATCAGAAAAGCAATTATCATCTGGTTCATCCACAGCACAGCGCAGGGTCTCAGCGTTAAAATCACAAGCTTCAGTATTCGCAATAATACCGTCCACCAAGCCGTCATTTGCCACAGTATCGCAATGGGCTAGGACTTTTTTGCTAAACAGTTTTAATTTTTTTTTGCCTATCCTAGCACCTTCCATATCTAACAAACGGGCATTACGCTGCGAGAAAGGATAGCTCGCGATAAACTGCCTGGCCGGCGCCATGATGACCATGCCGTCAAACAAATCGGGATTCTTAAGCGCCGCCGTTAGACCTTCACGCCCTCCATTGGAACATCCTTCAAAATAACTGTACGTAATATGATTCTTGTAGTATTGAGAAACAATTTGTTTCGCCACTGCCATGACTGTCGGCACCGACTTGTATGCAAATAGCTCTAATGCGCTCTCATTATCACGGGCAAAATCTGCGCTCAGAGGGTTAGGAATAAATGAAGTATGGCCGCTATCACTGGCCACACTGGCGTAACCTTGACGAATTGCCGACTTGTTCGCACTGACGATATAACCATTAAACCCCCCGCCGCCATAATAATGAAATTTACCATTCCACGATGTAGGAAGTCGTAGCTTAAAGCGAATTTCAGGAGTGATAACACCAGATAATTCACAGTACTCTGACACTTCACCATTTGCCTTAATCAGCTTGGTAGACTCGATTGTTCCGTTGCCAAAATGCTGTTGATTCATACCGCGGCAATTTTGCTTCGCATGATCAATAATAATTTCGCCAAAACATGCCGAAGGGATCACTAAAATTGACAGGATCAATAGTTGCCATTGACTCATGGGTAATGCCGCCCTAACCTTTTACTCGACTTTAAATTCTTAGCAGCGCCCATAAAATCAATTTTTGCGTTGCTTTTTTTCTTTTTCTACAGATCCCTTGATGCTATCACGAGCCTTCTTCCAGTCATCCTCACTAAAAGATTTCAGTGCAGAAAAAGTACTTAGTGCAGCTAGATAATGGCCACCATCAATGGCGATAGTTTGCCCTGTGAGATAGTTACAGGCATCCGATTGCAAAAACACGAGCAAATTGGACAGTTCTGTCATTTCACCAAACCGTGCCATAGGTACCGATGAAACATAGGCATCGCCAAAGCTACCCTCAGGATCAAGTTTTTCTCTGGATCCTTCTGTAGGAAAGGGGCCGGGCGCCACAGCATTGAGCCGAATGCCATATTGACCCCATTCCACAGCCAATGACTTTGTCATAGCGTGAATAGCACTTTTGGCCATGGCTGAAGGAACCACATAGGCTGATCCTGTCCATACCCAAGATACCAGATTGCTAACAATGGAGCCTTTAATCCCTTCATTGATCCAGCGTTTCCCAATAGATAACGTCGTATAAAAACTTCCATCCATAACAGTTGAACGAATAGCTTCATAACCTCGAGGGGAAATATCCTTAGTTGGCGAAATGAAATTGGCTGCTGCATTATTGATTAACCCAGTCAGTGAACCGGTTTGCCAGATCTCGGAGACCATTGCATCTACGGCTTTAGGATCACGAATATCAGTCACTAGGTAGTGGATTTCACCATTGGTTCTTTCCTGAAGATCGGTAACCGCTGCCTGTAACACACCTTCTCTCCTGCCACAGATGTACACTGTAGCGCCATGGCGCAGCAGCCCTTCGCTTATAGCTTTTCCCAAGCCTGTCCCAGCGCCAGTGACTAAAATACGTTTACCCGCTAAAGCCGAAGGGTTAAATAGCATAGTAATGCTCCTTTTATACGCTTGACATAGCCATAGTTAAACCATCGCGTAGATCGAGTATTCCAAAAAACGCTGGCTGGCATTCTTGCCCGTTTTACCGACACCTACACACATAATGGTGTTAAGCCAACGGTACTTTTCGTGCCCAGTTTCGAAGCGCGGTGTGGTATGAACAAGGGTTGCGCCAGGGTAATCTACCGCCGGAATATCGTAAAAAACCAAACCGTCATAATACATATGGATTAACGCGCCATCGATGGTTCGAAGGACACAGCGCACATCTACATTACCAATACCATCATCACGAAAACGTACCCAATCGGCACCAAAAGAAGGTTGTAAAGTACCCCGTAATCTAGGCCCTTCAAACACACCGCCATCACTATTCACGGGTGCAATCAGACGACGACCATTGCCGCCATCACCAACATCAAACCAGTTATCAGTATTCGGATCGATAAAAAAACGGGCATTAAAAAGCAGTTCGGTTTTTAAAGGATTTTGAAAATTTAACATAGGCAGTCCGCACAGTTAATTATTGAGATTAATACACAGAGGAATATACATAAACCGAGCGTTAACAACAGTGTCTAAAACGATAGTTCTATCCTCAGAAGGACAGCTTCAGAATCCTCTCCATTTTGGTTAATTTCGAGCCTCAATGGAGGCCAATTTACTCATCAGGGCGATGTTTCCCGTCCCATAGGCGTACAACAGGCGGACTATTCCTGTAATAGCATTCGATTACGTCGTAAAAGAGTCTTCTTTACCATGACCAGGTTCACTAATGCACAAGATACAAATAAATGATGGGCGTTCTTCGCCAACCCTTTTGTACCGGACTTTGGTGAAGCCAAACCGACCCTTCATGACGCCGAAGGCGTGTTCGATCTTGGATCTAACTTTCGGTTTATTTCGATTCTTAGAGCGGTCTATTTCACTCAGCGTGACGTATCGACTGCCCTTCTTGTTGGTAAAATTTTTGGCTCGGGGTGCATGATTAACGATCACATCACGTTTGCCGGTATAGGCCGAGTCACCCCAGACTCGACTCTCATCACCGTGAAGCAAATCACCCAGTATCACAGAATCGTGAACATGGGTCGGGATTGCCATCACGGAGTGAATCGGTTTGGTTTTGCCGTCGACCCCGATATCAGACTTCATGCCGAAGTACCACTGATTGCCTTTTCGGGTCTGGTGCATCTCCTGATCGCGCTGCTTCTTCTTGTTCTTGGTCGAACTCGGCGCATTGATAATGCTGGCATCGACGATGGTACCTCGGTTCACCTTCAAACCATTTTTCTTAAGGTATTGATTGACCATATAAACAGTCGATCACCCAGATTATGGTTCTCCATCAGGTGGCGAAACTTACAAATCGTGGTTTCGTCGGGCGCCGCTTCTTCACCCAGATCGATACCCGCGAAATGACGCATGGTACTGGAATCGTACAGGGCTTCCTCGCAGCAGGATCAGACAAGTTGAACCAGTGTTGAAGAAAGTAAATACGCAACATTCGCTCAATACCGATTGGGCGACGGCCTGCTCCTTACGGATTAAGATAGAACGGCTCAATGGCTTCGCAGAGCTCTTTCCAGGGAATAATCGTTTCCATATCGTCCAGAAACTGTTCCTTCCGGGTTTTCTTGCGAAATTTCTCGAAGCCGTCGGTGAGCGAAGTCTGTTTCATGCAGTCAATAACCCTGAGCACTGCGATAACGTATTATCGCCGAAATTACGAATTAATCAGAGTGTCCTTAGGTTTACGCTTCTGTGGAGGGCTTTTTAGTGGCCAATGATTGAAGATGATTGCGCATAATTCTTCTGGCACTTTCTGTATCTTTTCCCCGCAAATGACAGATAAATGTTTCACGGACGCAGATTATATCCATATTTAGCGGAGGATTCTGCGGCACCATATACGAAAGAGCCTTTACGATTATGGCAAACACTCGATTGTTGGCGATTTCAGCCAGTAGAGAATAAAAATTCTGGGTAATTTTATGGTCTATATCACCCACAACTTGTTGAAGGTACTGTTTGGTAAGAACGACATCTTTGTCCAGTAGGTCGAGGTCGTCAACAGTGGCGTTCTCGGATGCAAGGCGGATAATAATGTCTTGAATTTCAATCCGAGCAATCATTAGTTCGCTATAAGAAAACTGACCTGCCTGCCTCATAATTTGAAAAGGCTGTAATAGCCCCATTTCGCTTTCCAGAATAAACGAGCCGCCGCTTGCACCTTTCGCCTGACAAATCAAACCGGCAAATTCCAAACTTCGCAAAGCCTCTCGTAAAGCAGAACGACTGATTCCCATCTGCATTGACAAATAGCGTTCTGATGGTAATTTGTCTCCAATCTTTAGGCTACCGTTGGCGATTTTCTGGGTTATCTGCTCACTCACCTCCTCAAACAATCGCTTCGACCGAACCCGCTCGAACTGAATTTCTTTAACTGCGGACAAAATTATCGACCAATCGATTGAATTGCTCACTTTTCTCCCACTGTACCCAGTGCCCACAATGGGGGAAAATATGAAGTTCCGCATTTGGAAGAATTTTCAAAAAAGGAAAGGCCATCTCCATAGGTAGTATGCGATCTTCTTTACCCCAAATGATGAGGACAGGGTGATAAAGTGTTTCCAGAGGAGCCCTCCACAATTGATCATTGGGGTGTGCACCACGGCCTTTTAACGGAGGGTTTGCAACAATATCGGCACGCATAGCGGCTTTAAATCGCTCTTCCAACAATTCATTCGTCATTCTCGATGAATCATAAACCAGCAATTCAATCACTCGCTTAAGGCGTTCTTTCGTAGGGGGCTCACCTTCGTAAAAGCGCATCATTCGCAACAATCCTTCGGTTGGAAATGGCGTATGCATCGGCAACCCCCCGCCAGGCCCCATCAGCACCAACTTGTTGATTCGTTGCGGTTGCGCCAACGCCATGCACAATGCTGTACCACCGCCTAGAGAGTTACCAACCACACTCACTTCTTTCACGTCCATATCATCCAGAACAGAGAATGCCGCTGCAGCCATTGCCTCGAACATAGACCCTTGAATGGGCATCGTATCGGACTGACCAAAGCCAGGCAGGTCAATTAAGATAACTCTGTGATTTTGCGACAATGCATAGATGTTATAGCGATAGTTGCTATATCCAAATGCGCCAGGGCCACCGCCATGGATAAGCATCAACGGGTCACCATCGCCTGCAGTTTGGTAGTGCACTCTACAGCCACTGAATGTGGCGAAGTGGCTTGTCATTGAAACATCTTCAGTCATTGTTTTCCTCATTGTTTTGTTTGACCAGCATCATTCATAGGCCTTGCAGATTGCTGCCTACAGCATGGCGCTGCCACCGTTAACACTGATAACCTGCCCTGTAACAAAACCTGCTTCTGGCAACGCTAAATAAGCCACCATAGAAGCCACTTCGCTCGTTTCTGCTGAACGTCCTTTGGGTATCACAGATAAAAATTTATCCACCAAAGGATTGTTTTCAGCTATCGCTCTATCCACTATTGGTGTGCGAACCATACAAGGAGCCACGGTATTGAAGGTGATATCGTATTCAGCAAATTCGCGGGTAAGACCCGTAGTCAAGGCATGTACACCGCCTTTCGCAGCGTTGTACATAGCATGGTTCCACAAGCCGTTGCGAACAGAATCTGCACCCACGTTCACAATGCGGCCATAACCGTTTTCAATCATCAGCGGCAGCACGGCATGACAGCAGTGTACGCAAGTCCACAGATTGCGGTCGATGGTGGCCTTCATCGTCTCCAGAGTATGTTCTAAAAATGGAGCTATCACACCACCACCGGCATTATTCACCAGCACATCGATGCGATTAAATCGCTGTGTCGCCTTAGCGACCAGCTCATCAACCACCGAGCGATCACTCAAATCACCGCTGATGACTAGAGCATCCGGCGCCAGTTCATCTACCACCTGCTTCAGGGCTTCAGAGTTGATATCCGCCAGCACGAAGCTGGCACCACCAGCACTAAATACACGAATAAGCGCTTGACCAATGGGGCTCGCAGCACCGGTAATCATTACGACTTTCTTAGAAAAATTCATGTTTTATTACCTTGACGCAAGGGCTCCAACACCCCTGTTTTACCAAAGTCTGGATCGGGATAGCCGCCCCAGTAGTCAAGCGATTCAACGGTCGCAGGCATATTGCGCGGCGGGCGGGGATCCTGTTCAGGAAATTCTTCCATACCACAGCTGTATTCCACCGTAAACCCGTCAGGATCCGAGAAATAGAGAAATAATGATTCCGAGGGGGGATGTTTGCCAGGCCCCCAAAAAACATACACCCCATTTTGTTTCATGCGGTTGTTAGCCTTGCCGATGTCATCAAGGCCGGTCACCATAAAATTGACATGGTTTAGGGAGCTTTTCTGCCCCGACCCCAAACCAAAGCTGTGGTGATAAGGATTTGGGAAGCAGCGCAAAAAAGTCACCATATTTTCAATATGGTCGGACATACGAAAGTTGAGCTGCTCAAGGTAAAACTGTTCGGAAGCTGCCCTGTCGGCACTATTGAGAACCACATGGCCAAGACGAGCAATTTGAGTGTGACCAGGCTGGTAATCTGTTTCCGCTTTCGCCATTTCAGCATAAAACTCCAGCGTTGCGCCGGTAGTTGGGTCAGTTGTCCGGAACGCCTCGCCAATAATATGCAGAAAGTCTCGCTCCGCTTTACTCACGGCAATAATAGGAAGACCAAGGCTTTGTAATTGCTGTTTAACCGCCGCAAGAGCTAATCGGCTTTCCATCTGCCAAGCAATGCGCTTAAGCCCTGGCACACTGCCACTTTGATTCAGCATAATATCGTGGTGTTTATGACTACAGCGCAAAAATGTCACATCAGCTTTTATTGGTTCATCTACTTGCAAGCCAACCAGTGTTTCGTAGAAATACCTCGATTTATTAATATCGCTGACATTGAGTGCCACATAACCGAGGCATTTATAACGAATATCATGGAGGTTCATTATTTCATTCTCCGAACTGTTCCAGCCGTTAGACAATAATGGAGATGCGACCCTGAGCTCTCAAACTGCTCATCGCCAGACAGCTTCGTTTGTAACGAATTCGTAATGCGCCATCCACTTCAATCAAACGATAATGGTGGTGACCAAAATAGTTTTGGGTCTGGTCATTGATAGAACGGTAAGTGATGAAAGCGCTTGTCACCCGTGTGTCGCCATTGTCATCCTGACCCAGCACTCGGACATTGGAAATCAAGCGCAGTCCATTTGAGCGGGGGTATTCAGAATGTCCACTCTTTTTCATCAACCGCGCGACCCGGTGTTTCAAGCGAAACCAATCGTCGGCAATATAGAACAGGTCATGGTCGGAATTAGCTTGCTCATTATTACCCGCCGTGGGAACCTCATAACGGGCGCCTTCCGCAAACAGACCCAACCACTGCTCCAGCTGCCATGCGTCCAGCAACGCGGCCTCATGGTATAGAAAATCCTCGTAATCGGCACGAGGACGTAATGGACTCATTGTGCGCCTCCCATTGTTTCTCCCTCTATGCGCCTGCTCCATTCGCGCCAGAAACAACGCATCTGTTCTTCGTCGTCGCCCGCAGGGGCGTCCTTCAACATGCCCTTGGAAATATCATTCCAGGGAGCGGCCTGATAATTACTGTAGCCCTTTTGAACCGATTCCAACGCTTCCACATCATCGGGCGTAGCAAATCCACCAGGGCCAAGAAATTCAAGAAAGTTATCGAGGCGGCGCTTTCGAAAAATAGCGCCTTCATCTTTAGCACCCAACGCCCAGGCTTCAACGTCCATTTCGCTGGGAGAAACGGGGAAAAACGTCCGCACCGTAATGGCCATGATGTCGTTAATGACCAGATTAGGAAAAATGTTCATATTACGGTTACGCAAGGCAATCTGTTCAGCCCTGGCTGCCCCAACCCGTTGCTTCAGTTCGTTGTAAATGACATCAATATCTTTTTTTCCCTGCTCGCCCCAAGCGGGAATCCATTGCGCCACTGGCCTGCCCCAAGGCGCAGGCCCTTGTATTACTGCGTGACCGTTTTGCAAGTCGTAGGCATAAACCACACCGTCCCCTGTAGGCAACACTGGGGAGCCGCCAATCGCATCAGCCAGATATTCTATATATGTAGAGTGCGTTGTGTGGGCGTGATAACCATCCACGCTATTTTCCACCAACAGCTTCCAATTGGCCTTGATAGAATACTTTTGAGATTGGTCGATAATTTCCATACCCTGTGAGCCATGATCGGCCACTACATCAATAAAAGCTTTAGCATCGGCAAGGTAATCGTCAAGAGAAATAGCCCCCGCATCAAAATTGACAAACCAAAAATCCCGGTAATTGGCCAGCTTCGCCACTGCAACCAGATCCTGACAACCTTTTTTACCAAAGTTTTCTGGGTAATTGCCCGGCTGCATGCGAGTTGCAAAGCGACCATTATTATTAAATGCCCACCCATGATAAAAACATTGAAAGGCCATAGCGTTGCCGCTGGCTTCTCGCACCACTTGCGCCCCGCGATGGGGGCAAACATTATGCAAAACCTGATAATCCCCTGTTCGGTTGCGGTTGAAGATTAACTCTCGCCCACCTACATTACGGGTAAGAAAATCATTAGGCTGTTTCAACTCGGAAGAATGGCCAAGATAGAGCCAGCAGCGATTAAAAATCAACTCTTTTTCTTTCTCGAGAATTGTCGGGTCGACAAATGCCTGGCGATGCACCCTGAACAAGCCATTGCCCCGGTCATCGTCAACAAATCGATGTGGCAAATCAAGTTTACTTAGTGAGACTGTCATTGTTTAAAACTCCTGTAGACCTCAACAAGCAATATTTTGTAATTTTTGTTGAAAAGCTCTTAATGGTCAGACCATTCTACAAAAGGCAATACAGCTCACAATAGTCCGAAACGACAGTTTCCTATCTTAAAATTATCAACAAAGTGCGGCTTTTATAATACGTCTATGTGGGCTTTAACCCCGTTCATCCATGCCATGCCACTTAAGGGTTCATAACTATTCATTCCTGAGAAGTGGATCCCAAACACATCGCCATTCCCTCAATCGTACTAATCATGGCAGATCATTTTACGGGATAAAGAAGAATGTCATTTTGTTATAGCGTGCCCATTTATTTTTTTTATCATAAAAAATTTAATTTTTAAAACTGTGACCGCACCCTTGCTTCACATTGGCTGCGACTGAGCATCCATTATCCGGCTGTCACCAAATATCCGGGCTCTAAGAACCCGGAATTGCCTTATGCCCCCCCATAAGGGGGCGTGAAAGCCAGCCTTCTGAGAAGGCTGCCCGGGCTGTCCCAGCCATGAATCACTGGCGCAAGTTCATCTGAACCTGACGCTGTTCTTGCTGCTCCTGGTATTTCACGTATTTGCGTATCATATCCGCATCAACGCCGACCGTATCCACACAGTACCCCTTGGCCCAAAAATGATTACTCCAATAAGGCTTCTTCTTCAAATACGGAAAGCGTGTGAACAACCTCAACGCGCTTTTTCCTTTGACGGTACCCATCAGCTCTGATGTCGATACCTTCGGCGGCACCTTCACCAGCAGTCGAGTCGACCGGAGCACTTGTGCCCCAGCCGCTCACAGATCCGGACGTGAGCCTCTCGACTCATCCGGCTCCTGTTATCCTGATCGCGGGACGCAGACCCAATACCTGCCAATGCGGAAA
>Ga0172382_10008186_pt1 | contig 14650 bp, 11 predicted proteins | sample Leawel138RmetaG_FD_122245 | JGI IMG/M metagenome (GOLD analysis project Ga0172382, IMG submission 122245) | Leachate microbial communities from a municipal landfill in Southern Ontario, Canada - Leachate well 138R metaG | ecosystem: Engineered > Solid waste > Landfill > Unclassified | place...
AGGGAACATCTTCAAGAACCACTGGTTCACCAAGTATCGCACCTTACCGGAACCATCCCAGATGAAGCGGGTCTGGCTCTATGCCGATCCTGCCTGGGGAGAGAAGGGCTGTTTCAAAGCTGTTATCTCAATTGGCTATGATGGTAATCGTTTCTACGTGATCCATGTCTGGATAAGGCAGACTGAGAATACTAAGTTCTTCAGATACTACTATGATGCCTATCAGGAGCTTGATAGAACCTATAGAGTAAAAGCCAGAGCAGCTTGTGAGACCACCTACGGACAAGGCAGAATACTGGCAGACTTTGATCGGTGGGCATATGACAATCATCTGCCACCCATCAGTCACAGAATCAAGCGCATCGATAATAAAGACAACAAGAACCTGCGTATCGAGAGAACTGAGACCATCATCGAGACAGCCAAGGTGCTCTTTCCGGAGGGGCAGGATACTCCCACTCTGATATCCCAGTTCCTCACCTATCCTGATGGCTATATCGATGGCTGTGATGCACTGGCAGGATGCTTGGAACGCTTCTCTGAATATGATATCGGCAGGAACAGGGTCAAGGTCAGGAGGTTCAGTTTCTAATGAACTACTACGATCAGCTCATGTTAGAATACTATCGGGTCCTCAATAATGCATGGAAAACCGAGATCAGAGATGCTACACGCCTTGCCATTCAGATGCTGAGTGACATGCCAAGAGCCGAGAAGCTCAGCCAGAACTCCATAGATAAGCTTATGGGCATCATCAATACTCAGTTGGGAGATGACTTCGCTGCCCTGGTCAATGAGCCCACAAAAGCGATAATAGACCGCTGTGTGCGGCTCGGACTGCGAGACACCCAAGTGCAAGCCCCAACCAAGACTAGTATCGGGCTCTGGGGCATAGAAGATCAGCACCTCTCATCTACAATCCAGAAGCAGCAGTTGTTCTGGATCGGGAACCACTTTGAAGCTGACGTGAGACAAAACTTCGCAGATACTCTTTCCAAAGCCATTGAGCAAGGCTATACAAAAGAGATGCTTGCAGATACCCTCAAAGACCAGTTCAATGACATCGCCAACCGCTCATCACATTACTGGCAGGGGCTGGCAGAGCACACCGCACTTAGAGTCAGAGAGTTCGGAAGGCTGCAGGGCTATAAGAAAGCCAAAGCCAGATACTATAAGCTCGTGGTGATCCTGGATGATCGCACTAGTGATATCTGCCGGGCTTTGGCAGCTCAGGACAAGATCTATCCCCTAAACGATGCGCTGGAAGTGATGGATAATCTTATGGCACTGGATACCAAGTCCAACAGCCTGGATGATGCCAGAGACTACATAAAAGCCCTTGCCCCCTGGATCAAGGATGATCAGATTGAATACGACTCAGAGATGAATCCAGTCGGTGTCTCCGGAGCACATACTCCGTTTCCTCCGTTTCATTGGAAGTGTAGGACGACTACAACTATCACTTAATTGTCTGTCAGAAAGGCAACGGATCATCATCCTCCGTCGTAGTTTTGGCTGTATCAGATAAGACATCTTCGATTTTATTAATGAACTCGATAATACTACAGATAGTATCGACTATAAACATACTCTCAATCTTGTTCAGTAGGGGATTAGGGTGCGCAGCACTCTCATTATTCCTAACATAATTGAAATCATCAAACAATTTTACAATACTACCAATGATTTTACTCGACATATTGGATTCTAATAACTCATGATCATGCAACCACTTATTATACAATCCAAATAATGTGTTTAGAGTGTTATTGCTTGAATATTTTATCCCATGCTTATCGCAGAGCTTTCTTCCGTAGTTAACCAGATAATTGTGTAGTCGATCTAGGGTTAACTCAGGTTTATTATTCTCTATGTTGTGTTTGATGTCCGCTATTATAGTATCCAGACTTTCATCAGCATCAATTGAGCGTAAAGCACTGATGTTTTTTACCAACATCATACCAGATAACTTATTGTTGATTAGAACACACTCATCGTACAATGAAAGATCAGACTCAGATTTTTCTTGTGTTGCATCAACCCATATCTTTAGAAGCTCTCGATTAACTACGGTAATCTGCTTGTCATCAGCTTTTTCCCAAAAAGCCCTTAGGAGATTTGCTTTGGACAATGAATTATCTGCAATTGATCCATCATAAATGTCTATATCAACCGTAGAGATAAAAAAGTCTCGAAATGTTCTATTACTGAACCAAAGAACATACCCGCCTCCCATATCAAAGAGTTTTTCGAATTTCAGTCTATCGGCATATTTGAATGAAGACATAATCAGTTTAAATGCTCTTCAAAAGAATCATAACTATTGGCTATACAGAAAGTAACTGCACTTCCTAGGGCTTCAAAATGCTTCTTGCCACAATCAATCTTTGCCTTTTCCGAGGGTCGAAGAGCATCTAGGAACGTATCTCCTTTTGTTTCTACCACAAAGAACAATCGCAATCTCGTTTCATTCTCAACCAATACAGCCCAGTCTGGGTTATATGTTCCCAAGGGAGTAGGCACCATAAACCAAGAGGGTAGTTTCGCAAAAACTTTCACTGCATCATTCTTCTCTAACCTCTCAGCAAATGGTTTTTCTACGGTTGAAGAGTCATAAACGATATATTCATAAGGTGTTTTCTGAGATGCGAGCATGTTTTTTGATACATAGCCAAAGAGCTCCTCATTCTCAAACAACTCCTGAGCATAGTAGCAGTCATCTCCAATACGCTGATACTTGATACCATCAACCAGTGCCAGCCTCTTAGTCTTGTTAATGGCTTCGACAGCATATTCAATGAACTTCTGGGGATTCCGTTTGAAATCTATCAATCTATCGCAATCAAGTAGAATTCTGGATATGCTTTTCCTAGTTAAACTCGTTTTATCCTGCAAGTCAGATAAAATGTCAGGTAAGGCTATACCACCCTCTTCGATGGCTTCTGGAGCTGATGTGGTTGTTAATACTGCGCCCACGCCTCCTTTATCGATCTCGATATTTGCTTTTTCCCAGCTTAACCTTGATCTCGTTATGGGTGGCATGTTCTTCACAGCTTCTGTGCAGTCTGCAATTAGCTTTACATTATCAAATTGAACCCTATAGGTTGTTTTATGCTTTATTCTATCCCATAAATCCTTGAACTCCGGACTGTATAAAACTTCTTTTCTTACCTTGATTAGATTCCTGTCATCCGCATTCTTGACATCAAGTTTACCGGCTAGCTTACGTAAGATTTCTTTAACCTGCAGTTCTTGATCTTTGAACTCATTAGGAAGCTCAAACGATCCATCCTTCAAAGCTGTGCGCAATTTATCCTGAACTTTGCCTTTATGATCTATGTAGCAGTTTTCTTTTAGGTAGGACCAAACACTTTCTGAATTTGTAACTCCGAAAGGAGTAGGATTGCCGGAAGCATCAATAATATGGAGTGCGGCAAACTGGTGTTTTTCCACTATCCCAAAGCGTATGCCGGTATCTTGTTCGATTTCTTTCTGAAGATTCTCTGCAAATGATTCATATCCCTCATTAGCAATAACTGTGAGCGTGTTTACGTCGAATCCTCTAACTCGTTCTCCTTCCTGATTTACACATAAGCGTAATCCTCTGCCGATAGTTTGTCTTCTTTGAAGCTCTGAGCCCATTTCTCGCAAAGCACAAATTTGGAATACATTAGGATTGTCCCATCCTTCCTTGAGTGCAGAATGCGAAAAGATAAACTTGAGCTTGGTATCAAAGCTGAGAAGCTTTTCTTTATCTTTCATTATCAGGTTATAGGCTCGTTCTGCATTATCTCTATTTGTCTGATTGTTTTCCTCTGTATCTGTCCAGCCACCCTTTTTATCTATGGAGAAATAGCCATTATGGACTTCCTCTGCCAGGCTTTCAATATCTACATCCTCAAAGATTGTGTTATACTCCTCTCGCTTAATCAATCTTGAATACTCATCTTCAAAGATTTGAGCATATTCGCCCTTGATAGATCTGCCATCAGCATCGTAACTCCGATATTTTTCTACCCTATCGATGAAGAACAGACTTAGAACTTTTATACCCTTACCCTCATTCTTGAGCCTGAGTTCTTTATCCAAATGCTCTTTGACTGTTCGTCTGATCATCAATCTTACCAGAGAGTCGTCATCTACTCCTCCATAGCTTTCTCCTGGTCTCAGGTTTTTATCTATACCTGGGAATCTGATCTCGACAAACTCTGATCCTTTACGGCAATTGATTTCACCTATGGAGCAGTTCTCGTAAATGTTCCTCCCTGTAACCATCATTAGGTTATCGCCATCCTGAACCAGAATCTCTTTGCGGATAACGTGTTGTCCCTGTTGAGCATCTAATTCCACCTTGGCTTGAATCACATTGCGCTTGTTTGATACGGAAAGAACTCTGATATATGGCTTGTTATGGTCTCCAACTATCTTGGCAGATGCCACCTCGATCTGCTTGACCAGCTTCTGTTCATAAGCATCCACAGCATCCAAGCGATATACCATGTGATGTTTCTCAACATGGGTAGCAGAATATCTTAAAGTGCAGAGGGGGTTCATAGCTGCAAGAGCTTCTTTACCCCTTCCCTCAAGACCACCATCTACGCTTTGGGGCTCATCGACAATTATTATCGGTTTAGTTTGTTTGATAAGGTCAATCGGCTTTTCGCCATTGATCTTCTCTGTTTCCTTGTATAAATTGTTGACGTCCTTTTTATTAATCGCCCCAACCGTAACCACCATTATTTGGATTGAACTGCTGGTGGCGAAGTTCCGCACCTGTCCAAGTTTACCGGAATCATAGAGGAAATACTCATAAGGCTCATTTGCGTATAAAGATCGTAAATGCTCCTGAGTAATCTGTAGGGACTTATACACACCTTCTTTGATGGCAATTGACGGCACTACAATCACAAACTTGTTGAACCCAAAACGTTTGTTCAACTCCAATATTGTCCTGAGATAAACATAGGTCTTTCCAGTCCCGGTCTCCATTTCCACTGTGAAGTTCATAGACCTTAGAGAATCATCCGGTCTCAAGCCGTTTCGAAGTTGAATTTCTCTGAGGTTTGTCAGTACCTCTTCATCTAATAATTGGAGTTTATTGCCTATGCCCAGTGCATTTGATTGAAGCAAGAAGTCTCTTTGCTCCTCAGTTGGCATGGTAACAGTAAACACAGAACGACAACTTTCTTGCCCTTTAAACAAATCGCATATAGCTTCTATGGCATCAAGCTGGAACTGTAGATTTGGTTCAAAGTGTAGTTTCATGCTTCACCTACAAACTGCGGATATTGTTAAATCCATGCTGATTAAAGATGGCAGTTATATTTGTTTTTGCCACATCATTTTCAAATGCCGAGTCACGAAATACGATCACTGTCTCCGTCTCAGGATTCTGGGTCTTGATCCAATCAATCATGCCTTGCGCCAGAGGCTCAATCTCTGCCAAAGATATGCTTGTTGAAAGGCAAACAAGAAGAACCCCAAAGCCAATGTTATATACTTTCTTTCGGCAGATATCTTTACTGTCGATCTGAATCGATAAATCTAACCCCAGTTTGAGTAGTAGTTCGAACAGAATGTCCTGCTCAGATCGATCTGATTTAACATGACTTGTGTATTCTTCAATTGTTCCTTCTAAGTCTGTAATCGAGGGATCCCAGGTTTTTATGTTGGAAGTGTCAAGCTTGAAAACCCGAAAGCCTATGTCTCCATTATATCCCGGTGATTCTCCAATGACCTTTGTTCCAGCCCTACGCAAACGCTCTTTTGTGATTTCGGAAATGTTTCTAGGTTTAGACATACTGTCACAGAAGTCAGCAGCAGCTTTCTGATTTGGATCATTAGGATCTAGAGGTTCGGGTAACTGAACAAGTATATACCTTCTATTCCCACCATCCATTGCATTCTGTAACATAGTAGCATGTCCAGTCGTTCCAGACCCAGCAAAGAAATCAACGACGATTTCATCATGAGAGTTCACTGATTCTATCAGTTTTCTTATTGTATAGACTGGTTTAGGATAACTAAAAACTTTCGGACCCAATAAGATATTTAGCTCTTCTGTAGCATTTTCGTAATTGACTTCCTTTTCATAAAAAATTGATTTTATCTTGGTGATTTTTTCATCGGAAAAATAATCCTTTTCGAAAACATCATACTCATAGCCACCATCTCTTCTAACCTGCCTCACAAGTAGCTTTTGCACATTTTCTTCGACTGTTCTGCTAGCCCATCTCCATCTTCCCTCGGTACCATTTGAAAGATATGGGAGAATGCATATTGAGTTAGGTATCTCTTTTGTTGATATTCTCCCAGATGATTCATCAAAGTAAATAGGATAGTATTGATTAGGAGCATCTATTTTTCTTGATCCTGCTCCCCTTTTTCTCAGACCGATTTCCCTATAACTACCAAAGGCATCAGTTTTGTTATAATCTGCAGCATCTGAGCTGAATCCCAAAGGCAGTATAGACTCGATGTCCTTAGCATAACAAACAATATAATCATGTTCTGAAGCTACTAGCTTTTTAGCCTGATTGCCTCTAGGATTTGATCTAACTGTAAACAATTCCACAAAATTTCCCTCGCCAAATATATTGTCACAAACCATAAGAAGATTCCGAAGCTCAGTGTCATTGATACTAATGAATATTACTCCTTTCCTGTTTAACATACTATACGCTAAGCACAATCTTGGATAAATCATATTAAGCCAATCAGTATGAAATCTTCCACTTGACTCAACATTGGAACTGATCTTTGAGCGACCCTCTATCTGTCCAGTAATCTCCAGATAGCTATTAATGTTATCCTTATAATTATCTGGATACACAAAATCTTTTCCTGTATTATAAGGAGGATCAATATATATTACTCCGACTCTTCCATTATAGATTTTGTGCAGCATTTTTAGAACTTCCAGATTATCCCCTTCAATCATAATGTTTTTCGTGGTTTCCCAATCAACGCTCTCTTCCGGACATGGCCTCAATGTCCCCAGGCTTGGTGTCAGAGCAAATTGGCGGGCTTTCTTTTTACCAAACCAGTTCAGACCGTATTTCTCATCATTGGTCTCAATATACTCACCAAGGAGCTGCTTCAATACCTCAAAATCAATCTTTCCCTCAGTAAATGCCTCGGGGAAGAGCTGTTTTAATTGCTCTATGTTATTAGCTATCAGGTCTTCGCTCTTGCCGAAGTTTTCATCGAGTCTTTCCATGTTTATATCCTCATCATAGTTTTTTTATACATTCCTGGTATTGAAGTTTTAGTTCGTTGATCCTGGTGTTCAGATCAACTTTCTTATTCATCTGAGTTTCTTTTTTTATGGCTGATCGCAAATAGGCTATCTCTCCCTGCAAGGCAAGGCAGTTCTCCAGAAGTTCTTTTCTCTCATGTGTTGTGTCGTGTTTAATCTTTAGCTTCCCAGTATGCTTGGAGCATGCCAAAGCCACAAAAGAAGCTTCCCATCCCCTGTAAAGGTCTAAGAAGCTTAAGTATATCTTTGCATCAATCGCCAGACTTCTAACGAAAGGGAGTTCTGTAGATGATAATGACTCAAGATTTATCCATCCGCTGTTCATCACTTCTTCCACTACGATAATTCCTTTCTCTGCCAGACTGAATCGCTTTGGGGCTATGCTGAACATTACTAAATCCTGATGATTGCAAATCAGCAGGAGGGGGTAGGGTATTGCCCGATGGATAAGATTAACAATCCTCTCTGCTGTCCCAATCTGTTTCAAGTTGACCAGCAGTATTGAAACTTCGGCATACTCCCTCTGCTCGTCGATATAAGCCTTAAAGCTTGTGTTGTCTTGCTTTAAAGCATACAGCCAGGTAACAACATCAAGGTGCTCTTGGAACGCTTTTTTATCCGCTGTGAGGAGTTTGGCATTATCATAGAAGAGCTTTTTGTACACTTTCTTCGCCACGTAACAATGCGCAGGTATTTTAAGACATTCAATACATGCCTCTAATGTTAGCGAGTTTGCAGTATTCATCGTGGACATTGTTATACTATTACCAGATAAGTCACTACTTCAAAATCGGCGACGCCTTTGAAGCTGTTTATTACAGGGAGGGTACCGCCTCTATGAAAAAGACTCTCCACACCCTGTTCTTCTGAAGTCCCAGATATCGCGGCAATAGCCTTCCCTAATAGGGTTGTGTAATGCCCCATATCTTTCCCATTGTTTGTCTTTTGGTTGAAAATCCGTAGAGCTTCAGGATCAGCTTGTTGTCTGCCCAAAGTAAGACTTCTGAAGATATCCATAACCTGTTTTACCTGATTAACCTCATACTTCAGCTTACCTGAGTCAGTGATATAAACAAGATAGTAAGGTTCCATCGCAAACATGCTGGCATTAGTAGGTGTAAAGTTATCAGCTTTCAGACAGAAGATCACACCCGGATCAATTTTCTCACGGATTATATCGTCCATTCTTGCTACAGCCATTACACCAAGGTGGTTGGTTCTTAGAGCATTGTCTCCTTGTTTGGAAAATTCAACCAGGTCGGTGCGGAACTCATTGAATGTCATGTCCGTGATCGAAATGCTACCTCCCAAATCTTCCAGATCAAGAACTTGGTGTTGGAGTTGTTCCAATTGTTTTCGCCGATACTCAAGGTCATTCATTTTCCCCGAATCTGTGTATTCAATTATATTCTCTTCTCCGGTGGCTGAGATATCTAAAAGTACCATTCTACCTGATACACGTGATTCAAGATTGATGTATTCTTCAAGCTCCAGGTTTGGCCAGAAGTTCACTAACTGGATAACCTTGTTGCGAGAACCCAAGCGATCAATTCTGCCGAATCTCTGTATGATGCGAACCGGATTCCAATGGATATCATAGTTGACAACGTAATCACAATCCTGTAGGTTCTGGCCCTCAGATATACAATCAGTGCCGATTAGTAGGTCAATTTCGTCTCGTGATTCAGGCGTTATTTTATCACGCTCTTTGGATATTGGCGAGAAGTTTGTAAGGATTGTGCTCAAGTCTTTTCTGATCTTAGGAATAGTAGTTTTATTCTCATCGCTTCCTGTTACAAGTGCAGAGTGAATCCTATGCTCCTTGTAAGCCCATTCTGCAAGGTTTGAATATAGATAAGAAGCAGTGTCTGCGAAAGCTGTAAAGATCAGAACTTTCCGATTGGAATCGTTTATTGGGGTGTTGATTTTTTCAGAGATAATCCTCTTCAGTTCGTATAACTTTGCATCCCTGCCTGCTACGACCATTCTGGATTCTCTTAGGAGCTTTGTTAGCCTTGATTCATCTTCCTGTAGCTCCTGTTTCCACTTGATCTTATCTACATCTTTAATCAAGACCTTAATCTTGTTTCCAATTAGATATGGAGTAAACTCCTCAGATTCTATTTCGAGATTTTCAATATCGAGTTCTTCTACATCAGAGTCTTCATGTTTCTCAATTTTCTCCAGAATAACACGTACTGAATTTAACAGGTTCTCTACTGTTAGTGCAAACGCATGTATAGAACTTTCCATACGCTTGAAGAGGTTTACCCTCATCAAGTGGATCAAGCTCTCTTCACGATCAATTTGCCGGAAAACAGAACCCTGGGATAGTTGTAAATCATACTTCCGCTCATATTCATCTAGCTTGATAGGGAGCACATACTTTAAGGGAGCATAGGCACTCAGATGTAGCTTGCGGATATCCCGGTTAATCTCTCTCAGGGTAGGAAACTCACCCTGCTTGTCAATATCAGCCTTTATGTTTACTGGTGCAAGTCTCTCAGGGAATTTGCCCAGTTCACTATCATTGTAGTATTTGGTTATATGCTTACGAGATCGGGCTATAGTTAATGTATCCAAGAGTTTGAAATAGTCGTAGTTTAAAGTGCTAAGCAGAGAATGGGTTGTTCGCTTCGCATCATCCAAGCGTAGCCATGTATTAAACTTGGTTTGGGCTTGTTTCAGTGTTTGCTCAATGCTTGCAATTCCAACATCATACAGGGCGTCATCCAATCCCGCATTAATGAAGGCTACCTGGTTCTTCAGATCATTCATCCGGCTATTAACTGGAGTAGCAGACAACATCAGCACTTTGGTCTTAACTCCAGATTGAATAATCTCTTTCATTAGTCTCGAGTATCTTGTGAGGCCATTTCTACGAGGAGGATTGTTTCTGAAGTTGTGAGATTCATCTATCACCACTAAGTCATAATTGCCCCAGTTTACTGATTCCAGATTAATCTCGCCAGAATGTCCCTTTGTTCTGGTAAGATCGGAGAAACACAAGACATCGTAATTAAAGCGATCAGCTAATAACAGATTTCGTTTATCGTTTACGGTATAGATAGTCCAGTTGTCCTTCAGCTTCTTTGAACACAGGACTAGAACACGATCGTTTCTCAGTTCATAATACTTGATGATAGCCAGCGCTTCAAAGGTTTTCCCTAAACCAACACTATCAGCTATTATACAACCATTGTACCGTTCAATTTTGTCGATCGTTCCCAGAACTCCATCGCTTTGGAATTTATAGAGCTTTTTCCAAATATCCTTGTTTTTAATACCAGTTTTTGATTTGATTATCCGGTCTTCATCAAAGTCACCATGAGTCTTTTCAAATAGAGCAGAGAGCGTCACGAAGTAGGGTATGGTTGGGGGGTAATCCCAATACAACTTATGCAATTCTTTGAGAAAAACGGACTTGTATTCATAGGAACTACTCGTATTTTGCCATAAGCTTTCAAACCATTCGAGTAATGGATGGGTTTCATCATCCTGTTCGTAAAGTGCGTTTAGCATGAACGATCCTGGAGCAACAAACCCCATTCCCTCAGCAGTTAACGTGGAACTCCCATGAATGGCTAATGATCTTCCCCCTGGGTTATTCACGTGGTACAGGTTCTGATTTATAGGCAAATGTGATGCCTTGATCTCGCAATGATCTAGTACCCATTTGTACAATTCATTAGCTGTTTGCCTAAGCCCAAGTGTATTTCTGAATTGCCGTTCTGAAGGGATGTCAGCCATGCACTTTGCGAAGTTATCCTTAATTTCTGGCAACAGAATCCTAACTTTTGATACTTTCCGCCATGATTTTGATAACTCCGATAACAAAAACACGGATATCTGGCTACAGACCATTGATATGGAGGAGTCTGTAGTCGCTCCACGCAGTAGGATTTCCCCAATCCTCTCGCCCGATCTGTTATCGAGTACTTTCACCAAATGCCTCTATAACTCGTATTATTATCCTATGGGAAACCATCCATCCCCCTAGTATTTTTGCTTTCGATCATGCGATAGCTTTAGCGTTATTTTGTCAACCCCAAAATCTGTCGCATCCTTATGCATCCTTATTTGTGAGAATACAGGGGACTGCTTTTCTTGCTCCGGATCGATGATCCAGTAAGTTCAAGGAGCACAAATGGAAGCTAAACTGATGGATAGAATCAAAGAGCAGTTAGTCAGACATGAAGGTCTGAGGCTAAAGCCATACCGCTGTACGGCAGGCAAGCTGACTATCGGGATATCCCGCAATCTTGATGATTGCGGGATATCCCAATCCGAATCCTACGTCATGCTGATCAATGACATCATGAACTGCGAGAAGCAGCTTCAGGCAAAGATACCGGATATCTACAATGGTCTTGATGAAGTCCGGAAGTCGGTGCTGCTCAACATGTGCTTCAATCTGGGCATCAATGGTCTGCTTGGCTTCAAGAACACTCTGGCGTTTGTCAAAGCTGGAGACTGGGAACGGGCTGCAAACAATATGCTTGTGTCTCGTTGGGCAAAGCAGGTTGGCCGCAGAGCGATTGAGCTATCCGAACTGATGAGGAAAGGCAAGTGATACCGATCCCGGTCGAGACGAATGAAGTACTGGCAGTGCTCAATCTACCCAAGGAGATGGGGGATAACATCATCTTCAAAGAGCATAAAGGGCTTGTCCTAGAGACGATCAGAAGCCTTGTATTGGATAATTTTTACCAAGACGCTATACGTAACGACTATCCTGATGACGATCCCTTCCTGATCTCTTTTCGTTTTGGGTTCTGTTTCCTGATGCTGCAGAGTACTTGCGAGTTTCTTAATTTGAAGACCCTTGGCGAAGGAATAGTCAAGACAGTAGGATTAGACCAGTCGGCTACCGAACTGCTCACAGGGAGCGAAATAGACGCATTTAAAGCCAAGCTTGAGCTAAGGGCACTCACTCTGCTGCGGAACTATCTCAATCAAAGTGGCATGGAGCGACTCACAGAGTTGAAACCGAGACTCCCTAAAGTGCTGAGAGCCGGGGTGATCTGATGCCGCAGAGTGACTTTAACAGTCCGCAAGAGTTGATGGTCGAGATCTACAGAGCGATCTATGCGGCTCTGGAAAGCAGACTACATCTGATCGGGAGTGTTATTGATGCCGACTCCCGCAAGGAGATTCTCACTCAGCAGATCTACGACAAAGGCGATTTCTACGGGAATACTGGTTACGTAGTGGAAACCAGTGACTCCGGTATGACACTGAGAGTGGGATCGAACGTGAAACACGAGCCTTTTGTTTTGGGTGGTAAAGTGCCTTCCTGGACTCCCATCGCACCGCTCAAGTCATGGGTAGAGCGCAAAGGGCTCTCGTGGACTGATAAGAAGAGTGGGAAACTACTCACTGTGGATCAGATAGCATACATGATCCAAGCCAAGATCAAGCGGGAAGGCATAGCTGCAAGGAACGTTTTTGCCCAGGTTATAGCTAACCGGGAGCAGTGGATATATCAACAACTCAATTCTATCGAGGTAAGTCTATGAGTGCTTTTGAGAAGTTTATCGCAGATCGGAATCGGATAGTGGATGCCCTTAAGTTTTGCGACATTCCCACCATCCAGTTCAACAAAGACAGCATTCCCAAGCAGTTGCCCTGCGCTATCGTGATCCTGGACTCTGAGACAGGCAAGAATGGTACTTCAAGACAGTTTGTGAATACTGACATAGCCTGGACGGTCTTCCTGATCGTCAATGCCCATAACGTGGATGATCCTGATTCTGACCTATACCAACTCAAAGAAGAGTTCCGGACTTTCTATCTCAAGCTGATGAATCGAGACCTACCCAGTGTGGAGTATTACACTTCCAGAGTGGATGGCTCTCGCTTGGTTCGGATCGCCAAGATCGACCTACTGAAAGCGGGGAACGGAGCATCTTCTTGAGAGTAATGCGACTGGGTGGCTATAACCTTGCTATCAGCTCAGTATCTGATCTGATCGAGAGCAAGTACAAGCCGGAAGCCATTGACCTCTCAAAGTGCCAGAGAGTGGGCAAACAGCTCATCTCAAAGGCAGCCGAGACTAAAAAGACAGTGATGGCACCCTACTCCATGAGTAAGCTGCTCAATCTTCTCGATTTGGACGAGTACCACTCCGGCTGTATCGATGCACTTTCTATGGCCACCGTCATGCAGTTTGAATGCAAGAACAAGCAGGTTGCTGCCTGGATGGAAGCTGCCGAGTTTCCTGCCTGTGAAGACCAGACCACCATCCTGGCTGAGATGATCAAGTTCTATCTCGCCAGCGGAAACGGCTTCCTGATCAAGATGCGGAACACTCAGGGTGATTGGATGGGGCTGGAGAGGATGCTGCCAAGTGAAGTGCAAATCGTGGAGAACTATGACGAGTTCGGCTTCTTTAGACCCAACTACATCCAGATCAAGAACAACCAGAAGAAGGACTTCGCCTATGCGGACATCATCCACATCAAGAAGTCCACTCACAGATCAAACGCCTGGGGCCTGGCTTGCCTGCCCATAGCCATTAATATCGAGATCTTGGGAGAGATCAAGACCTTCGACTACAACAACTTCAAGAACGGTCTCATGATCGACTACTTCGTGATTGTGGAAGGTGGCACTCTCAGAGACGGAACCGTCACTGACGAAGCGGGCAATGAAGTGCTGACCGATGCCTATACCGAGATCGAAAAGGCACTCACCGAAGTGAAAGGAAACGCCAAAAGCCACTCTACGGTGCTGATCGAGAGTGAAAGCCGGGATGTGAAGATACGCCTCGAACCACTCAGACAGCAAGACAGAGAGGGCGGCTTCCTCAGCCTAAAGAAAGACCTCAGGGAAGGCATCCTCGCTTATCACCGGGTCCCGGCAAGGATTGTCTCACAACTTATCCCAGGACAGCTTGGTGGCGATAACCGTAGCGATATGGCTATGTTCTACCACTTCGTGATCAAGCCGCTACAGGAGCGACTTGCTCTCACCTTGGCGATAGAATTCAACTACGAGTTCGGCTGGAAAGTCAAACCGGATGACTTCAACTTCGGCAACCTAACCGAGATTCTGCAATCCGATGATGAACGTCTGTTCATGCAGAATCGGAACTTTGGAAGTAAGTAATCAATGAAACACAAGCACATAGATAACAATAAAATACATACCCAAGGAGGTATCGTGTATCCATTCAAGAAACGAACGATTCGAAAGGGCGAGCTGCGTAATGTAGAAGTCGAGCTGGTCTCGCTCCTCTTTGACGAGATGAATCCTGCCAATCAGAAAGGCTTTGTGGTCAAGAATGCCTCTGGCAGAAGCTTTGAACACAAGATCAACTCCACCAAGTTCAAGAGTGAAACAATGGGCACTCAGGGTCGGCTTTACGTCACTCTGATGGAGCCTAACACC